>ERZ791927.2600-NODE-2600-length-11246-cov-2.456170_pt1 | contig 11246 bp, 8 predicted proteins | sample MGYA00510130_ERZ791927 | MGnify/ENA primary metagenome ERZ791927 (study PRJEB30046, sample SAMN00792055) | human gut metagenome | study: EMG produced TPA metagenomics assembly of the A metagenome-wide association study of gut microbiota in type 2...
TCACAGTATTTACTGAAAGGTTATTCAGTCCACTGAAAATACTCTCCTGTGCGATCCGCAGAATTCCTGTCAAAAATCCATAAGACAAGTTCTTGTTATCTTTAAATGCACCAGAGAAAAAAATTCTCATAAATCCGATAATTTCATCGTAGAAATCTTTTGAATATCCCTCCTGAATAGGTGTATCATATTCATCGATAATGATAATCGGAGCCTTACCATAATGGACTGTAAGCATTTTAGATAACCGCTCAAGTGCAGACGTAAGCTCCACATCATTTGCCAGAGCTCCTAAGATCTTCTCGAAATATTCTCTTTCATACTGAGAGATCCTGTCACTGCTCAGTAATTCCTGATGCCTCCCATATTCTTCCTGAAGTAATCCTCGGATTTTGCCTATGGTTGCTTCCCACGTATCGAATTTTACATCTTTGAAGGTTAAGAAAATAACCGGATATTTTCCCTGATGTCTGCGATATTTTTCGCCACATTTCCAAATTGCTTTATCCGTGAAATACTTGCTGGTATCATCCTCTGATATTTCAAAAAATACTCTGAGCATGTCCATATTTAAAGTTTTACCAAATCTTCTTGGTCTGGTAAATAATGAGACTAATGGTTTTCTGTCCAAAAACTCTTTGATCAGCAGCGTCTTATCAACATAATAATACTCCGATTGTGCACGTACATAATCCGAAATTCCTACTGGCAGTGTTTTTTTCTCTTTTCCTGTCTTTTTTCTGCTATATTTCCCGGTTGATATTCTTCCATCCAGAGGTTTTTCTGCATCGTCAGGAATTAACCAGGTTCTTTTTTCTTTTACTGCTCCCTGAATTCTTCCGTTTTTACACATTGCATTTACTGTACGAGGCGTAACATTCCACTCTAACGCCTTTTCACTGCATGTTTTCATCAAAACCACCTCCGTTTATTTGTAATTTTCCAATTCTTTATACGTAAATTATACTATTTAAAACGTAAAATATCAATTTCATTCGATATTTTGCGTTTGAAATTAACATTTTACGTTTATATTTCAACCTTATAACCAATTTCATTTTATAAATCATCTAATGTAGAAAAGCCAGCAAAAAAGATCTACTCAATCTTTTTGCTGACTTTCATTCTAATCCCGACGCTAAAAAATATTACTTTCTGTACCTGATATTCTATTTACTCAAATTTATAGATATCTCCACTCGGCACATAATGCACCGGCACCGCATTCCCGATCACTTCCGGAATCCAGTCCGCGGCATACTTCATTCCAAGCTCCTCCAGATTGAAATGTCCTACATTGAATGCTGCTTTCACTTTTCCGAGCTGTACTGCATCTCTGATATAAGACATCACAGTCCAGTCGATTGTCTCTCCCGGAATGATTGCATCCACATCTTCCTCTTCCATTATACGGATCACTTCGGTTGCATACTCCTTACAGAAGCCATCTCCGGTTGTTGGCTGATGTTCAAATATATTCGGCAGTAAATGTCCCACAATCGCAACTTTCTTAAGCTTATCTTTTGGATTTCCAATATAGCGGATTCCGTTTAAACACATCTTCTCTTTCAATAATGCATTCATCTTTTCCACTGTCATATCCGGAAACTCAAAGTACATTGTCATTCCTTCTGTATCTGCATTTACGCGATATTGTTCCCATCCAAGATATTTGATCACTCCAGTGAAAATACCATCTGGATTGTGTGCGTGTGTATGGTCATGATCCCTCCAGACCGCAATTCCGTACTGATCTAAAAGTGCTTTTTTCTCCTCATAGATCTTGTTCTCAAATCCCGCTCTCCAGTCCGGATAATCCGGTGTGGAATAATAGGATGGTTCATGTACATATAAAAGATTGCATCCTAACTCTGCTGTCTTTCTGATTACTTCTACTGTTGGTACAAGTGCTGATACAATGCCTGTACATTCGTCGTTCGGATTTCCTGATTTGAAGCCGTCGCATCCGTCATAGGATGCATCGAATTTTGGATGGTACTCTAAAATTTTGTCTGTAATTTCTCTGATTGTCATATTTTTTTCCTCCTATACAATATAAGTAAACGGTTCTTCCGCATCCACAAAGGTAACCGGAAGATCTTCTGTGATACTCTTAAGCCATGCTGGAAGATGTTTCATGCCCCACTCTTCACTCCGTTCATGCCCGAGCACTAACATACCTTTTTTCATGCCAAGCTGTGCTGCATCCCTTACATAAGCAGAAAGTGTCCACTCTGTGATATCTCCGCAGATCACAACATCAATATTTTCTGCATGCATATGACGCATCGGAAGATTCTCCTGTCCAAGTCCAAGACTTCCGCCTCCGACCAACGCACTGACTCGTTTTACCGGCATCTTTGGATCACCAACAAGCTGTACCACCTTCATATCCAGCTCTTTCTGGAAAAAATGTGCCAGCTCCTCCAGGGTTGTTTCCGGAAGCTCATAAACTGCTCCAAACCATCCAAGGTCACCGTCACATTTTACACGGTATTTTCCCCAATCTAATTCTTCATCAAAACCACGGTAAATACCGTCATCTACATCCATATGCATATGGTCGTGAAAACGCCAGATCGCGATCTGATGCTCCTTGATCAGCTTTTTCTTTTCCAGATAAACCGGATCATCAGAAAGCCATTCTGTATCATCTGCCCCTGAAAACCAGGTTGGCTCATGTGTGATAATAAAATTTGCTCCCAGGTCGATTGCCTGTCTGATCACATCAACGGTTGCCATAAAAGTCGAAACAACTCCCTTTACTTCCATGTCCTAGCTTCCCGTCATCAGATGATCGCATGTCTTTTCTTCCGGAAGCGGTGTCACGCCGGTCTTCTCGCTAATCTTATTTACTAACTCTCTTACTGTCATATTCTTTTCTCCTAAAAAAGCAGCCCACGCAGAAGAAATATGCACACGAACACGAACTACTATTTCTTCTGTGCAGACTGTCTACACTTCTCTATGAAATTAACCCTTTACGGCTCCGACAACAACACCCTTTACCAGATATTTCTGTACAAAAGGATAGATCAGCATAATCGGAAGAATTCCGATCACTGCCATGGCCATTCGGATAGATGTTCCCGGCAAGTCGATCGCACCTGTTCCGATCAGGGCTGCATTCGAGCTGGAACGCATTGCCTGAATATTATTCATGATCTTCATTAACAACTGCTGGATACTATACAGCTTTTCATTGCTGATATAATACAGACCGTTTGTCCAGTCATTCCAGTAGCAGATACCTGTAAACAAACTGATCGTTGCTACGGTTGGAACCGCTAACGGAAGCATGACTTTAAAGAAGATTTTCAGTTCAGATGCACCATCTAACTGTGCTGCCTCGATCAAAGAATCCGGCACACTGTTCTGATAATAGTTTTTTACAAGAATAACATTAAATGCACTTACCAGATAGTTCGGAATGATCAATGCCCAGATCGTATTTTTGATATGGAAAAATTTTGTCCACATAATGTAAGACGGTACAATACCACCATTAAATAACATTGTAAAAAATACGAAAAATGCCAGTGCGTTACGATACTTGAAAGATTTTCTCGACATTGGATATGCGAGCATGGTTGTGATAATTACGCTTAATGCGGTACCAACAAAGGTTACCAGGAAAGAAACTCCATAAGATCTTAAGATCATAATACTCTGCTTTACCATGTAATAATAAGCATCTAAGCTCCACTGTTCCGGCCAGTAAGTATATCCGTTTCGGATCAGGGATGACTCCGCCGAAAATGATGCAATGACAATCAACAGGATTGGCAGCATTGCAATGATGACTAATATGGTAAGGATGATCGTTGCCACCCGGTTAAAGCTTTTACTTTCGGTCATATCTCTGCCCCCCTAGAATAATGCGTTTTCAGAATCTACTTTACGTACGATGCCATTTGCGATCAATACAAGAGCAAATCCCACTAATGACTGATAGAGTCCGGCTGCTGCTGACATACCAACATCATTTAATTCCATCAATCCACGGTATACGTAGGTATCAATGGTCTGCGTTACATTAAATAATGCTCCTGAGTTCTGTGGTACCTGATAGAACAGACCAAAGTCAGAGTAGAAAATTCTTCCAATCGACATTAAGGTCAATGTGATAACCGTCGGTTTTAACATTGGCAGCGTAATTCTGAAAATCTGCTGCATTTTGGTTGCACCATCAATCGCTGCGGCTTCATAAATAGATTTATCAATACCTGAAATACTTGCCATATAAACAATTGACTGATATCCCATGTTCTTCCAGAGATTTACGATGATAATAATTGCCGGCCATGCTCCGGTGTAGGAATACCATGATACCGGGTCTAATCCAAGTCCTGCAAGGATTGTTTTATTGATAAATCCGGTATCCGCATTTAAAAATGCATAGGCTATAAATCCAATAACGACCCAGGATAACAGGTTCGGCAAAAGCAATGCTGCCTGGAAAAATTTAACGCGTGTTTTTTTTCCAAGTTCACACATCATCACAGCAATTGCAATTGCAACGATCGTTCCGATAATAATGAAAGCCACATTATATAAAATTGTGTTTCTGGTCATAATCCAAGCATCTTTGGTCTTGAACAAAAACTGGAAATTCTGAAGACCGCACCAGTCACTTCCGAATACACCTTTTCTAAGACTATAATTCTTAAATGCCAGGAAAATACCAAACATTGGTATATAATTATTGATCAGTAAGTAGACGATTCCCGGCAGTGCAATCATAAAGAGCGGCAGATTTTTAAATTTTCTTTTTTTGCTTTTTGCAATTGCCTTTTCCATTCTATTCTCCATTTCTGTAGAACTGCCGCATTTTCATGCGGCAGCCTTTTGATATCTGTGAAACCGTGTCACTCTGTTTTATTTCTGCTGTGCAACCCAAGCATCTAACTGCTCCTGTTTTGCATTTAAAATATCCTGGTATCCGGCATCATCCAATGCTTTTACAAATTTTTCAATTTCTGTATCCGGATCTAAGCTTCCGCAGTTTAATCCCGGCATATACTGTTTGATAACATTGTTTACTGCGGTGTACTGTGTCTTCACACTGCTGGAATCAAAGGTGAAGCCCATTGCAGGAGATGTCTTTGCAATCTTGTTCTGCTCTAATTCCCAGTCAAGAGATGCCGGATCAGATCCTTCTAGGCAGTACATTAAGAAATAATTTCCTAATGTTCCACAGCTTAACTGTGCTGTATATGGTACGGTTGTAGAATCTTCTCCTTCTGGATAAGAAACAGTTCCATCATCGTTTTTCACATAGTCTCTTCCCTCAATACCATAGATCAGTAAGTTGATTACATCCGCATCTGTATAAGTAAGGTTTAAGAACTTCATAGCAGCTTCCGGAACATCTGTTGTGGAAGAGATCATCCAGCTTACCATATTAACATCACCAGTGGAAAGATATGCATCGCCGATCATTTTTGCCCCGATCGGATATCCGCCGCACTGAGCCTCTAAGGATGCTGCTGTGTCAGCTTCCGGATAGCTATATGCTGCGATGTAGCAGAAGTAGTTACCGGAACTCATTGTCTCTGCTGCTGCACTTGTCGTTGTTGCTGCATCCTGCATTACAAGACCATCATTGTACCAGCTTCTTACTAACTCACATCTCTCTTTATAGATATCTGTAGAATATAAATCTGTTACCGTAAGGTCATCACCCATTAACACACCTGTTGGAGAATACATAGAATCTGTCAGGAAATCAACATCTCCCCAAGTAACATCTAAACCGATACGGCCTGGTTCTACTGGTGCAAGCGGGATCATATCCGGATAAGCTTCCTTCACCTGTTTTAAAATATCAGTAACATCTTCAATGGAATTAACAGAACTCATATCCAGTCCAAGCTCATCTGCGATATCCTGTCTGTAGATAACCATTGGTGTTAATGCGATTGGTTTTAAAGTCGGTGTACCGTAAATTGTTCCGTCGGCTGTGCAGGCTGCAAGCCAGTCCTCTCCGATCGCATCTACAATTCCCTGTCCATACTGATCTAATAAATCATTTAACTCATATGTCATATCAGTAGATACATAATTATTAAAATCACCAAGGGATTCATAAATATCGATTTTTTCTCCGCCCTGTAAAGCAAGACTTACTTTGCTCGGATAATCTGCAAATGCGATCGGTTCTAACGTAACCTCCACACCGATCTTCTCTCTTGTGATCTTATTGATTTCCTCTTCTACAACATCTAAGTCTTCCTCTGTCGGGATATTATTAAATGTACTGTATGCATAAGTAACCTGCTCATAATCTCCATCTGCTTTTGTGCTTCCAGTCTCAGTTCCTGCTGCAGATCCGTTAGAATCTGAGCTTCCTCCACATGCAGTAAGACCTACTGTCATTGCAGCTATTAATAAAGCTGCCAGAACTCTTTTGTTTTTCATCTGAAAAACCCTCCTCTTTTTTTTTGATAGTATCAATTTATCAGATTTATCTCGTTCTTTCTTTCAAAAAAAGGATACATACTTTCAAAAAAAAGAGAACCAAATCTGATTCTCTATTTTTTGCAATATTGATTTGGCGACACGCCTGTATATTTTTTAAATATCGTAGAAAAATAAGTAAAATTGTCAAATCCTACTGTTTCTGCCACATCACTCACACGCTCACCGCGCTCTAACATTCTTTTCGCCTCATCAATCCTGTATTCTGTTATCGTATCTTTGATTGTTCTACCAGTTAATTTCTTATAAGTCTTTGATAAATATTCCGGTGCCAGATAAAACTGTTCTGCAATCTCAGTTCTTCCAATATTTTCTCTGTAATGCTCCCTGATATATTGATCAACCTTCTCGTTGAGACTATAATTCTTTTGGACACTTTCCTCATATTGGAAAGTACAGTCAATCAGATAATTTGTCCACCTTATCATATCCAATACAGATTGCGAAGCTTTCTGACCTAACTGATTTAAGTTATCATCCACAAATAAACCTGATATCTGAATCTCTTTTTTTCCAAAATAAGTATAAACCGCCTGAAGAATTTCCTCTTTCCCTCTGGATAAAACCCGATCACTTAAAGTCTTATCATAAATCCTTTCATGTAGCATTGCTTTCATATAACTTAAAATTTCTAATTTTTTCTTTTCGGATAAAAATTGTTCTATTTTATCAACCTCAAAAACATTTTTAATGTTTTGCTGAATTTCTGCTGCGTCATCCTCCTGAAAATAACTGCCATAAAATGCAACGTTCCTTTCAATCAGATTCTGCTGCCGGTGGAATGTTTTATAAAAATTTTCTATCTTACAAGGCTTTCCTACACACATGGTAATTTCAGATGAAAATATTTTTTTAAAAACTGTGTGTAATAATTTGCAACACTGTTTTAATTCTTCACTGTCTTTTTTCTGGCAAACCGTCGCAACAATATAATAATTATCATAGTCCATTGACACAACCGAGCTATTATCAGGACATCCGCAAAAAATCTCTGAATGAATATTCTCAACTACGAAAAGCATTAGATCCGGGCTCATTTTTGCTCGGTCTTTTTTGATTTCTGTTATCTTGGAAACAATCAGATTATAATCCTGTTCTACGTTAATCTGCAATTTACGGTTTTCGATTTCATTCTTTATAACCTCGTTTTTCCCTGCAATATGTCCCGATAATATTTCACTCCAGAAAGCAACCTGAACATGATTCTGGTTCTCCTTTAACCATTTTCCATACTCACTGTTTTCCTGTAATTTTTGAGTTTCCATGCGTTTTAAAATAATCTTCTTTAAAGCTGCCTCCATAACGTTCACATCAAAAGGCTTTAATAAATACTCACATGCCTGATACTTAATTGCATTGGATGCATAGTCAAAACTCTCATGACAGGTCAAAAGCAGAAAATCTCCCGGAAGCTCTTCTCTCCGAAACCACTCCAGCAAATCGATTCCAGATCCCTGTGGCATCTCAATATCACTGATTACAATATCAATATTATGTTCTTTTAAAATCTCTTTTGCCAGCTGGATATTATAAGCTGTAAATATATCTGAAACACCAAGTTCTTTCCACTTTACTGAATTTTTAATGACATCCACCGTTGCCATATCGTCATCTACAATTAAAACCTGCATTTGCACAATCCTCTTTTGTAATCTTATTAATCCATTTTTATCTGTTTCTGTTCTTTCATTTCCTGTACTGCATGCGCTGGTATCCGGAATGTATTTTTACATCCATGTGGTTCAATATTACTGATTGTAAATAATCCTTCACGCTCATACATAAGTTCCATCATCCGTTTCACACTCTTTAAACCTACACGCTCCCCTGTCTTTGAAATCGTATTTTCCTGATTTTCAAAAAATTGGAGTACTTCTTTAGGATATCCGGCTCCATCATCTTCTACCTCAACATAAAGCATCTCCTCGCCATTTACATCCGCTTTTGATGCTTTGATTAGAATCGTAAGCATCTGATTGATATTTACTGCATACTTATACTCATTTTCTATGATTGTATGGATAATCATCTGTGGAATCTTCCACTCTCTCACTTCCGGATTAATGTCTATATAGTAAAACACGCATCCCGGATATTTCAACTCCTGCATTTCAAAATAATTCTCTACATGTGTTACTTCTTCCTGCAGTGACACTGTATGCAAACCTGCACGGAACATATAGCGTATGTTCTTTGACAGCGCACTGATATAGCTTTCAATTTCTTTATTTTTTCCCTGCTGGCTCAAACTTGAGATTGTGGTCATTGCATTCAGGAAGAAATGTGGTCTTATCTGAAGTTTTATGCATTTAAGTTCTGTTTCCTGCAGATCTATCTGTTTTTCGTAGCTTTGGATTTTTAACTTCATGATCTCATCCATCAGACGGTTAAACGCATCTTTTAATACAATAAATTCATTGCTTTCAAATTCTTTTGTAATACGATATTCTCGATTTCCAGTCTGCATCTGTTCCATGCTTCTCTGCATATGTCCCATTGGTGCAAGCATTTCTCTTCGCAAAAAGTTAATAAAAAACACTGAAAAGCCTGCCAGTATCAGTATTACGAATAATACTAATATCATGTTCCACCGGATTTGTCCAACAACCTGAGACTTACTTACATACGCCGATAACTGCAATTTCCCATCGGCAAGTGTATAATCATTCTTATACACACCGAGACTTTGAGGTGTCGCCTGTAATTCTTTCCCAATTTCACAGGTAAATTCCTGTTTTCCACATCCACCCCATACCTTTTGCTGCTCATCTTTCAATAATATAAAAATTTTCTGCAAATTCTTTTTCGTTACATTGTCCATAAAATGATCAACAGAAATGAAAATACCGGCTGATCTTCCCTGCCATACATACATCTTGGACACATAATTCTGCAATCCAATCCGCACAATCATCCACTCTGCTTTTGCACTACCTTCCTTTGCTCTCTCCAAGGCATATTGACGTAAATCTTCACGTTCCTGATAAGCCATATCGCTATTCTCATAATCCAGACAGCTTCCATATGTACTATCTCCAATCACAACGGCATCCACATACTGATCGTAAGTAATCTGCTCCTGTATAATTTTTTTTATCTCTATGGAAGCATAATATCGTTCTGATTCTTTTTCGCTCTGAAGCATATCATAATCATTATTTTTATAAATCAAACGCTCTAACAGCATGTCTGCATTCTCAAGTTTATTCTCAAGTTCTTTTCCATATAACTGAAGCAGATTTCTGCTACTTGTCTGCATGTTTTCCAAAACTGTGTAATATGAGACACAAATATAGGTAACAATTACAATTCCAAGCAATGCACTTTGAATTACAAACATATGGATTGTCTGACTAACTAACGATTTATTTTTATTCTTTTTCTTCATATTGTGCCTCATTGCAATCTAATCTTTGTTTTTCTTTTCGAATCCGATTAACTTCAGTTCCTATCATACCTTTTTTTATGTTTTCTGAAAAGAATTTTTTAACTGAACAAACTTCTCCAACCTGCCGATATATAAATTATCGAAACAAGTAGTCAAATTTATTTCACGGAGGAAATAAAGATGAACTTAACCGTAAGCAATTATTTTGGCGGAACGATGAATGGCTTCTCCACTGCCACGATCAACACAAGAAACACTGGAATTTCCAAAAGCAGTTCCTTTAGCACAGGGAAGTCAACCAAAAAATCTCTTAATTATAATGCAAAACAAATCTCCTCACAGCTTATCCGCGCCACAAAGTCGCGGACTGCCGCTGCAGTTCTCACCAAGGCAAAAAGCACCGTCAATAATTTACAGCACTGCCTCGGAACCGGGGAATATGATGACAGTGAGGTACAGATTGCCCTCGCACACGCAAAAAGAATGGTAAAATGCGCCCAGTCCAAGGGGTCTAATCTGAAACAGGAAGAAAATTTACAGCGGAAATATGAACGTGAAAAATCAGCAAAAGAAATGCAGCAGAAGTCTGAAGTGAAACGCCGTATCCACCAGAAAGAAAATGATCTGAAACAAAAGATGGCGGCGGAGGAGATCCAACAGGTACAGAAAGAGAAATCAAGACGTCAGGAGATCATCCGCAAACGCCGTATGCACCGCAATGAAGAACGCAGCAACATCAACGAAGCAGATATGAAGTATCTGCAAAATACCATGGATTACAAACACGGGGGCAGCTCCTCGGCAGCCGGTGCAGCAACGGTCGATCTGTCCTATGTCGGACTGCAGATGAGTGAATTACAGCAGATGGAAGCTCAGATGAATGCTCAGATGAATGCCGAGTTAAATGCCACCGCCGATGCAGGCACTGTAGATACAGCCACCTGCGACAGTGGCTCATCTGCCGCAGCAGCCTCTTTCAATGGAAGCGTCAGCTCTGGAAGTGTTCTATAATTTCACCATGGGAAAATATTTTTAGAATCCCATCTTCATAGCTCACGAAGAAAATAATATTTGTTTATATCGTTTTTCTTTTCATTTACGCTGTGAATGACTTGTGAGAGAACTCTTATACATGCCCAATCAACGCTGTGAATTGCACCACAAAATCTGCAATTTACGTTATGGAACTTTGGTTGGCTTTGATTTCTGCCGCTCGTATTCTGGATTGACGGATTTTCACAATCTGGATATTGCATGCCACACAGTCTTGGCTTAATAAAAAATAGAACTGATTTGTTTTCAGGATTTTGGGAGCGGCCGGTTCTTAGAAAGCAGACATTGCGATTTCAAAAGCCAATGTAATTGGATTTTGAAATCA
>ERZ791927.2605-NODE-2605-length-11222-cov-2.567476_pt1 | contig 11222 bp, 7 predicted proteins | sample MGYA00510130_ERZ791927 | MGnify/ENA primary metagenome ERZ791927 (study PRJEB30046, sample SAMN00792055) | human gut metagenome | study: EMG produced TPA metagenomics assembly of the A metagenome-wide association study of gut microbiota in type 2...
GGCAAGAGGCGTTATGAAGAAGAAAAGCAGTAAAGCAGTCAGATATAACAAATGGGGTTACATTTTTCTGATTCCGTTTATTCTGGTGTATGTTGTATTCCAGCTTATACCACTGTTTAATACCATTTATAACAGCTTTTTTGAAAATTATTTATCAGGTCTGACACAGATCGGACCAAACTTTGTGGGACTGGAGAACTACAAAACGCTGTTTACACAGGGCGATATCTGGATTTACGCAAAGAATACCATGATTTTATGGATCATGTGTTTTGTGCCACAGATTATTTTGTCATTACTGTTAGGTGCATGGTTTTCTGATGTGCGTTTGAAATTAAAAGGAAGCAGATTTTTCAAGACCGTGATCTATCTGCCAAACCTGATCATGGCATCCGCATTTTCCATGTTGTTCTTTACACTGTTCTCAGATGGTGGACCGATCAACTCGATTTTAATGCAGATCGGAATCATTTCAGAGCCATATAAGTTTCTGGCAAACACAGGAAGTGCGAGAGGGCTGATCGCCCTTATGAACTGCCTGATGTGGTTTGGTAATACGACTATTCTTTTAATGGCAGGCATGATGGGTATCGATACTTCCCTATTTGAAGCGGCAGAAGTGGATGGAGCAACTTCCACACAGGTATTCTACAAAATTACATTACCGCTGCTCCGGCCGATTTTAGTATATGTTGTGATCACATCGCTGATCGGTGGATTACAGTTATTCGATGTACCACAGATTTTGACCAATGGTACCGGTGATCCAATGAGATCGACCATGACATTGATCATGTTCTTAAATAAACATCTGTACAGCAAGAACTACGGAATGGCTGGTGCAGTATCCGTAATCCTGTTCATCATCACCGCAATTTTAAGTCTTATTGTCTTTAAGGTAACTGGAAACGATAAGAGAAAAGCATGAGTAGAATAGAAAGGTGAGGTGTTATTATGAACGAAAATAAAAATCTGAAAAAAGGACTTGGAATCCATGCAAGAAGATTTATCGCTTATATAGTCCTGATTCTTGTTACATTTGCCTGCCTGTTCTGGTTCTATGTGCTGTTCATTAACGCGACCAGATCGAACGGTGAACTGCAGGCCGGATTTACACCACTGCCAAGCACACATCTGCTGGAAAACTGGAACAATCTGGTACACGGAACACTTCCGGTATGGCAGGGTATGATAAACAGTCTGATCGTATCGGTACTGTCAGCAGCGTTATGTACTTATTTTTCAACCATGACAGCTTATGCGATCCATGCATATGATTTTAAACTGAAAAAATACATCTATGCATTTATCTTAGCAGTTATGATGATCCCTACACAGGTAACTGCACTTGGATTTGTAAAATTAGTCGGTACATTAAAAATGGAAGATACATTTATCCCTTTGATCGTCCCAACGATCGCTGCACCGGTCACATTCTTTTACATGAAACAGTACATGGAAAGTACATTGCCGGTATCTCTGATCGAGGCAGCCAGAATTGATGGTTCCGGTGAGTTCCATACATTTAACAATATTGTACTTCCATTAATGAAACCTGCCATTGCAGTACAGGCAATCTTTACATTTGTAAGCAGTTGGAATAATTATTTTGTACCGGCTTTGATCTTACACAATGACAAGAAAAAGACACTGCCAATCTTAATCGCACAGCTTCGTGCAGCTGACTGGCTGAAGTTTGATATGGGTCAGGTTTATGTGATGATCGCATTTTCTATCTTCCCAGTTATTATCATTTATCTGATCTTATCCAGACACATCGTACAGGGTGTTGCCCTCGGCAGTGTAAAAGGATAAATTAGAATATAGCTACAAATGAAAAAACCTTCCCTGAGAACCGTCGTGATTCCCCATATCACGGCGGTTCTCCTTTGATGTAGCAGAAAAAGATTACAATATTAAAAAACATCAGAAAAATTATCTGAAATAATCAAACATAGGCTCTTTTTTTCCAGTTGCTAATGTGCTATAATAGGCACAGATTTTGGAAAAAAAGAAATGGTTGAGAAGTGAATCTGCACAATCCTTTCAGAACGGAGGAAGACATGACAGAAGGCGGTTTTTTAGTTTTCATGGGAATTTTATTACTTTTGGTTGTCATCGTTGTTGTGATAGCGGTTGTTTCATCTGTGGCAGGTGCGGCAGCAGCAATCGTTGATGATGAAGACAGCGAAGATGAATAGAACAGGGTGAGAACAGAATAGTGGGGCGGTACTTTTGTGCCAGTCCCCTTTTTGCAGGTCTTATGGATACTGCGAAATGTCCCGAGATCGAATCATAAGAAAGGAGACAGAGATTATAATGCAGTTACTTACATTTTTGTTAAATGGAGTGAAGTTTGGTATTCCTGTCAATGATGTGGAATCCATTGAAACAAGAATGAATGTGGTGAATATTCCAAATTCACTGCCACAGGTTCATGGGATCATGAATCTGCACGGAGAAGTTATTGCAGTGTACAGTCTGGCAGAACAGTTTCATTATCCGGAACAGGAAATCAACAATATCATCGTTGCATCCATGAATGGTACAAAGATTGGGCTTGAGGTTGGAAACGTGGATGAGATTATTGATGTCCCGGATGAGAAGGTTATTTCCATGCCAGTCATTATGAAAGCAGTAGAAAATTGTTTTGATGAGGTTGCTTCCTATGCAAAAGAACTGATCGTTCTGATCGAGGTATCAAAGCTGATGCCGGAAGCAGAGCAGCAGGCAATACAGAAATTGGTAGAACAACAGTCATAAACAAAAAAGAGTAAAGCCTCTGTTATTATATATTGGAAAGATACAGTCTCGTGGGATGGAGTACCGATAGGTACTCCATTTTTGCGTAAATAGGAAATTTTGTTCCATTTCTAAAATAATTCTAAATTCTGTCCGATTTTCCTTGCATTTTGATGAGAGAGGAGTAAACTGATGATTGCCGACCGACTGGTCAGTTCTGGTTTGCAGGAATACAGCAGCCAATCAGATATATCATGTTTCAGGAGGTAAGAGAATGATTCCAAAGTATAGTGTAAAACGTCCGTACACAGTGTTAGTGGCTGTTGTACTGGTGATCGTTTTAGGAGTTGTTTCGCTGACGAGGATGACAACAGATCTGCTGCCGGCAATGAATCTGCCGTATGTGATCGTTGTCACAACAGATGTGGGGGCAAGTCCGGAGGAAGTGGAAAAAGATGTGACATCGCCGATCGAAGCGGCAATGGCGACGACTTCCAATATTAATAATGTAAGTTCCATGTCCTATGATAACTATTCTATGGTTGTTTTGGAGTATGAACAGAGCACAAACATGGATTCTGCCATGATTGAGATCCAGCAGCAGCTGGATCAGTTGACCGGACAATTTCCGGATTCAGTGGGCACACCAATCATTATGCAGATCGATCCGGATATGATGCCGGTCATGATCGCATCCGCAGATGTGGATGGAATGGATCAGGCAGAGGTATCTGATTATGTGGACAATGAATTATTACCGCTGTTTGAGAGTATCGAGGGTGTGGCATCTGTGACGGCAACAGGTGTGCTGGATACGGACCTTCAGGTAACCATGAATCAGGAGAAAATAGATGCTTTAAACGAACAGATTTTAAGCAAAATAGATGCCCAGTTTACAGATGCACAGGCAGAGTTAGACAAGGCATCTTCCCAGATCGACAGTGGGAAAAAGAAGCTTTCCGATGGTGAAAAAGAGATGGGAAGCCAGCTCGGAGCAGGTGAAAATGAGATCATTAATAATAAAATCCAACTGTTTAACACCGAAGCAGATCTGACCACACAATTATCAGATCTTCAGAAATCACAGTCGTCCATGGATGGTGCAATCAAGTCGTTACAGTCAGCTTATGATGGATCAACGCAGTTACAGAGCGCGATTGACGGTTTACAGAAAGCAAAAGACGGTGTCAGCCAGACGAAGAGTGGGGCAAAGCAGTTATATCAGGCGCACGATGGTGTAATGGCAATTTTAACAGCAAAAAATCCAATGACAGGTGCAGACATGACAGTGGAGGAAGCGCTTGCAGCAGCGGTTCAATATGGTCAGATGACACAGGAACAGGCGAATCAGTTGGAAACAGTGATTTCAACTTTACAGGCAGATCCTAAAATGTTAGAAGCATATAAAAATGCGGCCAGCGAATCCGATTTCGTCGCCTACATGGAATCCACAGCCATTGCCCAGATCAATGCACAGGCAGGGACTTCCTATACAAGTGAGAGTGACATTGCCAGCCAGATCGTGACATTACAGTCCAAACTGGATGATATCAATGTGATGCTGATGAGTCAGGCATCCTCTTTTGCAGATGCAGGTGTGACGCTGACTTCTTACAAAGACATTCCGGCTGCAATCTCAAAATTGAGTGAGAGCAAGACACAGATTGCGGCGGGAATCGCGACAATCGAGTCCGCCCAGACACAGGTGGCAGACGGTAAAACATCTTTAGATGACGCATTAGTGACTTTAAATGAATCACAGATATCCGGTATCATGGAGATGAGCAAGGGATATGCGGATCTTGCTGTTGCAGCAAATAAGATCGAAGAGGGACAGAGCCAGTTAGATGATGCAAAAGAGCAGGCAAAAGATTCAGCGGATCTGAACACGATCCTCACAATGGATACCTTAAAAAATCTTCTGACAGCGCAGAACTTCTCCATGCCGGCAGGTTATGTGACAGAGGGGAACGAGCAGTATCTGGTGCGGGTAGGAGATGAGGTGACATCCAAAGCTGATCTTGAAAATCTCGTTCTGATGGATCTTGGTATGGATGGTATCGAGCCGATCAGACTGTCAGATGTGGCAGATATCGAATACATTGACAATTCCGGAGATTCCTATTCCAAAGTAAATGGAAATCCGGCGGTGATGCTTTCGATTGAAAAGCAGACCGGCTATTCCACCGGAGATGTGACAGACCGGTTATTGGACAAATTTGACAGTCTGGAAAAAGAAAATACAGCGTTACATTTGAGCGTTCTCATGAATCAGGGTATTTACATTGACATGATCGTGAAATCAGTCGTAGAAAACATGATCGTGGGAGCCATCCTTGCAATTATTGTATTGTTATTATTCTTAAAAGATATGAAACCTACACTTGTAATAGCATGTTCCATTCCGCTCAGTGTTGTTTTTGCAGTGGTACTGATGTACTTTACGAATATTACGTTAAACATCATTTCACTGTCGGGTCTGGCGCTCGGAATTGGTATGTTGGTGGATAACTCCATTGTCGTGATCGAGAACATCTATCGATTGCGAGGAGAGGGATATTCCATCCGGAAAGCAGCCGTGGAAGGTGCTTCACAGGTGACAGGAGCGATTACAGCTTCCACACTTACAACCGTCTGTGTATTTGCACCGATTATTTTTACAGAGGGTATCACAAGACAGTTATTTGTGGATATTGCGCTGACAATTGCATTTACGCTTGCAGCCAGTCTTCTTGTGGCATTGACTTTCGTGCCGATGATGGCAGCAGGATTATTAAAAAATACAAAGGAAATCAGGCATAATTTCTTTGACAAAGTAAAAGATTCTTATGGAAAAATTTTAGCGGTATGTCTGCGTTTTAAGCCGGTCGTATTTATCGCGGTGATCGTATTGCTTGGAACAAGTGTTGTGGCAGCATTTTCCAGAGGATATTCTTTCATGGATATGAATATGGAAACGAACCAGATCAGTGCGACGATTTCAGCAAAAGAGGATCAGACACTAACGTTTGACGAACTGACAGAAATGGCAGATGAAGTCGTGGAAAAAGCATTGACGATCGATGGCATTGAGACCATTGGTGCCATGGCAGGCGGAAGTGCTCTTTCCATGATGGGAAGCAGTTCTACAGACAGTATTTCCATGTATATGATTCTGGATGAAGAATCTGAAGTGAGCAGTGCAGATGTAATCGAACAGTTGGATGAACTGACCAAAGACATGGACTGCGAAGTTACAACAGACACCTCCGCTTCTGATATGACATCACTTATGGGAAGTGGACTGACGATCAATGTAAAAGGAAATAATCTTGACAAACTGCAGGAACTTGCAGGCGAGGTTGCAAAAGTCGTAGAGAACACCGAGGGAACTGTGGATGTGGATGATGGACTTGCCAATACGACACCGTCTTTCACCATTTCTGTAGACAAGGAAAAAGCTGCGAAATATGGCATGACCGTTGCACAGGTATTCCAGCTTGTTTATGGGGAGATGGCATCGTCAACCTCCGCAACAACGATCTCTACCGATGTAAATGAGTATCAGGTTTACGTACAGAGCGAGGAGCAGTCCGATGTTACATTGGCTGATATCAAAAACCTGACCTTCACTTATACAGACAGAGAAGGAAACGAGACAGAAACAGCACTTTCTGATATTGCACAGTTTGAGGAAGGTTACACCTTAGGAACGATCAACCGTGATGCGCAGACCAGATATATCAGTGTGACCGCAGGAGTGGATGATGACCATAATGTCAGTCTGCTGAGTAATGAGATCCAGAAAGAGTTAGATAAGATTGATCTGCAGGAAGGATACTCTATTGAGATGGCAGGTGAGGACGAGATGATCGCAGATGCGATGAATCAGTTGTATCTGATGCTTCTTTTGGCAGTTATCTTCATTTACCTTGTCATGGTAGCACAGTTCCAGTCACTGTTGTCGCCGTTTATCATTATGTTTACAATCCCGCTGGCATTTACAGGCGGTCTGTTCGCACTTTACTTTACCGGCAACGAAGTCAGCGTTGTGGCAATGATCGGATTTGTCATGCTTGCCGGAATTATCGTAAATAACGGTATCGTTATGGTAGACTTTATCAACCAGCTCCGCCGTGGCGGAATGGAGAAAAAAGATGCCATTATCGAATCAGGAAAAACGAGACTCCGCCCGATCCTTATGACCGCACTCACCACGATCCTGTCCATGTCCACGATGGCAGTCGGACTTGGAGAAGGTTCAGAAATGATGCAGCCAATGGCGATCGTAACGGTTGGCGGTTTGTTATATGGTACACTGTTAACTCTGATCGTTGTTCCATGTATTTATGATGCATTCAACCGCAATAAGAGCATGGTCGAGGAGGACTTATAATGGATGAGCAGAAACTGATCCACGATCCATCACAGAAAGTACTTGCCATGTATCAGGCAGTCATTGAGTTCATTAATGAAGGCTGTGATATCAACACTTTAAAAGTAGCTGATATCACAGGCCGGGCAGGCATTGGAAAAGGAACGGCATACGAATATTTTTCTTCAAAGGAAGAGATAATCTCTTCTGCAATTTTATATTATGTGAAAGTGTGCTTTGAAAAACTGCAGGTAATTTCTACAGATAACAGAACGTTTCAACAGAAAATTAACGAGGTCATGGATTTTATTGATGAGCATGTAAAAGAAAAGCAGGGTGTCTTTTTCCTGATAAAAATGGTATTGGAATCATACGAGATACCAAAGAATCTGAAAGATGAGTATGAGCGTATGAAACACCAGTGCTGCGATAAGGAGAAAAACGAGATTATCAACAGCATTGTGGAGGAGGGTGTCCGCGAAGGACTGATCAGGGAAGAGAATGTTTTTCTGCGGAGAGCCGCAGTCGAAACCCAGCTTTCTGTCTATTTTATGTACCGCATCGCAGCAGAGAAAAAAATGGAGCTTGACCTGGAGGCAGATTCTTTGAGAGAATATATCTATCAGAATATATTGAAATTATTAGGATAGAAAGAAGGAACAAATAAATTAAAATCACATATAAAAAAATCAGTTGACAAATGCCACTTTAGCTTTTATGATGAAAAAAGATATAAAAAGGTGATGAGAAAGAGGAGTACACACAGACACCTGAAAGAGAATGACATTCACCGGCTGAGAGATGTCACCAGAACATGTTGTGTGGAAGGTAGCTTTTGAACCGTCGCGCCGAACCTGTCTGTTACAGAGAAGAAGCAGAGCCCGTGATATAATCATGCGGAGCAGAATTTCCGTATATCATTAGAAGCAGCAGAAGTAAGCGAGAACGATTTGTCCCCGTTACCGGACAGTGATTTCTTTTTCAATGGACAGTGGAATTGAAAAATCGAATCAGCAGAGATATGTTGTTTTTACAACATAACAAAGGTGGTACCGCGTTGACACGCCCTTTGCATCCGTAAGGATGTGAAGGGCTTTTTTGCACGCTTGCTCTCGAGTGTGCACATCGGGAGAAAAGATGAATTAATTAGTTAGGCAATTTCGAAACTCGTAGAAAATATGAATTGAGTTGTGGAAATGTAACGAAAGCTTGAGAAGACACTGGGGAGCCGCCGGTTCTTGCTTGGCAGTCATAGCGCTAGCTGTGGCTGGCATGCTAGCACCGTTGCGAGCGACACGTAGCGGAAGCGTGTCTTCGAAAATTTTGTTACGGTTTCACAACGTTCGTAATGTAAATTCGAGTTTCGCAATGCCGAAGCAAAAAGAAAGGAAAAAGACAAATGAAGGAATTAGCAAAGACCTATGACCCAAAGGGCATTGAAGAACGTCTCTATAAAAAATGGGAAGACAACGGTTACTTCCATGCAGAAGTAGATCGCAGCAAGAAACCATTCACCATTGTGATGCCTCCACCAAACATTACCGGACAGCTTCACATGGGACACGCATTAGACAATACCATGCAGGATATTTTGATCCGCTACAAGAGAATGCAGGGTTACAATGCATTATGGCAGCCTGGAACAGACCACGCTTCCATTGCAACCGAAGTAAAAGTCATCCAGTCCTTAAAAGAAAAAGGAATCGACAAGGCAGATCTTGGAAGAGAAGGTTTCTTAGAGAAATGCTGGGAGTGGAGAGAGGAATACGGTAACCGTATCATCAACCAGTTAAAGAAAATGGGATCTTCTGCTGACTGGCAGAGAGAACGTTTTACCATGGATAAAGGATGTTCTGATGCCGTACAGGAAGTTTTTATTAAATTATATCAAAAAGGATATATCTACAAGGGTTCCCGTATCGTAAACTGGTGCCCGGTTTGTAAGACATCCATTTCCGATGCGGAGGTAGAGCATGAGGAGCAGGACGGATTCTTCTGGCATATCAATTACCCGGTAGTTGGTGAGGAAGGAAGATTCGTAGAGATCGCAACGACAAGACCCGAGACTTTATTCGGAGATACCGCTGTTGCTGTAAACCCGGATGATGAGAGATACAAAGACATCGTTGGAAAAATGTTAAAACTTCCGATGACAGACCGTGAGATTCCGGTGATCGCTGATCCATATGTAGACAAAGAGTTTGGAACAGGATGTGTGAAGATCACACCAGCCCATGACCCGAACGACTTTGAGGTTGGAAAACGCCACAACCTGGAAGAGATCGTTGTCATCAATGACGATGCAACCATGAACAAGTTAGCAGGAAAATATGAGGGAATGGATCGCTACGAGTGCAGAAAAGCATTAGTAAAAGATTTAGAGGAAGCAGGACTTTTAGTAAAAGTTGTTCCACATTCCCACAACGTAGGTACACATGACCGCTGCGGCACAACCGTTGAACCAATGATCAAACAGCAGTGGTTCGTGAAAATGGACGAGATGATCAAACCGGCAGTTGAAGGCGTAAAAAATGGTGATATCCAGTTACTTCCAAAACGTATGGAGAAGACATACTTCAACTGGACAGACAATATCCGTGACTGGTGTATTTCCAGACAGTTATGGTGGGGACACAGAATCCCGGCATACTACTGTGATGAGTGTGGCGAGATGGTAGTTGCCAAAGAAGCACCTCATAAGTGTCCGAAATGTGGATGCACCCATATGACACAGGACCCGGATACCTTAGATACCTGGTTCTCCTCTGCTTTATGGCCATTCTCAACACTTGGCTGGCCGGAAAAAACAGAAGACTTAGATTACTTCTATCCAAATGATGTTTTAGTAACCGGATATGATATTATCTTCTTCTGGGTAATCCGTATGATCTTCTCCGGTTACGAGCAGATGGGCAAAGCGCCATTCCATACCGTATTATTCCACGGTCTGGTACGTGACTCCCAGGGACGTAAGATGAGTAAGTCTCTTGGAAATGGTATCGATCCGTTAGAGGTTATTGACAAATACGGTGCTGACGCACTTCGTCTGACACTGATCACAGGCAATGCACCTGGTAACGATATGCGTTTCTACTGGGAGAGAGTAGAGTCTTCCAGAAACTTTGCCAATAAAGTATGGAATGCTTCCCGTTTCATCATGATGAACTTAGAGGGCGCAGAGATCAAAACCCCTGCTCTCGATGAATTAAAGGCAGCCGACAAATGGATTTTATCCAGAGTGAACACACTTGCAAAAGATGTGACAGAGAACATGGATAAATTCGAGATGGGTATCGCCGTACAGAAAGTTTATGACTTTATCTGGGATGAATTCTGTGACTGGTATATCGAGATCACAAAAGTTCGTACCTATAATAAAGAGAATGATCCGGCATCTGCAAATGCAGCATTCTGGACCTTAAAGACGGTACTGACAGAGGCATTAAAGCTGTTACATCCATTTATGCCGTTTATCACAGAGGAGATTTTCTGCACACTGCATCCGGAAGAAGATACCGTTATGCTTGCAAAATGGCCTGAGTACAAAGCAGAATGGAACTTTGCAGCAGAGGAAGAGATGGTAGAACACTGCAAAGACCTTGTAAAAGGTGTTCGTAACCTCCGTACTGAAATGGATGTTCCACCATCAAGAAAAGCAAAGATTTTCATTGTATCTGACGATGCGAAAATCAGAGACACGTTTGAATCAAACAAAGAAGTTTATGTAAACCTTGCAGGTGCAAGTGAGATCGCAGTACAGGCAGATAAGACAGGAATCGAGGAGGATGCTGTTTCCGTTGTAATTCCTGGAGCAACACTTTACCTTCCACTGGAAGATTTAGTAGACTTTGAAAAAGAAAAAGAACGTCTGTTAAAAGAACAGGCACGTCTGGAGAAAGAACTCGCGCGTTCTAAGGGAATGCTTTCCAATGAGAAGTTCTTAAGCAAAGCTCCGGAAGCAAAAGTGCAGGAAGAAAAAGAGAAGCTTGCAGGCTATGAGCAGATGATGGCTCAGGTCAAAGAACGTCTTGCACAGATGAAATAGAAAAATAACCGTCCAGTCTCCCTAGCCGGTGGCGTGGACGGTTATTTTTATGGCAGGGTGTGTCATTGGTTTGTTCAACAT
>ERZ791927.2609-NODE-2609-length-11216-cov-2.663381_pt1 | contig 11216 bp, 14 predicted proteins | sample MGYA00510130_ERZ791927 | MGnify/ENA primary metagenome ERZ791927 (study PRJEB30046, sample SAMN00792055) | human gut metagenome | study: EMG produced TPA metagenomics assembly of the A metagenome-wide association study of gut microbiota in type 2...
GCTACGAACCAGAGGGTCGTGGGTTCGAATCCTGCCTACCGCACCAACCATTCCAAAGCCGCTGTTTTCCATTGAGAACAGCGGCTTTTTCGTTACAGTTTTTCAGGCGTTTTCGACTGTACCACTTTTTCATCAGGCGTCGCCCTGTGAATATCTTCATTTGCACAATTATAGTGCAAACTGTACATTCCGCATTTCCAGCCACATCGCATGTGAAAACCCTGCTTTTTGCGCCCTTATGCACATTTTCTGTGGATAACTTACCCACAGCCCTCCATGTGACATTTTCGTGACTTTTGCCAGTCCGTCCTCCCCGGATCCGCAGTCGCCGAAAGACTCTCCCAAAAGAAAGCCCGCCGATCCCGGCGGGCTTTCTTGCAGCGAAAGAGATTACGCTCTTGAGGCTCGCCTGTCGCAACGGCAGAAGGCCACGGCGAAAGGACGTCCCTCGACGGGCTCCAGCGTCTCGAGCACTTCGGTCGTCCACTGAGCCTCGGACAGTTCGGGGAAGGTCGCATCTCCCTCGAAATCGGCGCCGATCCGGGTCAGCCAGACGACGTCGGCCATAGGCAGCGCCTGTCGGTAGATTTCGCCTCCGCCGATCACAAAGACGGTGCCTGCGTCCCCTAGCCTTTTGAAGGCATCCTCAAGAGAAGAGGCTACTTCAGCGCCTTCGGCGCGGTAGTCCGGGTTGCGCGTGACGACCACGTTCCGGCGTCCCGGCAGCGGGCGGCCGATCGACTCCCAGGTCTTGCGCCCCATGACGATGGGGTGTCCCATCGTGGTGCGCTTGAAGTGTGCGAAGTCCTCCGGCACGCGCCAAAGCATCTTGTTGCCTCCGCCGATGACGCCGTTGCGGGCCGCTGCGACGATGAGTGCGATCTTCATGATCCTTCCTTTATACGGCGACGGGCGCCTTGATGTGCGGCCACGGATCGTAGCCTGCGATTTCGAAGTCCTCGAACCTGTAATCGAAGATGGAGGCCGGCCTGCGCTTGATCACCAGCTTCGGATAGGGACGCGGCTCGCGGGAGAGCTGAAGCTCGGCCTGCGCCATGTGGTTGTCGTACAGATGACAGTCGCCGCCCGTCCAGACAAAGTCTCCGGGTTCAAGATCAGCCTGCTGGGCCACCATATGCGTGAGCAGTGCGTAGCTCGCAATATTGAAGGGCACGCCCAGGAAGATGTCGCACGAGCGCTGATAGAGCTGGCAGGACAGGCGCCCGTCAGCCACGTAGAACTGGAAGAGACAGTGGCAGGGCGGCAGCGCCATCTGGTCCACAAGCCCGGGATTCCAGGCGCAGACGATCATGCGACGGCTGTCCGGATTGTGCCGGAGCTGATCCATCAGGTTTTGAATCTGATCGATGCGGCGTCCGTCTGGGGCGGGCCAGCTTCGCCACTGCACGCCGTAAACGGGGCCGAGATCGCCGTTTTCATCGGCCCACTCGTCCCAGATCGTCACGCCGTTGTCGTGCAAATACTTGATGTTGGAGTCGCCCTGGAGAAACCAGAGCAGTTCGTGAATGATCGAACGAAGATGGAGCTTCTTCGTTGTGACAAGCGGAAAGCCTTCCGCCAAATTGAAGCGCATCTGGTAGCCGAAGACGGAACGCGTGCCGGTGCCGGTGCGGTCGGACTTGTGCGTGCCGTGTTCGTATACGTGGCGCATCAGGGTTTCGTACTGATTGCTCGGCACGTTGCAGTCTCCCGAATGCTTGAAGAGCACCGGCCGGAATGACCGGGCTCATGACTGATGAAGAGTTTACCGAAAACCGGCAAAAGCAATGCCCGCCGTTTCTGAGACCGGCGGGCATTTCATTCCGGCGAGAGCCTTCATGAGGCCGTGAACTGAATTATTCCTGAACCACGACCTTCACGACGTCGCCGTACTCGTCCTTCGTAGTCGTATGGATCGCAAGGAGCGCGAACCAGCGGCGCAGCGTGCCAACAATGACGAAGAGCATGAGCAGCATCACGATGACGGAGAGCGTGGCAAGCAAAATCTTGCCGGCGGGCAGATACTGGTTGATGATGAGCCAGATGCCCGCCCAGAACGTGATGCAAGTCATGAAGAGACCCGGCACGCCCGTAATCCAGGCGTACTTGACCTTGTTCATGCGCAGAATCACGGTCGTGCCGATCAGAAGGGTCACGGAGGCCAGAAGCTGATTGCAGATGCCGAAGAGCGGCCAGATGGAGCCGATGTCGCCCGAATAGACGAGATAGCCCCAGGAGCCGGTGAAGAGCACTGACGTGATGATCACGCCCGGAACCCATTCCTTGTCCGCAAACCTCGGGATGACCTTGCCGATCATTTCCTGGAGGAAGAAGCGGCCGACGCGCGTGCCGGCGTCCACGGCCGTCAGAATGAAGACGGCTTCGAACATGATGGCGAAGTGGTACCAGTACGCCATCAGATGTTCCATGAAGGGGATCTGCGAGAAGATGTGCGCCATGCCGACGGCGAGCGAGACGCTGCCGCCCGGACGGGCCATCAGGCTTTCCTGAACTTCGGCCTCAAGCCGCGGAAGCTCCTGAACGGCCATGCCGAGCGCCTGAAACTTGTCGGCCGGCGCATTGATGGCGAAGTAGTCCGCCGGCACCAGCACGCAGGCGGCGACGAGCGCCATGATGGCGACGAAGCCTTCCATCAGCATGGCGCCGTAGCCCACGAAGAGCACGTCGCGTTCATTGCCGACCATCTTCGGAGTCGTTCCCGTGCCGATCGTGGCATGAAAACCCGAAAGTGCGCCGCAGGCGATCGTGATGAAGATGAACGGAATGACGGGGCCGCCCACGATCGGGCCGCCGCCGTGAATGAAGTCCGTGAAGGCCGGCATCTGGAAGTTCGGCATCACGAAGGCGATGCCGATGGCCAGGGCGCCGATCGTGCCGATCTTGAGGAAGGTGGAGAGGTAGTCGCGCGGCAGGAGGAGGAGCCACACCGGCAGGACGGAGGCAAAGAAGCCGTAAATCGGGATGAGGATGCTCATCGCCTCGCGGTCGATGTCAAGCCAGCCGAAATATTCCGGGTGAGCCGCGACCCAGGGACCCGAAAGAATGCAAAGGAAGAGAAGCACGACGCCGATGACGGTGGCGCCCACCACGTCGCCCTTGCGCCAGATCTGCATGTAGAGCCCCATCAGAATGGCGATGGGAATCGTTGCGGCAACCGTGTAGGTCGACCAGAGCGAGTTGTGCATGGCGTTGACGACCGCGATCGAGAGACCGGCCAGCGTCAGGATCAAAATCGCGAGCACCGCCCACGAGGCAACGAAGCCCGTCGTCTTGTCGATTTCCTGCGTTGCAATGTAGGCGAGCGACCGCCCGCGGTGACGGACCGAGCAAAAGAGCACGACCATGTCGTGGACGCCGCCCGCAAGGACGCAGCCGATCAGGATCCAGAGCAGCCCCGGCATATAGCCGAACTGCGCGGCAAGAACCGGACCGAGCAGCGGGCCGGCTGCGGCGATGGCCGCGAAGTGATGGCCAAAAAGCACGTATTTGTTGGTCGGGACGTAGTCCTGTCCGTCGCTGTATTTGACGGCGGGCGTCTGCCGGGCTTCATTGAGGCTGAGGACCTTGGTTGCAATGAAAAGTCCGTAGAAGCGGTAGGCAATGGCAAAGATACAGAGCGCGGCAAAGACGATTGTCAGTGCGTTGACTCCCGTTCCTGTTTCCATGTTTTTCTCCGGGTTGGCTTGAAGGTGAATCGTCGGCTTCAGGCAACTGTGCGAGCCGCAAGAAAAAGGGCCTGCGGGATCCGAAAAGCCGAATCCGAGGCCCTTCCGACGGGCCCGGCGCTCACATGTTCGCCGATCTGCCTGTCAGTCTATCGTTTTAATCGTTTTGCGCGCAAATGGTGCACGCGATTTTTCCTCAGTGCTTGTGCGCACCTTTGTAGATCATGAACGCCATCGGCAGCTCGAGCACGTCCTTCGCGCCGCAGAATACGCCGCTCCAGCCGATCATGAAGTCAACGTACTCCTGGGGCTCGATTTTGCGTCCGAGCATCTTTTCATGTGCGTCGCGCGCAGTCAGGATTTCAAGATCCTTGAGGTAGCACGAGAGCGCCAGACGGATCACCGCTTCGTCGCTCAGACCTCCGGCGTCGCCCGCAAGCCCCTGAGCAGTCATTTCGGCAGCAAGCTCCTGTCGGAGCGAAGCGCGAAGGTGCCCTGCGAGTTCGGAACCCGCCCAGCCGTTCTGGATGATGCGGGACGCATCGCCGCCCGTCGACAGAAGCATTTGGAGATCGTTCATAAATTCCTCCGCCTGCTCGCGAACGGCGGCTGCGTCCTTGTGATCGGGCTGATTGCTGCGGATCCAGGCATCCTGCATGCAGGCGATGCCGAGCTCCTCAAGCGCAAGGAACATGCTGTTCTGGTCGCGAAGGTCGATGGCGGCGTGAGGCGCGAATTCTGCGTCACGGACTTGCTGGGGCATGTCTGTCTCCGAAGTGAAAAAAGCGTTTTGAAATGATTTCGGCATTGTACAACGACGTGCCGCGACGCTGAAGCGGCTCGGCGTCGGGCTGACAGCCTTGACACTCAATTGAGTTTTCCCGCCACCGCATCGGGAAGCGGCATCACGGGAATGCCTTCCTCACGGAGAGCTCGAGCCTCCTCGCTTGAACACGTTCCCTTCACCAAGCGCCTGTCGGCGAGGCCTTCATGAATGTCCCTCACCGTTTCAGGAAATCGGCTGCCGACATCCTCGGCCTGCTCCGACGCTTTGCGAAGCGCCTTCATGGCGTCCGCCTGCTTCTTTCGAATCGCCCGCCAGCTGCGCAAGCCGGCGTCCGCCTCAACGTCCGTGCGGGTCGTGCCCGACACCTTTCCGAAGTTGGGCGCGCTCGGACGCCTTGAAACGGACGGATCGCCGCATACCGGACAGGCAACGCGGCCCATCCTCAAATCGTCCTCCATTTCCTCTTCCGAACGGTACCAGCCTTCAAATACATGGCCGAATCCGCAGCAGAAATCGTAGACCTTGATACCCATTGCTCCATCCTCATTCGTCGAGGTAGAAATCGCGCAAAAAAGTTCACACGACTTTCAAAATATACTGTACAATTGCGCTCTCTGACGAAATCGTCAGCTCATACCATCTTGGAAGGGTGGCAGAGTGGTTGAATGTACCGCCCTGGAAAGGCGGCATACGGAAATTCCGTATCGAGGGTTCGAATCCCTCCCCTTCCGCCAGAACACAGACCCCGAAGCCTCTCAGGCTCCGGGGTTTTTCTTTATTTACCTTGAGTGCCAGACACATTCCAGAATTCTACTTTCGTCGATTCCGCCAAAATCCGCCAGATTGCGACATATCACGCCATGCGATAGACTGTGGAGGTGGGTCTTTTGGTGGGTCTTTTTTCGGTGGGTCTCTGGTGGGTCTTACGCGATTCACCGCCCAAAGGTAGATATGAAAGATCAAGTCACGTCGAAAAATTTCATGACGCTGCCACCCGGCCGGTACTCGCTCGGCGGTGGGTTGATGCTTCTCGTGCGTTCCGAGTCTTCCCGGCAGTGGGTTGTCCGCTACCGATTCGCGGGGACACGGAAAGACTTGTCGATCGGTGGCGCCTCGCGCATTTCAATCACGTCTGCAAAAGCGCGGGCAGCAAAAATTCTCTCAATGGCGGCCGACGGCATCGATCCGTCATCATCAAAGCTTTCTGAAGAAGACGCCCGAGAAAGCATCACTTTCAAAGAGTTCTATCCTGGTGCAATCGCGACCATTCAAAACGTCAAGCGCTGGAAAAACGAAAAGCATGCATCTCAGTGGGTGTCCACAATCGAAACCTATGCCGTCCCGGTTCTCGGTGCTCTTCGCGTAAAGGACATCACGCGAGGAGACATCCTCGAAGTCCTCAAACCGATCTGGACAGAAAAGCCAGAGACAGCCAGCCGCCTACGAGGCCGCCTCGAAAGTCTCTTCTCTCAAGCAATCGCTGAAGAACTCATACAAACAAACCCTGCTACTTGGAAAGACGGGCTAGCTTTCTTCCTGCCGCCGATCTCAAAAGTCCACGAAGTCAAGCACCATGAGGCAATGCCTCTTGAAATTCTGAAAAGTTTTGCACCGGAGACGGCGAAAAAGACTTCTGTCGTGTCTCGCGCCGTCCTTTTCGGCATCCTCACTGCTACACGCGTGCAAGAGTTCCTTTGCGCACGATGGGACGAGATCGACATCCAGCGCGCGACGTGGACGATCCCGGCCTCTAGGATGAAGTGCGGTCTTGAGCACCGCGTCCCGCTCTCACGTCAGGCACTGGCAGTCCTAGAACGCTGCGAACGAAAGTCTGAGCTCGTCTTTCCTGCGCCACGATCAGACAAAGAGATGGTTATCGACAGCCCTCGGGCTTTTATCCGGAAGGCGACAGGCGAGTCTTTCACAATGCACGGCTTCAGATCAACGTTCCGCGACTGGTGCGAGGAAAACTTCATCCATGAGGCCCTTGCCGAGCGCGCTCTGGCTCACGTAAAGGGCGACAAGGTCGTGCAGGCCTACCAACGCTCAGACCTCCTTGAGCAACGCCGCCCGGTCATGCAGCAGTGGGCAGACGCGATCCTGCCGACATGAAAGAATGATTCACAGCAAGAAGGTTTAACTACAACTTGCTGTCTCCGAGGTACAGAGCGAACATGAGCACACCAAAACACAAACACCGGAGACAATCATGACGAACAACACCAGCCGCCGCGAACTCGAAAAAGCCCTCGAACAGCTCGAACTCGCCATCGATCTCAAGAGCGACGAGGCTGCTGACGCTTACGCGGCCGGGAAAAAAGTAGAATGGCGGAGCCTTGTCAAGGCGTTCCTGGCGCTTTGCGACGAACGCGACGAAATTGCCGCCCGCCTCGAGGCCATTCCCTAAAAGTAAGTTACAATTTGAAAATCTACGCGCGGATCACCTCCGCGCTTTTGTCGTTTCGCTGTCCTATTCCTCCTGGAGAACTTATGAAAAAGATCGCCATTGCCCTCGCTCTCGCCGCCGCTGTCTTGGCTGGTTGTGTCGAAAAGACGTCAGAAGAAGAAAAAACCGCGCAAAAAACGGTCGAACAGGTCAGCTTCGAACTTCTCCCTTATGCCGTCATCACTGAAGAAAAAGCTACTAAGGCAGGAACTCGCACCATTACGTACGCTGTCGTCGGTCTGAACGAGCCGGCACAAACCGTCAATTCAACCAACCTGGCCGCTACCTGCATGGGTGCTGCCAAGTATTTTGCCGAACATAATCTTACGGACATAGCCTCTGTTCAGCTTATTGACCGCGTGATCGGCATCAAGGCCGCACAGATCGCCGTCGCTCGATGCAACTATGCGACGGACGGCAAGGGATTCAATGGCTCACAGAAGTGGACTTGGGACGATGTCATGGCCGCTGATCGCACGACAACCAAGGATGAGCAAGAAATTGTTCGCCTGTGGGCAGGCTTGCGCAACCAGCACTTGAAAGCAGACGGTACGACTGATGAGCCTGCACTCGTGAAGGCAATTGCCACAAAGCTCAACAAGAAACCCGAAGAAATCGTCACGCCGCTGATTGCTCTGGGGGCTGTTGCTAATGTCGACGCCATTGCCAGCGCTGTAAAGGCTCACAAACCCACCGAAGTCAAGTACGACATTTCGATTGACAAGAAGTAATCTCTTGATTTTAGCTTTATGAGCGCAAAAACATTTTCTGTTTTCGTTGTTGCCACCTTTCTAGCAACGACTTTCTTTTCATCCCAAGCCATGGCAGCAGAAGCCAGAAAATCTGCGACCCAGACGTCTATGGCGGCCAGACACGCGCCAGTTCATCATCTAAAAAGAGAACTAAGAGATCTCGTAGAAAATAATTAAGCCAGAGCGCCGGGGGGCATCCCCGGCGTTTTTCATTTCTCCAGACTTACTGTTGCGTCGTGAACTCCGGCGTTTCTTTGAAGTAGGTCTGAACCTTCAGCAAGAAGCTCTGTGCTTTCTCCGAGAAGTCCCTCGCACCTGGCAATTGCGGCTCGTTCCACTCGGCAGGCGTCGGCAGAGGCTCGTCGCTCACGATCTTTGTAGGCACGCTGCACCCGGTCAAGGTCGTCAGAGAGGCGCACAGCATCGCGCCGAGAAACATCAAGCGCGTTTTGCGCAGCAACAAGTTTTTCATAAGCCTTTCTCCCATCGTTTGCGCGAACAATCGCGGCCTGAAGTTTGACATTGGCGATCTCCTCGCCGTACTCGTGCGACGCGTACATGTACCCGCCGACAGCGCCCGCAGCAAACAGCCCGAGCGGCACAAAAAGCTTCCAGTTCATCGAAGCCTCCATGCAAAAAGAGACCCGCGAAGGGGTCTCGTGTAATTCAATATCCTCGGCGTCGATAGCTCGTCCAGTCGAAGAGCACAGAACGGCCTCCTTCGCGAAGCCGGTCCATCGCCGCCTCGCCCAAGTAGTCCATCAAGGCTTCACCAGAGAGATTGCTGATGACGATCGTCGCCTTCAGCGCCTCGTAGCGTGAGTTGATCACCTCGAAAAGCATCAGCTTCTCGGCATCGGTCCCGAACTGCCTGCCGACTTCATCTATGACAAGAAGGTCAGGCGTAGCAAAGGACTCGTACACCTCGCGCTCGTTTCGATCCGACTGGCGTCCGTAGGTCTCTTTGATTCGCTGAGCGATCCGAGACGCTCGCGTATAGAGCGCAGAGCCGCCGTGCTCGATCAACGCCTGCGCGATTCCTATGGCAAGGTGCGTCTTACCCGTTCCAGACGTGCCGTAGAAAAGCAGGTTTGCACCACTGTCGTCGTTCTCGCAGATTGTCTGCAAGTACTCCCTTGAAGCCTCAAGCGCGGCACGTTGGCCACCGTTCGACACGACATAGCCTTCAAGCGTGCGGCCTCTGTATCGAGCCGGTATGGCCGCGTCACCGATGATGCGACAAGCCTTCACCGCCTCGCTGCGCTTTGTAGCCTCTTTCGCCAGTCTGGCGTTCTCACGGTCGCGGGCTTCAAGCGCACACTGCGCACAGCCCATCCAGATGATCCGGTCGCGGATCATTACTCCCGTGTCCGTAAATGCACCATGTGTGGTGCAGATTGCGGGCTTCGTGCGCCCGTTGCGAATGTGCGAAAGATCGACTTCACTCAAAGCCATTCATTCTCATTCCTTCCCTCAAAAGTCAAACGGGTCCCGGCGGTAGTGCCCGGGCGTTGCATCTGTCATATATCCCGTTTTCGATTTCTTGTTTTTATCTGGTATAGGTCGCCCATTACCGGCCGCACCTTTCGCCTTTGTCGGCTTTTCGGACTGCCGCTCCTGGGTCGCGCGCTCGCCTTTTTCGGTCAGAGTGAACCACCTGGTCCGGTCATATGCCGATCGGTTGAAGTTCCCTGTTTCCACGTATCCACAGGTTATCAACTTATCCAGAGCGCCCCTCACCTGCTTCTCGCTCAGATAGTCGAAGAGCTCGGCAAAGTGACGCGTGCTGCCATAGGTCCAGTGCTTGCCATCGTGCTTGTGACGACCTGCTTTCCTGTTCGCTCGGACCCAGAACGCGATGTTCTCCAAAACGACGGCTGCGTTGACGCCGACCTCGACGGCAACCGACACGCTGAAATGGTGCTTTACGCCCGACATGTTTGGGCTTATTGCTTTTTCTTCGGGGGATGTCATACTAGAGATAGCGAATTCCTCCCCTCATTTCATTCGATAGCCTCGCCGAACTGTCACGGCGGGGCCTTTTTCATTCCTCCGCCCCGAAAACGTCCGGAAAGAGCTCGCAAGCCGGAACGCCGAGCACTTCCTCATACGCTCGCAACGTCTTGAAGTGCGCCGGTGTCGCGGCACCGCTCTCATGTTTTGAGACTGTTTGCTGTCCGCATCCGACAAGCGCGGCCAGCTCCGCCTGCGTGAACCCCGCTTCCCTGCGTGCCCTCTTCAACGCAGCTCTCTCAAACGGCTTCATCGCCAACGTATTCCTTGAACTTCTTTGGGAAGATACAATAAGACCACTGATTGCTCCCCGGCATCTTTGCAGCCGTTCCAAACGGAAGCAATCCCTTTTGCAGACAGATTCGTATGTACTGGGGCGACTTATTGAGCGCCTTAGCGACATCGTTCACCGTTAGGTTTCTCAATGGAAAACATCTCCTTTTTCATCTTTTTTAGACAGTTGCGGTTAAAAAAAATCGCGCATGATCGCACGGTGCCTCTCACTGCCTTTCAAAAAAATAGTACGAAATCAGACAATTGAGTTCAATAGTGAATTTTTGGAAGTTAATCATTCCTCTTGCTTTGATAAATTAAATGATCTAAATTAGATATATATCCAAATTAGATATTTATACAACAAAGGGAGAGGGTTTAATGGAGTATTTATCCGACAAAGAAATAGGCTACATCATCAAACGCGCGAGGATGCTTCGAAATCTGACGCAGGCGGAACTCGGTGAGCGACTTGGTGTGCAGGCCGCTGCGGTCCAAAAATGGGAAAGCGGAAAGGTCACGAACATCAAGCGAAACATCCTCAGGGATATGGCCGTCGAACTGAGAGTGAATCCTGCGTTGCTGATAGGCCTGCCAGTTCAGACGGATTTCCTCAAGCAGCTATCGAAAACCGAGCGCATTGGAATGGAGAACTTCTTGAAGGAGTATCAAACCAAGCACCTCAAAGAAGGTGATGACAATTAAAGCGCCAAACGGCTATGGAAACATTTCAAAATTAAGCGGCAATCGCCGACGGCCCTTCTGGGTACGAATCACAACCGGATGGGAGATCAACGAAGAGACGGGAAAGGCAAAGCAGCTCACGTCCACGCTTGGATACTACGCAAGCCGAAAAGAAGCGATGATCGCTTTGGCCGAGTACCACCAGAACCCAATCGACCTCACAAGAAAGACGCTCACCTTTGCTGAGGTCTGGGACATCTGGACGCCGCCGCACTTCAAGAAGTACCCGAGCAGCGCCGCCGGGCTCAGGTCAGCCTACAAGCGCTGCGCCCCGCTCTACGACATGCAGATGGCCGACATCAAGAAGGTCCACATGCAGGACATCCTCGACGGCATGAATCACATGTCGGAGGAGAGTCAGGGCAAGGTGAAATCGATCTTCAAAAACGCGTTCAAGTACTGCATCGAGAACGACATCGTCACGAAAGACTACTCGCAGTTCCTGGTGATCACACCGCCCAAATCGGGTAGAGAGTGTCCTTGCGGACACTCCCTCCCACACCGCAGTGCTCAAT
>ERZ791927.2632-NODE-2632-length-11130-cov-5.154492_pt1 | contig 11130 bp, 10 predicted proteins | sample MGYA00510130_ERZ791927 | MGnify/ENA primary metagenome ERZ791927 (study PRJEB30046, sample SAMN00792055) | human gut metagenome | study: EMG produced TPA metagenomics assembly of the A metagenome-wide association study of gut microbiota in type 2...
CCCTTCGGGCAATTAAAATCTTTTCTAAAGATTTTAATTGGAGTTCAGTATAAAAAACGCAGGAGCGACCGATCTTGGACGCTCCTGCGTTTTGTTACTCCGCGGGTGTTTCCTTGAGGAAACGGATGATGAACGGGATGCTGAGAAGTCCAGCTATCACATCCGCCGTAGGCTGAGCGATCTGAATTCCGGGCAGTCCCAGCTGGGGAACCCCAATTAGCAGCATGGGAATTGTGACCGCACCGGAACGAATGAGGGACAGAACAGAGGAAATGGTGGGCTGCTGGATGCTCTGGTAGAGCATATTCACCGGTACGGAGAAGGGGACAAACAGCATACCGATCGCCGTATACCGCAGCGCGGTGGAGCCGATGGCAATGACCGCCTCGCTTTTCTGGAAAATCCCGATGATACCCTCAGCACAAATCATGCTGATAACGGAAAAGCTGCCGATGAAGACCAGCCCGAAGCACATGGTGAACACCAGACCTTTTTTCACCCGGTCGTATTTTCTGGCCTGATAATTGAAGGATGCCACCGGCTGGAAGCCCTGCCCGATGCCGAGACCGACACAGATCAGGAAATTGGAATACCGGTTGACCACGCTCATGGCGGCGATGGCCGCATCGCCGAAGGGCTTTGTCATGTTGTTCAGCAGTCCCATGGTCACGGAGGTCAGCCCCTGCCGGATAAGGGACGGCAGACCAACACGGCAAATTGACAGATAGATTTTAAAGTTCCGGCTGACGGCGCGGAAACGGATGGTGCTCTGCGCCATTTTCAGATACATGATGAGAAGAATGACGAAGCTGACCAGCTGGGAGGCGGCAGTGGCAAGCCCCGCACCGTAGACGCCCATCCCCAGCTTCATGACCAGAATGTAGTCGCCAAGAATGTTCAGAAGTCCGCCGGCGGTAAGCCCGATCATGGCATAAAAAGCTTTGCCCTCGTAGCGAAGGCCGTTGTTGAGGATCAGGGAACAGATAATCGTCGGCGCAGCCAGAAATACCCAGAAGCCGTAGTCCATGGCGTAGGGGGCAATGGTGTCGGTGCTGCCGAGAAAATGCACCAGCGGCCTGAGAAACGCAAGGCCAAGCACGCCGATCACCAGCCCCAGCCCAATGCCGGTGAAGAAGGAAGTGGAAATGTACATGGTGGCTTTGTCAGCGTCCCTGTCTGCCAGCGACCGGGAAACATGGGTGCCCGCGCCGTGGCCGAGCATGAAGGCCAGACCCTGCATAATGGCCTGAACGGTAAAGAGAATGCCCGTCGCGGCCTGAGCGCTCTCGCCCAGCGTGCCGACAAAATAGGTGTCCGCCATGTTGTAGATGCTGGTGATCAGCATGGAAATGGTGGTGGGGATGCCGAGATTCAGAATCAGCCGGGAAATCGGCGTTTCCGTCATTTTTCGGTAATGTGCCTCCGAATCGGTCAAGAGATAGCCTTCTTTCTGCTTTTTTGTATATTATAACACGGATTTTTTTCCGATTCAATGGCATTTTCATCGGCTTTTAGGGCAGCACCGCACAATTCGGCAAGAAGTCTCAGGCAGGATTTTTGTTCCAATTCAAAGTTCCGAAAATGGAGGAATACTGTATGTATTTCCCATTTTCGGAACTGCGGAAGTGGAGCAAAAAGACGGCTGAGACTCGCAGACGCAATTGTGCGGTGTTGCCTTAGGTAAAAAAGGGCACGGGCTGGTTTTTCAGCCCGTGCCGTTTGTCAATTACTGGTTAGCCTTGGCGGCCTTCAGCGCCTGCGCCAGCTGATCGGGGCAGGAGGTGGACTTCATGCCGCACTTGACGCCCTCGATACGGGCGATGACGTCGTCAACGTCCATCCCTTCCACCAGCTTGCCGATGCCCTTCAGGTTGCCATTGCAGCCGCCTACAAACTGAACATTCTTGACCTTGTTGTCCTCAATGTCGAAGAAAATCTTCTGGGAACAGGTGCCTTTTGTCTTGTATTCGTACATGCCGATTTCCTTTCTATACAATAATATCTGTCAGTTCTGCGCCAACCAGATCCGCGAGGGGCTGGGGCGGAACGATCATCTGATGTCCTCTGGCGCCGGCGGAGACGGCAATCTCATCCCACAGCGTGCAGGTCTCGTCAATAAAGGTGGGGTAGTGTTTTTTCATGCCCACGGGACTGCATCCGCCACGGATATAGCCGGTCAGGCCGAGAAGTTCCTTGACGGCCACCAGCTCCATATTTTTGTCCCCGGCGGCCTTGGCGGCTTTTTTCAGATCCAGCTCACAGCAGACGGGAATGCAGAACACGTTGATGCCCGTCTTTTCACCCCGGGCGACCAGCGTCTTGAAAACCTGCTCCTCCGGCATTCCGATGGCCTGTGCGGCATGGACGCCGCTCAAATCCTGCTCGTCGAATTCATAAAATGCTTCGCGGCAGGGGATTCCCGCCTGCTGAACCAGACGGACTGCGTTTGTTTTTGTAGCCATAACATCACCGCATCTTATTATACGACAAAACGCAGCCGCTTTCAAGTGTGAATTGCGAAAAACCGGTTATCCTATGGGGGAGGAGGTTACGTTATGAGCGAAAACAAAGACGCGGAAATGAAAAAACAGGAGCGGGAGCAGATCGTGGAGCTTGGCTCGGACATCACGAAATCCAGCAAGGGAAGCATCTACACCCTCACCATCATCGGTCAGGTGGAGGGGCACATGATCGCCCCGGAAACGGTGAAGACCACCAAATATGAGCATGTTCTGCCGCTGCTGGCTGGGATCGAGGAAAGCGACGACGTGGACGGTCTGCTGCTGCTTCTGAACACAGTGGGCGGCGACATTGAGGCAGGACTGGCCATTGCGGAGATGATCGCTGGGATGAAAAAGCCAACGGTGTCGCTGGTGTTGGGCGGCGGACATTCCATCGGTATTCCTCTGGCAGTATGCACGAAAAAGAGCTTCATTACCCCAACCGCCAGCATGACGGTGCATCCCGTGCGGATGACGGGACTGGTAGTCGGCGCACCCCAGACCTTCCGGTATTTTCAGCGGATTCAGGAGCAGATTGCGGATTTTGTCACCGCGAACTCCCGCATCAGCCGGGAGGACTTCGAGCATTATATGATGGCGACGGGAGAGATCGCCACGGACGTGGGAACGATTCTCTACGGCAAGGAAGCGGTGGCTTCCGGCCTGATCGACAAGCTGGGCGGGCTGAATGACGCGCTGTCCACGCTGCACAGGATGATCGAGAAACAGAAAAAATAGCTTTCACCGCGCAGGCGCGGCCAATTTTGGCTGTGTCTGCGCGGACAAAAAATAAGACTGGAAATTCTCTCTGACCTATGCTATAATAAAGTGAATTATTATGTTGTAGGAGGGGCAGACTTGGACTTAAACTGGCTTGAGAGTTTCTTATACGGTCTGTTTTCCGGGCTCGCGGATATTCTGCCCGTTTCCGCCGAAGCCCACCGCATTCTGGTGCTGAAATGCTTCGGCATTCAGAGCAGCACGGAGCTGATGAAGCTGTTCGCGCATCTTGGCGTGTTCGGCGCGATGTATTTCAGCTGCCGCAAGCAGATCGTCCGCATTCATCGGGCGCGCCGTCTGGCGCGGGTGCCCAAACGCCGCCGCCGTCGGCCGCTGGATACCCGGAGCCTGATGGATTTCAGCCTGCTCAGGACGATGCTGATTCCCGTGATTCTCGGATTTCTCCTGAACCGGTACGTGGAGCCGCTGAAAGAAAAGCTGATTTGGATCGCCGTATTGCTGTTCCTGAATGGCATTATCCTGTACTTACCCCAGTTTTTCCCCACCAGCAACCGGGACAGCCGGACGCTATCCCGGGTCGAGGGACTCCTCGTAGGGTTGGGCGGCGCGCTGGGAATTTTGCCGGGCGTTTCCGCCGTGGGTTCTGCGCTGTCCGTTGCCAGCATCTGCGGCGTGGAGCGGAGCTACGGTCTGAACATGGCGCTGCTGATGAACATGTTTATTCAGGTCGGTTTGATCGTGCTGGATGTGCTGGCGCTGATATCGGTAGGGGCGGGAACGCTGTCGTTCCTGATTCTCGTCCGATATCTGGCGACTGCCGCTGTGTCTTTTGGCGCCGCGTTACTGGGCGTGAAGCTCATGCGTCTGCTGGCCGCCAATAACGGCTATGCGCTGCTGGCGGTCTACTGCTGGGGTGTGTCGCTGTTCACCTTTATTCTGAATCTGATGGCTTAATGGGAGGAAATTATGGCTGAGAAGAAAACGGCCAGTCGGGCCGAGCAGGCGGTTTCGGGCGCGAAGAAGAAAACGTCATCCGGTTCCGCTTCCAAACCTTCCGGGAAAAAGAGTACGCCTGCCAAGAACACCAAGTATAAGACGGAATATGAGCGTGCCGTTCCGCCGCATTTTCTCATTGCGGCGGTCAGCATTCTGCTGTTTGCGCTGTTTGTTGTCATCAGCGTGAACCCGGATGGTAAGTTGCTGGAAATCATTCAGTCTGTGGTGCTGGGTCTGGTTGGACAGGCCGGATTTTATTTTGCCATTCCGGGACTGTTATACCTGTTCGTCATCCACACCTTTGGCCGGAAAAACGCCCCGACCATGCGGAGCGTCTGCACATTGATTTTCGTATTTTTGTGCGGGTGCATTTACCACCTTGCCATGCAGGAGCAGGAGATGTCGAAGGGCTTTGCCCTGATCGCCGACCTGTATACCGGCGGCGTAGCGGGAAGCACCGGTGGTGTTCTCTGCGGCGGCGCGGCCATGCTGCTGCGCTGGCTCTGCGGCAAAACGCTGGCCTTTGTGTTCTGCGTGTTTTTCGCAATTCTGACGCTGCTGGGGGCAATGAATATCACCATTCCCAGCATTATCAGAGCCATTGCCAACCGCCCCAAGGACGATTATACGGAGGAAGAGGACTACATAGACCCGGCGACGGCTGTAGTCAACAATATTGCGAGCAAGCAGATCGCCCGCAAGCGTCAGCGCCGGGAACAGCAGCGGGCGAGGGAGAGCGCCCCGGAGGAAACACCGCCGGAGACGCCACAGCAGCTTCCGCCGGAAAAGCAGCCGCGTCCTGCCCCAAAGCAGGAAAAAAACCATGCTCCCGCACCGCAGGATGAAGTCAAGCAGGTTCCCGGCAAGGGTGCGGCGTTCATGGAGCGTATCGACGGAGACATCAACGCGCCGCTGTCCGGCACGGCCGAATACGTGAAGGACGAAACGCCGCCGGTTCCCGAACCGCTCCCCGCGCGTCCCGCTCCAGCGAAGCCCGTCCGGGTGGAAGGGGAGGACATCGGGGAAAAGCTGCCCAGCAAAATGCCGGAATTTGTCCCTAACGCGCCCATCCCGCCCGCGCCCAAGCTGGACGAAGGCAAGATAAAGCCCACTCCGGAGGCAAAGTCCGGGAAGGTCACCACCAAGGACGCCGCCCAATCCGCCCGGCAGGTCGCCGCGGAGATCGCCCAGACCCAGGGGGTGCAGCAGCCGGATTACTGCTTCCCGCCGCTGGATTTGCTGAAACGTCCGGTGCGTGCCGGGACGGACGGCACGGAGGAAATGCGGGAGAATTCCCGCCGCCTCAACGAGACCCTCGCCAGCTTCAATATCGACGCCCACATCATCAACGTCACCCGCGGCCCCAGCGTTACCCGCTACGAGGTGGAGCTTGACAAGGGCGTCCGCCTGAATAAAATCACCGGCTGCGCCGATGATATTGCCCTGAGTCTGGGCGCGTCCGGCGTCCGCATCGCTGCCGTTCCCGGAAAGATCTCCGTGGTTGGCATCGAGGTGCCGAACCGCGCGGTCACGACCGTCTCCCTGCGGGAGGTTATCGATTCCACCGAGTTTGCCAAGGCAAAATCCAAGACCTCCATTGCGCTGGGCAAGAGCATTGACGGAAGCTGCATTGTAGGCAACATTGCCAGAATGCCCCACCTGCTGATCGCCGGTACCACCGGTTCCGGTAAATCCGTGTGCATGAATTCCATCATCATCAGTCTGCTGTACAAGGCAGGTCCCGACGATGTGAAGCTCATCATGGTTGATCCCAAGATGGTGGAGCTGGGTATTTACAACGGCATTCCCCATCTGCTGATCCCCGTGGTCACTGACCCCAAGAAGGCCGCAGGCAGTCTGCAATGGGCGGTGACAGAAATGCTTCGCCGCTACAGAATGATGTCCGACATGGGCGTCCGGGATCTGGAATCCTACAACAGCATCGTGACATCCGAGGAGGACGGCCAGAAGCTCCCTCAGGTGGTCATTATCATCGACGAGCTGGCGGATTTGATGATGGTCGCCGCCAAAGAGGTGGAAGACTCCATCTGCCGCATTGCGCAAATGGGTCGTGCCGCCGGTATGCACCTGATCATCGCCACCCAGCGTCCTTCCGCCAACGTTATCACCGGTTTGATGAAGGCGAATATTCCGTCCCGAATCGCGTTTTCCGTGGCCTCCGCGATGGAATCCCGTATCATTCTGGACACCATGGGCGCGGAAAAGCTGGTGGGTAAGGGCGATATGCTGTATGCCCCCATCGGCTGCGGCAAGCCGCTGCGTGTGCAGGGCTGTTTCGTCACCGACACCGAGGTTGAGGCCGTGGCCGGGTATGTCAAGGACAACTACACGGCGGATTACAGCCAGCAGGTGCTGGACGAGATCGAGAAAAAAGCCCAGCAGACCGGCAAAAAGCCGGCGAGCGTGTCCGACCCCGACCCCACCGACGAGGAGCTGGAGGGCGACGAAATGCTGCCCGCCGCCGTCGATGTGATTCTGGAGACCGGACAGGCTTCCGTCTCCATGCTCCAGCGCCGCTTGAAGCTGGGTTATGCGAGAGCGGCCAGAATCGTGGATGAGATGGAGGAAAAGGGCATTGTCGGCCCCTTCCAGGGCAGCAAGCCGAGAGCCATTCTGATCACCAAGGAACAGTGGCAGGCAAAAAAGGGCGGCCAGTCGGAGCAGATGGACTTTGATGATCTGGACTCCGTGCCGGATGAACTGATGTAATGATTTAAAACGCCCGGACGAAAACGTCCGGGCGTTTGACTATTACAGCACATACAAGATTTAATCAGCATGGAAGTCCGCCTGTTCCACCCGATAGTACCGAAATATTCCTTCTTCTTTGACGAAGCGAAATCCCACCTTTTCAAGAACGTGCTGACTGCGTGTGTTCTTAAGAACAGCATCGGCGTTGACCGCAAGCATCCCCAGCTTCTCAAAAGCGTATTTGATCGCCAGCTTTTCCGCTTGCGTCCCATAACCTTTGCCCTTCGCGGAATCATTTTGCATGTGAATACTCAGCGTACACTCTTTCCTGTCGCGGTCTATTTGCTTTAGCTGCAACTCCCCAATCACCTCGGCATCAAGCATAATTGCGAATACAACCCTCGACACATCCTGCTTCGATTCAAAATACCGGTTTACAGCATCTTCGTTATAGGTGTATGGCTTGAACAGTTTCATATCCACATAAATGGATGCGTCATTTGTCCACCCTTTATAAAGGTCGTGACATAACTCCCTTGTCATGATCTGTAGGCTGATCTGTCCCATTTAATCTTCTCCGATTCCGATTTGCAGGTATGGGCGCTTTTACGGAGCCAGCCGGACAGCCGCGTCCAGAATGGCGTTTGCGGCGCTTTCCTTGGATTGCAGCGGAAGCTCAGTGGTTTCGCTCCGGGTAATGATCGTGATTACATTCGTGTCAACGCCGAAGCCCGCACCGGACTGCTTGAGATTGTTGGCGCATATCATGTCCACGTTCTTCTTTACGAGCTTTTCCCGGCTGTTTTCCACCATGTTCTGGGTCTCCATGGAAAAGCCGCAAATGACCTGCCCCGGGACGCGGTTTTCCCCGAGATATTTCAGGATGTCCCGGGTGCGTTTCAGGGGGATGGACATGTCGCCCTCGGACTTTTTGACCTTGTTGTCGCTGTAATTTGCCGGGGTGTAGTCCGCCACCGCCGCCGCTTTGAAAATAAAGTCGGATTCTGGGGCGTTGGCGGCCACGGCTTCAAACATATCCTGAGCGGAAACGACGGGAACTACGGTCACAAAGGGTGGGGGCGCGATGGCAGTGGGTCCGGAAACCAGAGTCACATCCGCGCCCCGGAGCATGGCCATTCTGGCGATGGCGTAGCCCATTTTCCCGGTGGAATGGTTGGTCAGATACCGGACGGGGTCGATGGCCTCCTGCGTCGGACCGGCGGTGACGAGTACCTTTTTCCTGGCAAGATCGTGGGGAAAAGCCAGCTGACGCAGGATATATTGCAGAATTGCCTCCGGCTCCGGCAGCTTGCCCTTGCCCACGGCGCCGCAGGCAAGACGTCCGCTGGCAGGTTCGATGACTTCCCAGCCATAACGGCGCAGAAGCGCCAGATTGTCCTGTGTCACGGGATTTTCGTACATGTTGGTATTCATGGCGGGGGCGATGAGTTTGGGGCAGCGGCAGGCGAGAATGGTGGTGGTGAGCATATCGTCCGCCAGTCCGTGGGCCAGTTTCGCGCACACATTGGCCGTGGCCGGGGCGACGATCACCAGGTCCGTCCGTTCCGCCAGAGCGATATGCTCCACCTGATGGGAGAAATTCCGGTCGAAGGTGTTCACCATCGTCCGGCGGCCGGTGAGCTGCTCGAAAGTCAGGGGCGTGACGAATTGGGTGGCGTTTTCGGTCATGACGACCTCCACCGCGGCATGCTGCTTGACAAGGGCAGAGGCCAGCGCGGCGGCTTTATAGGCGGCGATTCCGCCGGTAACGCCCAGAAGGACGGTTTTTCCTTTCAGCATAGGGAACCCTCCAGAATAGAAAATTGCTTACCCTCATTATATCCCGATTTTGAATCGCTGTAAAGATGATTTTTTTCTTGTATTTTCCGCTGCACCCTGCTATAATACCCTCGGAGTGAAAGCTCCCAAATTTGCGCTGTATCTTCATAAGAAGAACGGCAGCAGGAGGTAATTTCATATGGAAAAAAGGAAAATGAACACCCGGTACATGGCGACCCTCGCTATGTTCTGCGGTGTTCTGCTGGTCATGGGCGTTACCGGAATCGGTTTCATTCCACTTCCGGTGATCAAGGCCACAACCATGCACATCCCGGTCATTCTGGGCGCGGTTTTGCTCGGCCCCGGCGCGGGCGCTGTCCTTGGGGGCGTGTTCGGGCTGTGCTCCATCTGGGCAAATACCACCAGTCCCGGACTGCTGGCATTTGCGTTTTCGCCCTTTATGACCACGGAGGGTCTGCCGGGGGTGCTGAAAAGCCTGTGGATCGCACTGGGGTGCCGGATTCTGTTCGGCGCGATTGCGGGATGGCTGTGGAAGCTGTTTAAGAAGCTTACGAAGCAGGACTTTGCGGCGCTGCCCCTGACTGCGGCAGTTTCCACGCTGTGCCACACAATTCTCGTCATGGGCAGCATTTATGTGCTGCTTGCCCAGCAGTACGCACAGGCGAAAAACGTGGCCATTACCGCCGTTTTTGGACTTGTGATGGGGACGGTCACGGCGTCCGGAATCCCTGAGGCTATTATTGCCGCCATTCTGGTGACCGTCATCGGAAAGGCGCTGCTGCACCTTTCGGAGCGGATGAAAAAACGTTAAGGAGAGATCGTTATGCTGCTTGCCATTGACATCGGTAATACCAATCTGGTCATCGGCTGTATTGAAAACGACAAAATTCTGTTCAAAGCCCGCATTGCCACCGATGCCATCCGCACCTCCGACCAGTACGGCGTGGAGATCAAAAACATGATGGAAGCCTTCGGCGTGCAGGTGAAGGATATCGACGACTGCATCATTTCCTCCGTCGTGCCGCCGGTGTTCAATTCGGTCAAAACCGGCGTCATCAAGGTGATTCGGAAGCAGCCCATGGTGGTCGGTCCCGGACTGAAAACCGGGCTGAACATCCACATGGACGTTCCCAGTCAGGTAGGCAGCGACCGCATTGTCATCGCCGTGGCCGCCCTTGCGGAGTACGAAGCGCCCATGATTCTGATGGACTTGGGGACGGCAACCACTATCGAGGTGGTAGAGCCGAACAATATGTATCTTGGCGGCATCATTTTCCCGGGCGTCCGGGTCTCGCTGGACGCGCTGACCAGCCGCACCGCTCAGCTTCCCGGCATCAGTCTGGACAAGCCGAAGCATGTCATCGGAAAGAACACAGTGGACTGTATGCGCAGCGGCATGATGTACGGCACCGCCGCCATGCTGGACGGACTGGTGGAGCGAATCGAAGCAGAGCTGGGACACAAGTCCACACTCATTGCCACCGGCGGCCTTGCCCAGTTTATCACACCGCTGTGCAAGCGGGAGATCATTCTGGAGAAAGACCTGCTTTTGAAGGGCCTGAACGTCATTTACAAGAAGAATAAGCGGTAACGGAAAGCCGGCAGCACAGGGCTGTCGGCTTTTGCATCCGAAAATCCTTTCTGCGGCGGGGTGCTATTATTGCGCCCCGCCGCATAGTCTTTGGCAGGAGTGATGCAAATGATGTGCGCATGGAAACAGCTGCTGTCCGTCTTGCCGCCAAGACTTCGGCCGGAGGTGGACAGGTTGGGGAAAAACGCTTTGCAGGAGCTGCGGCTTCGGCTGGGGATGCCGCCGGAGCTGGTTTTGAGCGGGGAAAGCCGCTGGCTGGGGTGCTGTGTCAGCAGGGAAGACCTGAATTACTGCATCAATGCCGCCAGCCGGTATTCTCCATGGGCGGCGGCGACAACAGCGCAGGGGTATCTTACCGCCCCCGGGGGACACCGCATTGGTCTGTGCGGCGAGGTGGTCTGCAAGGATGGCATTGTGACTGGCATCCGGGAGATCAGCTCCCTGTGCATCCGTGTCGCGAGAGATTTTCCGGGAATCGCCAAGCGAGCGGCGGACGCTCCCGGCTCCATTCTGATTCTGGGTGCGCCCGGGTGGGGAAAAACCACCCTTTTGCGGGATCTGATTCGGCAGATCGGAGAAAAGCAGTGCGTCAGCGTGGTGGACGAGCGGGGCGAACTGTTCCCGGAGGGACTGGAACGGGGGAAGAAGACGGACGTCCTCACCGGCTGCCCCAAGTCCCCGGGAATCGACATGGTGCTCAGAACCATGGGGCCGGACTGCATCGCTGTGGACGAGGTCACGGCGGAAGCGGACGCCCGGGCGCTTCTCCGGGCGGCAAACTGCGGCGTG
>ERZ791927.2637-NODE-2637-length-11114-cov-2.099195_pt1 | contig 11114 bp, 6 predicted proteins | sample MGYA00510130_ERZ791927 | MGnify/ENA primary metagenome ERZ791927 (study PRJEB30046, sample SAMN00792055) | human gut metagenome | study: EMG produced TPA metagenomics assembly of the A metagenome-wide association study of gut microbiota in type 2...
TAAATTCCGGCTTCGGACGCTCGGCAGCAAGCTCAATGACATCCATTTTGTCTAACTTCTTCTGGCGGGACATTGCCATATTTCTTGTGGCAACACGCGCTTTGTTCCGGGCGACAAAATCCTTTAACTCACTGATCTCCTGCTGCTGTTTGCGGTAAGCTGCCTCTAACTGGGACTTTTTCACCTCATAGACTTCCTGAAACTTATCGTAATCCCCGACATACCGGTCCAGACGCTGATTTTCCATATGGTAAATAATATTCACAACGTCATTCAAAAACGGAATATCGTGAGAGATTAAGATAAACGCATTCTCATACTCCTGCAGATAACGTTTCAACCACGCGATGTGCTCTGCGTCAAGATAGTTCGTCGGCTCGTCTAAAAGAAGAATGTCCGGTTTTTCCAGCAAAAGCTTTGCCAGAAGAACTTTCATACGCTGTCCGCCGCTTAAATCCGTGACATCATGGGACAGTCCGAGATCAAGCAGACCGAGCGCTCTCGCCACTTCCTCCACCTTCGCATCAATGATGTAAAAATCATGCATGGTGAGTGTATCCTGTATGACTCCGAGTTCCTCCATCATCGCATCCATCTCGTCCGGTTCTGCCTCGCCAAGCCTGTCACAGATTTGGTTCATGTTTTCTTCGAGTTCAAACAGCCATGCGAACGCCGATTTTAACACACTCTCGATTGTCATGCCTTTGGTCAGTGTGGAGTGCTGGTCGAGATAACCGACACGGACGTTTTTCGCCCACTCCACTTTTCCCTCGTCCGGCATAAGCTTTCCGGTCACGATATTCATAAATGTGGATTTTCCCTCGCCGTTGGCGCCGACTAATCCGATGTGTTCTCCCTTCAAAAGCCGGAAAGACACGTCATTAAAAATTGCCCTGTCACCAAATCCGTGTGTCAGGTGTTCCACGTTTAAAATACTCATACTGAATCCTTTCGTTTTTAATTACATTGTTCAATTTTTCACAATTTGCTCTACTCTGGTGGGAAGTTTCGCAGTTATTTTTTACTTGTACAACATCTTCTTCGTCTTTTTCAGGACATGGAAATATGCCGGGAATAAAAATGCATCCGCAAAGATCCATGCCACCGGGCTTGCAAAGCACGCTGCCACGTAGCCGAAAACAGGCACAAACGCAAATCCGACCAGTGTTCTTGCAACCATCTCAAACACACCCGCCAAAATAGCAAATTTGCTGTAGCCCATTCCCTGGATCAGGAAACGCACGATGTTGACAAATGCCAATGGGATATAGAATGCACTGTTGATCAGCAAAAACAGTCCTGCATTGGAAACCACTTCCGGTGCTGCCGTTCCGACAAAGAAGCCTGCCAGTGCCCCACGGAAGAAGATCATAATGACAAATGCCAGCACCGCATACGCACATCCCAAAATGGACGCTGCCTTTAAACCTCCGGAGACACGATCCAGTTTTTTTGCTCCGACATTCTGACCGCCGTAGGTTGCCATGGTGGAACCTAACGCATCAAACGGACAGCAGAAAAACATTCCGATCTTACTTCCGGCTGTCATTGCTGCAACCGCGTCAGAACCAAGGGAATTGACTGCACTCTGTAAGATAACGCTTCCGATCGCCGTGATGGAATACTGCAGTCCCATCGGAACGCCCATTCCACACAATGTCATCATGTACGTTTTATTTACCTGCATTTCCTCTTTTTCCGGATGCAGTATCTCAAAATGTCTGATACTGTAAATAAGGCATCCCACACCGGAGATCAGCTGTGAGATCACCGTTGCCCATGCTGCACCTTCCACTCCGGTTCCGAGCACTACGATAAAAAACAGATCCAGTCCGATATTAATGACCGCAGCGATCACCAGAAACACAACCGGTGTCCTGCTGTCCCCCATGGAACGGATAATTCCCGAAACCAGATTGTACAGATAGGTGACCGGAATCCCCCAGAAAATGATCACAATGTAACGGTATGCACCGTCAATGATATTTTCCGGCGTGCGCATCAGCTCCAGGATCGGCATACAGAAGATGACCGTCACGATCGTCATTACCACCGCAAAAATCGCAGAGAGGTAAATGGCGTTCATCATAAAGCCACGCATGCCCTTATAGTCTCCTGCGCCGAAGTTGTGTGCTAAAGGAATTGCAAATCCGTTGCACACTCCCATACAGAATCCAATGATCAGGAAGTTGACGGAGCCTGTAGAACCTACCGCTGCAAGGTCATCTACTCCAAGAAAACGTCCTACGATCAAAGTATCCATTAAATTGTAAAACTGCTGAAATAAAAATCCAAACAAAAGTGGTACGGAAAATCCAAGAATCAGCTTCATTGGCGATCCGTTTGTCATATCCTTCGTCATATCTTTTTCCCTCGAAAAAATTGTGGTGATATCACATATCACCACAATAAGTATTAAAAACTTCAAAAAACGTATCCGTCTTCATCCCGGAACCTGTCTCAAGTTCCAGATTCTCCCAGAGTTCTTCGTTGATATTCGAACTCAGGGAAGAAACAAATCCATTGTATTCATCATCAAAAGCTTCCTTTTCTCTTTTGTCTACAATATTGGCTTTGTTCGCCTCCGTCAGCTCCTGATTGTATTTGTTCAGGCATTTAATGAAATAAAAGCCTCCATCCACTGTGATCTTACCGGAAACCTCATCATTTTCCATCTGAAATGCGATCTCTTCTACTGCAGCCGGGAGATCATCCCTTGAAATATTTACCTGAATGCTGCCAAGCTCATTATAATTATTGGCGAGTGTTGCAAAATCTTCTCCCTGGGCTAATCTGGATGCGATCTCATTTGCCCGGCTCTCATCCGAAACAAAAATCTGCATGATCTCCATCACCCGTGCCTCATCATCGCTGACCTCCTCATTCACCGCTTTTGTGAGTGAGTGGTACACTTTCTGTGCCAGCGCATAATGCTCATAGTACTCTTTGATGTCACTCTCCGAAACGCCCATATAGGCAGTCTCCTCCTCCGTGAGCGAGGCAAAGTACTCCTCTGCCGCCTGAGCGGTCTTTTCCTTTTCTTCTTCGGAAAGTTCCATCTCTTTTTCCTTTGCAAGCTGGTCTAAGCAGACCACCTGTGCCAGCTCCCGCATTGTGATATTTTTCACATAGTTTTCCAGGGAACTGTCTCCAAAATCATGCTGCCAGAGATCGAGTCCATAGGCTGTTCCGTAAATATTCTGGTAGTTCACCAGATATACCTTCGCCTCTTTCAGCCCGCAGGACACATTTCCAATGCGGAATACCTGACGGTTGTTCAATGTGTTTGAGACGATCACTTCCTTATTTCCAATCTTACATCCTGTGAGCAGAAAGGAAAAGCAGAGCAGACATATCAGTGCAATTTTTTTTCTAATATTTTTCATGCTTTTCTTTTAAGCTTCCATAGCTTTTAAAATGCTTCTCGCAACAGAGATTCCGTTTGCGGATGCCTGCTGCAGACCACGGGTTACCGATGCTCCGTCACCGATGGCACGAAGACCTTTTACACTTGTCTCAAAGTCTTTGTTTACCACAACCTTGTTCGAGTAGAATTTTACTTCGACACCATATAATAAAGTCTCATCACTTGCAATACCCGGCGTCACCTTATCAAGTGCAAGGATCATCTCCTCAATGTCCACCATAATACGATGTGGGAATACAAGGGAAAGATCTCCCGGTACTGCATCCTTTAACGTAGGGATCAGGTTATTTCTGCAGAGACGCTCCTCTGTCGTTCTTCTTCCTCTTCTGAAATCACCGAAGGTCTGTACCAGAATTTTTCCATCGCAGAGCATGTTGGAAAGCTGTGCGATCTGCTTGCCGTATTCGATCGGTGTTTTGAATGGCTTTGTAAAATTCTTGGATACAAGGATTGCAAAGTTGGTATTGTTTGTCTTTAAATCTTTGGATTTGTAAGCGTGTCCGTTTACAACTGCAAGTCCGTTGTCGTAGTACTCTGTCGCAACTTCACCGGATGGATTCGTACAGAAGGTACGTACTTTATCGTCAAATGTCGGTGTATGGTAAACTAATTTTGCCTCGTAAAGGTTATCATTTAAGAATTCCATAACCTCGTCACGCACTTCCACACGGACACCGATATCTACCGTACCGACCTGCGTCTCGATCCCATGACCGTTACAGATGTGTGAGAACCAGTCTGCTCCCTCACGTCCGACTGCAGATACGACCTCTTTTGCATGGTATGTTTCATCTTTGTCTGTCACAAGTCCTTTTACCTGGCCATCTTCAATGATGATATCTTTGACCATGGTATTGAACTCCATCTCAACACCCTGCTCTAACAGATGCTCCTGCAATCTAGAATAAATCTTATATCCTTCCTCTGTTCCAAGGTGACGGATTGGACATTCGATCAGTTTTAAGTTTGCTGTGATCGCTTTTCTACGGATCTCGCGGATTTCTTTTTCTTTATCCACACCGTAAACTTTTGTATCTGCTCCGAATTTTAAATAAATATCATCGGATTCTTTTAATAATGTAACAGTCTCATCATATCCTAAAATCTCCGGAAGATTTCCACCTACGTCCGGGGATAACGATAATTTTCCATCGGAGAATGCTCCTGCTCCGGCAAATCCGGTCGTGATGGAACATGGCTGACAGCCTACACATACTTTTGTCTTTCTCTTCGGACACTGTCTGTTCTCGATACGGCGTCCTTTTTCAATCATTAAAATCTTCAGGTCTTTGTTGGCATGGATCAGTTCATATGCACAGAAAATACCGGAAGGACCTGCCCCAATAATAATCACATCATAATTTTTCATGTAGTTTTCTCCTTGTCAAAATGCCTTTTTTACAGTCTTTTTCTGCTACAAAAGGACGTTCTCATTCTGCCTGTTTTGCAAACTTTTTGAGTATAATAAACATTTTTTCTTTTGTCAATCCCATTCCGGGAAATTTATAAAAATTTAAGCTTCCACGATCAGATATCTGCCATCCGGGAGGGCAAATACTTCGCTTGCCTCCTCCAGATCCTTGAGTGACATTCCCTCGATATCAGCCCCCTGATCTTCGAAATAGGCTTTTACCTCTTTTAGATTCTTACAGACAACCGCCATGCAGTCCTCTAAAAATTCCTCTGCCTCTTCCATTGTCTCTGCCACCGGCTCCGGCAGAAGCTGTTCCTGATGCGCCAGAAAATATTCCAGACATACTTCATCAAATTCGTTCATACGCTGTTCTCCTTTGTAATTGTGTGTATATGCAGTTTACCATAGATAGGGATCGATTCCAAGCTTTTGCAGCTCCTTATAAATACGTGCAACAGGAAGTCCGACCACATTATTGTAGTCACCTTCGATTCCCTCGATATAGATTGCACATTTCCCCTGGATTCCGTATGCTCCAGCCTTGTCCATCGGTTCTCCGGTCGCCACATAGCGGTCGATTTCAAGTTCCGACAACGGTTTCATGGTAACTTCTGTTTTCTCGTAAAAGGTATGTGCGCCCGCTCGTCCATTTTTGTCCAAAAACACAAACGTAACGCCTGTATACACGGCATGTTTTCTTCCCGACAAAAGCTTCAGCATCCGCTTTGCACCCGCTTCATCCTTCGGTTTTCCAAGGATGATATCATCGCATGCAACGATGGTATCCGCCCCGATCACTAAGATATCCTGCGGTGTCATCAGTTCCTCGTGTCCGCTCTCGTAGGCTTTTACCATGCCTGCGACCTCTTTTGCTTTCTGCTCGGAAAGTTCAATCACAACCTCCTCCGGCACGCTTTTGGAGATAACTTCCTCTCCCTTTGCCGGGCAGATTTCAAATTCCAGTCCAATCTGTTCTAACAATTCTTTTCTTCTCGGCGATGCCGAGGCAAGTATGATCTGTCCCATTTTGTTCTCCTGTTATAAAGTAATCAATTGTTCCAAAGAGAAGGAATAAATCAAAATTTCCTTCACTTTGAGTTTTCGTGCGCCAAAGACACGCTCCAATGCATCCGCATAGAGTTTTAACTGTGTCTCATAGCGGTCGATGAGTTCCTTTGCCTGCTGCACACGGTCGGTCTTATAATCAAGCAGGACGATTCCGTCTTTCTCGATCCAGAATACATCAATGATTCCCTGAATTAAGGTTAAGTCCTCTTCATGTCGGATTCTTTTCTGTTCTTCCTTTTCCTGATCGCTGTCTGTTTTTTTGTAGATGTTCTCACAGGAATCCGTGTTACTGTCCGCTCCGAAACCATAGTTTTCCAGCTCTTCTTCCGTAAATCCCATGACAAATGGTTTCTCACGGTAAAGTGCTCCCCCGCGCTGTGCGAGAGCCATCCGCTTTCCTGTTTCCGAGGAAACAAAATCTGCCACAATCTGCTCTTTCACGAGTGCACGCATATCCGCAGTGATCTTCTCCTCTTTTTCCATAGCCTCCATCTGTTCATGTACACTTTTTTCTGAGGCAAAATCGTAGCACTCCATGACGCGGTGTACTGCGGTTCCTCTCAACGCACCACGGTTTGCTGTATTTGATTTTATTTTCTGTTCTGCTTTACTTTCTGCTTCCTGCCCTGCATCCTGTGCCTTATTTTGTGCCTCCTGTTCCACACTTCCCTGTCTCTGGATAAAAAGAGGAATCGTTGGTGTCACAGGTTCTTCCAAAAATGCCGGGATGGTCTCCTCCTGCTCCGCCTCAAATTTCTCACGCATTGCACGGTGCTTTAATTCGGATACGGAATATTTGTTTTTCCGCAAAATGTCTGTCTGATAGGGATAACGCTGCGAAAACCGCTGTTTTAACTGTCCAACCAGCTGTGTGTCCGCCGCTTCAATCTCTTCGATCCGCTCTGTCAGATCTTCATTTTGCTCTAACTGGTTTTCCACTTCGTCTAAGACAAGCTCTGCCGCTTCCACGATCCTGACCGGGTATTTGTCCCCATAGGAAAGCACTGCCGGAAGTATCCAGTCCAGATAACCGGAAGCCCCTTCTCTTGTAAGGTAGGAAAGCGGTCTGTCTGCTGCTTTCGAAAGATTCGCCTGCTGCCTGAAAAATTCTAGTTTTTCCGGGGCATCCTTTAATGTTCCGGTGAGAATGAGCTTTTCTTTTGCACGGGTTAAGGCAACGTATAGCACACGAAGTTCCTCTCCGAGATTTTCCAGATCGATCTGCTTTGCAATCGCCTTCTTTGCGATAGTCGGTGATTTGATACGCTTTTTTCCGTCCATGTAGTCAAGACCAATACCAAGTTCCGGGTGAAGCACCATTTTGCTCCGCGTGTCCTGCTTATTGAAATTTTTGCCCATTCCGCTCACGATCACAATCGGAAACTCAAGACCTTTGCTCTTATGGATACTCATGATCCGGACAACGTCCTCGTTCTCCCCGACCATGTCTGCCTCGCCGAAATCCACATCATATTTTTGCAGCTCATCGATATAACGCACAAAATGAAACAGTCCTTTGTAACTCGTCTTCTCGTAGGCTGCGGCTTTTTCCAAAAGCATGTTTAAATTCGCTGTTCTTCTGCTTCCTGCCGGCATTGCCGCCACATAATGACCGTATCCGGTCTCGCGCAGGATGATCTCGATCAGCTCATGGATTGGAGTGTCCGGGACGAGCTGCCGTAATTGCCTGTATTTTTTGTAAAATTTGAGCAATTTCCGGTGAGCGGTTGTCTCTATATCATCTTCTTTTTTCCCGTCCGCGTTTCTTCCCTGCTTCTGATCTGCCTCTGAATCTGCCTCTGAATCTGAAATTTCTTTTTGCCCGTCCTCTTCATAAAGTCCTTCTGCCAGTTCGAGCACCGCTTCATGAAAAGGCACACTGCCATCTTCAAGCCTTAACACCGCAAGCTCCTCATCAGTAAGCCCTGCCATCGGCGAGCGGAGTACTGCCGCCATCGGGATATCCTGCCTTGGGTTATCCAAAAGCCTCAGCATGGACAGCACCGTCTGTACTTCCACCGTGGAAAAATATCCGGTCGAAGAAACCGTGTGCGCCGGGATTCCATTCTCGTTCAACACTTCCACAAGGGAATCCGCCCAGCCGGACAGACTGCGGAGCAAAATTACAATATCGGAGTAACGTGCCGCCCGAAGTGTTCCGGCTGCCTTGTCCGTGACCGGCTGCGTTTTCATCAGATGCTTGATTTCTTCTGCCACAATTTTCGCTTCCAGTGTCTTTTTATCCGTAAGTTCGGTGTCCTCCAATAATTCGTCGTTGCTGTCTGCAAGCAGGATCTCCGGGATGAAGTCCGCGCTGACAGGATAGCTTGCCCCCGGATACAGTGCAGCCTCCGCGTCATACTCCACATTTCCAAGACTCCGCGCCATAATTTTATAAAAAATATCGTTTGTGCAGGTCAAGACTTCCTCTCTGCTTCGGAAGTTTTTGTGCAGGTCGATACGCTGCGTGGTGCTCTCTTCCAGCGAATAGGAATCGTATTTTTTCATGAAAAGTTCCGGTCTTGCGAGACGGAACCGGTAAATACTCTGCTTTACATCCCCGACCATGAAAATATTATTTTCCCCACGCTCCTCTCTGGAAATAGAGCGAAGCAGTGTCTCCTGCACTTCGTTGCTGTCCTGATACTCGTCGATCATGATCTCCTCAAAGGTATCCCGGAACTCTTCCGCAGTCTTTTTCGCCTTCTCCGTCTCCTCATCCACAAGAATCTGCAATGCAAAATGTTCCACATCATGGAAATCCACCAGATTTTTCCGGCGTTTTGCGGCTGCAAACTCATCTGCAAACTGCTTTGTGAGACGGACAACCTCCTCTAACATCGGCTCCGTGCGCTCTAACTGCTCGATCATCATCTCCGGCGAACAGAAAAAATATTGTTTGCAGAGTTTTTTCACCACATCCTTTGCCTGCTCCCTGAGACTTTTCACCAGCTCTAATTTATCAGGATCTCCCTCAAACCCTCTGCTGCTCGCAAGTCTGTCGTATTTGATATCGGAAAGCGCCCCGGACAGTTCACAGAAAGAGGTTAGTCTTGACAAACCCTCATATTTTTCCAGATCACTCTGCACTGCTTTCTCGTACATATCCGGTCCGTCATCCTGCTGTGTGATTGCAAGCGCCTGCTTTAAGAGCTGTTCACAGTCTTTTAAGACAAAACAGATATTTTCCGTGAGCGGAGCAAGCCATTCTGCGCGGTCTAACTCCTCCCTGGTTTCGATGCGGTAGGCTCCCACAAACGAATCCAGCCATTTTTCCGGCCACGGATAACTTCTGGAAAACTCATATAACTGAAGGATCATCTCATTTAATGCAACATCGGTTCTTCCCGAAGCATAGCCCTCCACAAAATCGGAAAATGCTTCCGAAGGCTCCTCATAATTTTGTTCCAAAACTCTGCCAAGAACATCCTCGCGCAGTAATTTTAACTCACCCTCATCCCCGATACGGAAATTCGGTTCCAGATCGATCTCATGAAAATGATTGCGCACCACGTACAGACAGAAGCTGTCGATGGTCGTGATCTGTGCATTGTGGATCAAGGTCAGCTGCCTTAACAGATGCTCATTCCCCGGCTGTTCGTCTAACGCTTTCTCAATCGCATTTCCGATCCGCTCCCGCATCTCTGCCGCTGCCGCATTGGTAAACGTCACGATCAGCAGATGGTCAATGTCGACCGGATGATTTTTGTCTGTTATGATTTTCACGATCCGCTCTACTAAAACAGCGGTCTTTCCAGAACCTGCTGCCGCAGATACCAATATATTTCGATTTCTTAAGTCAATGACCTGCTGCTGCTCTGTGGTCCATGAAACTCCCATATTTCTCACTCCTGTTATTTACTGTTCCTGCTTTTCGTTTTCCATACGCTTTAATATCTCGTCTGCGCTGTCAAATTTTTCCAGTTTATGATAGGAATAACCCGGCATCCGGGTGTCAAAACCGCAGACGGTATGGTATGGACAGTAATCACAGCCACTTTTTCCGTCCAGCGAGTATGGATGAATCGAAATATCTCCGGCAAAGATTTTTTTCCCGGTCTCTTTGATTTTCTCCTGTACATAATCAGACATCACAGAAAAATCGTAAGTACTGGCAACCTTGGAAGTTGCTTTTAAGCTTCCGTCCGTTTTTTTTCCGATTGGGATGACCGAAGAATTTCCGGCAAAATCTGAATCCATCGCCTCATAGATTTCCGGATTATCGTTCACCAGACCATTTAATTTTAACTGCTCCAAAACGCTGTTTCGTATTTCTGCCTCTGTCTCATTTCCAAGTCCGTCTACTATCGGATTTTGAATGTGATAGTAGAAAATACCCGCCGGTTCCGCTTTTTTGCCCGGATGGCGTTTTTCCTCTAATTCTAATGCCGCATTCATATAGACCACAAGCTGTAATTGTAGTCCGTGATACAGATTGACGAGTGAAAAACTCGTGTTTCCCGATTTATAATCAATAATCTTCACATAAACTTTATCCGACGTCTCGTAAGTGTCCACACGGTCAATCCTGCCGAGCAGGTTCATTTTTTCCTCATCACTCAGCTGAAAACGGATGGCGTCCAATTTATCTGCCCGCGAAAAGGACACCTCAAAATCACTCGGCACAAATTTTCCCTTCTGGATCTGGGTGGTAAGTGCCCACACCGTGCGCTTGATGGTCTGGCGCATCCGACCGGTCAGGTAACGGTTTCTCACGTTCTCAAACGCTCCGGCATTTTTGCACCCGGCAATCGCGTCATTCATGCTCTCCTCTATAAATGTCTCCTGCACATCCTCCGGGATGTTAAACCAGGTGTACTCTGATTTTTCCACACGTCTGGAAAAATGTTCAAGCGCATCATGGTAAATATTTCCCATGTCCACGCTTGCAAACTCTAAAAGCTGACGCTCCTTTAGGCGTAAACCGTAATTCAGATAATGCGCGTAGGCACACGCCGCAAAACGCTCCAGTCTTGTGACGCTGTTCTCCAACACGGTTCCATAAAGTGCCTGCGTCACTGCGTGGCTGATTGGCTCATCGCTGTGCACTTCGTAGGCAGTTTTTAAAAGTTTTTCCGTTTCCGGCTTCCAGGCTTCGCTAATATTTATCATACCTTCCGGATGAGTGATCGTATAAAGAGTTCCCTTCCATTCAAACTCTACCTCTCCCCCATAATCGACACACCATTTAAAGTCGCTGATTGT
>ERZ791927.2642-NODE-2642-length-11076-cov-8.520370_pt1 | contig 11076 bp, 8 predicted proteins | sample MGYA00510130_ERZ791927 | MGnify/ENA primary metagenome ERZ791927 (study PRJEB30046, sample SAMN00792055) | human gut metagenome | study: EMG produced TPA metagenomics assembly of the A metagenome-wide association study of gut microbiota in type 2...
TTATTGTTGTTATTTACTTTTTTCCGTTTGTTAGCTCTGTCGCACTTACTACATACTCCATATATATATAAGGAGTAATGCGAAAGCTGGAAGCGGCTCAATTTCGTATTTTCAATGGCTTGCTGCAGTTCCTCGTTCTGAAACTCGGTCACTTTACCACATTGAGTACATATCTGATGATGATGTGTCTCGCGATTATATGATTTTTCGTATTGGGAGGAAGTACCGAACTGATGCTTAATGACCAGCCGTGCATTGATAAGAAGAATAATGGTGTTGTAGAGAGTTGCCCGGCTCACCCGGAAATTCTCCTGGTCCATCATCCGTGAATAAAGCATGTCAATATCGAAATGACCGTCGATAGAATAAATAGTATCGAGTATGGCGTAGCGTTCAGGAGTCTTTCGATGCCCGTTCGCCGTGAGATATTCCGTGAATATCTGCCTTACTGTATCTTTCACGTTTTGAGTTTCCATCATCAGCCAAAATTAGCGCGAACAAAGTTAAGCCTTTTTTGCGGAAAGCAAATGATAAAGAGAAGTTTTTTTAGTTCATCACAGAGTTAGACAGTTTTTTTATAAATTAAATGGAGGCTATCATTCGTTTTGTAGATTGGCTTATATAATAAACGAATAACAAGACGGTTTATTTTTTAGACGCGTCATCCGTGTTATCCGCGTCTAAAAAATTAAACCGTTATTTAATAAAAGGACTTACTCCATGAAAATAAGATTAGTCTACAGCAAGCTCCTCTTTCACCATATTGTAGAGCATTTGCTCTCCTTCCAAGGTAGAATCAGCCATACCTTCCACCAGGCGGCATACTTGAAAAGCATGTTCCTCGCTATGCTGCATATATTTGCGGATAACCAGCAAAGCAGCGTTACGAATATGATAGCTGTCGGAATGTACCGCACAAATCGCCTGGTCGAGCAATTCGCCGGAGGCACGTTCGGTCATATCCCCTTTCTTCATCAGAAGACGGGCGGCAGTCAGGAAACCACAAGTCTGCACGTACTCCTGTTCGTCGGCAATCCAGTGAAAAGATTTGGCCGGAGCATACGGTAAATGCTGGAAGAGATTCATACAAGTCAGTTCTGCTATTTCGATATTCCGGATGTTTTCCACCCAAATATCGGCTATCTCGGGATAAAACGTTTCGATCGGCTGAAGCATTCCCGCCAGAATCTTACACTCGCGAATTTCCTCTTTCCATAAAGCCTGTGCCAGGTCATGATTCTTTTCGTAACCTTCGGCAATCATCTTGATACGAGGCAGTTCCACTCCGAAATTGAGTTTATAAACCAGCCCTTTCTCGCGCATACTTTGGGACACAGCCCCGTTCATAGAGAGACGGAGCTGTGTCTTGATATCTTTCAATTGTTCTTTAATATCCATTTCAGATCAGTTGTTTATGGAAGGCAGCGGAGAATAATCAGTGCTGTAACGCAACATTTGTTCTACATAACCTTCATCATAAGAAACCGTGACATCCGTAACGTTTCCGTTTTCATCTGTCACCAGTTCGTATTTCGGATTCACAAAACCTTTATAAGGAGCCAGATTCAACTTCTTATAACGTTCCAGAACTTCTGCATGTAAAGCCGGATCTACTTTTACGGCATAGTTTTCTACCAATGAACGGGCACCTTCAAAGTCACCTGTCGATTTGATTCGCTGGATTTCAGCCAACAATTCGCCGAAAAGTTCGCGTACTTTCTGATAGTCATTGATAACCACATAAGTCTTTCCGTCTTTCTTCACCAATTCCACCACTTTATCGGCAGCCCCCTTCTCAAATACCCAACGGGCTATCAACTGGCGGTTGCGCATGTGAGCTTCTTCCACAGTATTTCCCGGTTCGATACGTACCAACTGCGTCATCAGACCGTTCATCAGATAAGTATAATATTGAGCTTTATAAGCATCGGGAGAAGAGAGAAGTCCCAGTTCCACCAGCTTGGGGTCAGCCACATAATACAATCCGAACAAATCGGCACGCGCCTCTTCGATGGTAGAGCCGTATGCTTTCAAAGCATCAGGATCTACACCCGGAAGTAACTTACCGGAACCGTGTCCCAAACATTCGTGCAAGTCCGTATGCAGCTCATCCGTTAAATCAGAATACGCATCGATCAGTTGTATTTCCGCATCGCTATAAACAAATTCTTCGTTGAATCCGTTTCCGTGAGCGGCTTTATTATAAGCATCTGTTATATTTCCGATTGTCACCGATTTAGAGCCGTGGTGAGCACGAATCCAGTTTGCATTCGGCAGATTGATACCGATAGCCGTTGCCGGGTAAAGATCACCTGCAAGGATAGCGGCAGTAATCACTTTAGCCGATACCCCTTTTACCTTTTCTTTCTTGAAAGATTTATCTACGGGAGAATGATCTTCAAACCACTGCGCATTGCTACTGATTATCTCTGTGCGGTGCGTTGATTCCAAATCTTTGAAATTCACCAAAGACTCCCAGCTCGCTTTCATACCCAATGGGTCACCGTAACTTTCAGTAAATCCATTCACAAAGTCGATTCGTGAATCAAGGTCTTTCACCCAAAGAATGGCATATTCATCGAAATCTTTCAGATTGCCTGTTTCATAGAATTGAATCAGTTTGGTGATGACGGCCTTTTGTGCCTCATTCTCTGCTACACCTTCCGCTTTCTTCAGCCAATAAACAATCTTCTCTATTGCCTGTGTATAGAGTCCGCCTACTTTCCAAACTTTCTCCTCCAACTTTCCGTTTTCTTTGACCAGCCGACTGTTCAGCCCGTAAGAAACCGGTGTTTCGTCTTTCGGGTCTTTCAGGGCGCTATAAAAACTCTCTGCCTCTTTCTGCGTCACTCCGTCATAATAGTTACAAGCAGAAGTCAACACAAGATCTTCGCCATCTGCCTGGTTTACCCGTTTCGGCATAACAGTCGGATCGAAAATCACCGGAAACAGTTCGGCACAAAGTTGTTCGGCAGTCTGTCCTTTCGCCAACGGCAGCAACTTGGCATCTATACCGAGTACAGCCTGTTTCAAGAACTCCTGCGAGAAGTTGGGCACGAATTTCTCCGTACCATAGTGGTGATGAATACCATTGGAGAACCATACCCTTTTCAGATACACCTCCATATTTTTAAAATCAGGCGTTGTTTTATCTCCCTGATAGTTTGTATATACTGCTTCGAGCATCCGACGGATTCTCAAATTATATTTTCCATTCTGGTCAAACAGAATATCCCTTCCTTCCAGAGCAGCCTCTGTCAGGTAATAAATCAGTTCCTTCTGTTTCAGCGTCAGTTCCTCAAATCCGGGAACTTTATAACGCAATATCTGTAAATCAGCAAATTGTTCCACTGTATAATCAAATTTGTCTGCTTCAGCAGTTGTTGTTTTACTTCCTCCGCACGATGTTAAAAGCGTAGCGGCCACTGTCATTAAAATCAGATGTTTTTTCATAATGCTAGCATTGATTAATTAAAATGAGAAAAGGAATTATCTCCAAAATCTTTCATTTAGAGGTAATTCCTTTTGACTAATTTCGGAACGCGCAATTATTTCTTATTTTCGAGATGTTTTTTGCGATATCCATTAGGAGTCTCACCTACGTTTTTGTAAAATGCAGCGTAAAAAGATTGACGATTTGCAAAGCCAACCATGGCACTAATTTCTTCCACATTTTTGTCGGCATAACGTTTGTCAGTCAATAAATGCAAAGCATCTTTTACTCTGTATTCATTCAACAGGCAAGAATAGTTCATGCCAAAGCGTGAGTTTACTACTGCAGAAAGGTAACGAGTATTCGTCTTCAATTCTTTCGCCAAGTCCTTAGCTGAATAGTCAGGATCCTTGTACTTCTTCTGTACAACGATGATATTCAGGATCTTGTCATACAACTCGTCTGCCAATTCCGGTCTAATCAAAGACCTGTATGCAGCCTTCTTTTCTTTCTTTTCCCTCAAATTGTAGGGACGTTTTTTCGGAGTTTCTTCCGTTTTTTTGTTCTCTAAATCACTCATTGAATTAACTGGTTAGGGTTTGTTCATTTGTTAATAATCGCTCAATTGCAACATAACATGTTACAAATGTCTTACTTTTTTTTTAAACACACAATTATTTTGTGCATTTTTTTTCTAAATAAACAATCAAAAACCTTGAAAAAGAAGGAATAGCCTTGAATAATAAGAAACTTTAACTTATTTATAATTCATATCAGAAACTGAAATCTACACATGATGAAAATTGCCAAAGAAAAATGTACCTTTGCAGCATGGATAAATCAGCATCAATGAGAGAGACTTTAAAGACATATTTCGGGTACGATAGTTTCCGTCCTCTGCAAGAAGAAATCATCCGCCACATCCTGAACAAACAGGATGCATTGGTATTAATGCCTACTGGTGGGGGGAAATCGATCTGTTACCAACTTCCCGCACTGCTTTGCGAAGGTACTGCCGTTGTCGTTTCTCCCCTCATCTCATTGATGAAAGATCAGGTAGAAGCATTGCTGGCAAACGGCATCGCTGCCGGAGCGCTGAACAGCAGTAATGACGAAACAGAAAACGCTAATCTGCGCCGCGCATGCATTGAAGGTCGCCTGAAGCTGCTTTACATTTCACCGGAAAAACTTTTAGCTGAAAAGGACTATTTGTTGCGGGATATGAACATCTCTCTGTTTGCTATTGATGAAGCTCATTGTATTTCGCAATGGGGACATGATTTCCGTCCGGAATACACACAAATGGGAGTGCTCCACCAACAATTTCCGCAAATACCAATTGTCGCACTAACTGCCACCGCGGATAAAATCACGCGTGAAGACATCGTACGGCAATTGCATCTGAATCATCCGCGTACCTTCATTTCCTCGTTCGACCGTCCCAACATCAGCCTGACTGTGAAACGTGGGTTTCAAGCGAAGGAAAAGAACAAGGCTATCTTAGAATTTATCCACCGCCACGGGGGAGAAAGCGGGATTATTTACTGCATGAGCCGAAGTAAGACGGAAACCGTCGCACAGATGTTACAGAAGCAGGGTATCCGTTGCGGTTTTTATCACGCGGGGTTATCCACTCAACACCGGGACGAAACACAGAATGATTTTATTAACGACCGCATACAGGTGGTATGTGCCACCATTGCTTTTGGAATGGGGATTGATAAATCAAATGTCCGCTGGGTGATACATTATAACCTGCCTAAAAGTATAGAAAGCTTTTATCAGGAAATAGGACGTGCCGGACGTGATGGATTACCCAGCAATACTGTCCTGTTTTATTCATTAGGCGACTTAATATTACTAACTAAATTCGCTTCGGAAAGTAATCAGCAAAATATCAATCTGGAAAAGCTCCAACGTATGCAGCAATACGCAGAGGCCGATATTTGCCGACGAAGAATCTTATTAAGCTACTTCGGAGAAACAACAACAGAGGATTGCGGCAACTGCGATGTTTGTAAAAATCCCCCTCAACGATTTGACGGTACAGTCATCGTGCAAAAAGCATTAAGTGCCATCGCACGCACAGAACAACAAATCAGCACAGGAGTGTTGATTGATATTCTTCGTGGAAACTATTCTGCGGAAGTAACCGGAAAAGGGTATCAGGAACTTAAAACGTTCGGTGCCGGACGCGACATTCCTCCTCGTGACTGGCAAGACTATCTGCTTCAAATGCTGCAACTCGGCTATTTTGAAATAGCTTATAATGAGAATAATCATCTCAAAATAACGTCAAGCGGAAGTGATGTTCTCTTCGGAAGGACACAAGCGACATTGGTAGTTATCCAGCATGAGGAAACAGTTACCCGAAAAGGAAAAAAGAAAAAAGTGGTTATCGCCAAAGAACTCCCCTTCGGCGCGGCAGGCGGCGAAAGCCAAGATTTGTTCGAAGCATTGCGAGGATTAAGAAAACAACTTGCCGATCAGGAAGCTTTGCCCGCCTATATCGTCTTGTCAGACAAAGTGTTGCATCTGCTTTGCATCTCACGTCCCACCACCATCGAAGAGTTTGGAGAAATCAGTGGTATCGGCGAACACAAGAAAAAGAAATATGGAAAGGATTTCGTAAATCTGATTAGACAGTTCGTAGAATAAAAGAAATTCTTGAATAGTATATATTAACGAGTCACCTGACTAATGATTATTCGTTCCACTAAGGTTATCTTTCCGTTCCACAGTTGTTTCCCTTTAGTTCCACATAGGTAGAACTAAAGGGAAACAACTGTGGAACGAACTAATGTTTATAGCAAAAATCGCTCACTTATGTAAACCGGAAAGATATAGTTGGCTTATTAATAACTTCACTTGCATTGCCGTAATTGCTCGTGCAAATCAGCCGGAGGCACTCCCAATGAAATAGCTTTTTCAAAGTCAGCTTTTGCCAGTCCTTTCTTCTTCTGTGCCAGGTAGATATTTCCACGCAACAGATAAGCATCAGCCGAGGCAGCATCCAACCGGATGGCTTCCTCCAAATCGACCAACGCCAAATCTTCATGTTTCATCTCACGTTCCACATCGGCACGGGCAATATAGAGCGTCGCATCTTCAGGAGTGGCCGCAAGCATCTTATTCAATATTTCAAGAGCTTCCCGGAATTTTCCTTCTTTCTGCTCCAAAGTAGCCAGTCCCAGCCGTCCGCTATAGCTCTGCGGATCGAGTTCCAATAAACGATTATAATCTATTCTCGCAGCCGGATAATCGCGGCGGAGCACATAAATATAAGCACGCATCAACAAAGCTTCTTTGTTCTGCTTGTCCTCGTCCAACACCTGGCAATAATCCGTATAAGCACGGTCTGTTTTTCCCATTTCCATATAAATGGCGGCACGGTCGAGCAAAATAGGGACTGCCAAAGGAGCAAAGTTCAGTGCAAAAGAATAAGATTCCAATGCTTTACCAAACTCGCCCAAACGGCGCTGAACCAACCCCAAGTTAGAAAAGAGCAGTGCATTCTTTGCATTTTTCGGTTCCAACTTCAAAGCCTGAAGCAAAAGTTCCTCTGCCTGGGGAAGACTGTCTTTTTCGATACACTCAATGGCTCTCTCGGACAATTGCTGATAGGTTTGCGCAAAGGTAACAGCCGGAAAACAAAAAAGCAAAACTATAATTATTCTTACCATGGTTCAGGTCTTTTTATAGTGAATGAATTAATCCAATGGATATGCGTCAAAAGCAAACAGTTCGGTCGACAAATAACGCTCTCCCGTATCAGGTAACAACGCTACTATTTTTTTGTTCTTAAATTCCGGACGTTGTAACAGTTGACGGGCGGCATACACAGCTGCTCCCGAAGAAATACCCGCCAACAGACCTTCTGTTGCCGCTAACTCACGTCCTGCACGAATCGCTTCATCATCTGGCACGCCTATTACTTCATCCACCACCGAAGCATCATAAAGCTTCGGGATAAAATTCGCTCCAATACCTTGAATACGATGCGAAGCCGCCTCTCCGCCTGCCAACACAGGAGACGATGCCGGTTCCACAGCAACAATATAAATATTCGGATTATGTTTCTTCAAAGCACGGGCTACCCCGCAGACTGTTCCCCCGGTACCAACTCCGGCTACAAAAACGGCCACTTCACCGTCTGTATCCCTCCAAATTTCTTCACCCGTTGTCCGTTCATGAACAGCAGCATTGGCCGGATTTTCAAATTGTTGCAAAATCACCGAACCGGGAATACTATCACGCAACTCCTGCGCTTTGGCAATGGAAGCTGCCATCCCTCCCAGCCCATCTGTCAATACAATCTGCGCACCCAACGCTTTCAACAGATTCCGCCGTTCCAGACTCATCGTTTCGGGCATGGTCAATATCAGGTGATACCCTTTAATAGTAGCCACCATTGCCAACCCTACACCTGTATTTCCGCTTGTCGGCTCAATAATCGTTGCACCAGGTTTCAATGCTCCACGAGCTTCCGCATCTTCAATCATCGAAAGAGCGACTCTGTCTTTTACACTTCCCGCCGGATTAAAAGCCTCCAGTTTGGCAATAATATTTTGTTCCAGACCATACTTTCCACTATAACCGGAAAGTTCCATCAAAGGGGTATTCCCCACTAAATCTGTTAGTTTCTTTGCAATCTTTGCCATCTTATTACTTCATTTTTGTCACAGACACGACAAAGATATGGAAAAAAAGGTATGTTTTACATCACATCATGAGAAAGATAAGGAAAAGTATAGTAACTTTGTATCCGTTCAATCTTTTTAAGTTTACATATATGAAAAAGAGAATTATACAATTTCTCACGACCTATTTTTTATTTGTTCTTTTATTCGTTCTTCAGAAACCAATCTTCATGGTTTACTACCATGACTTATATACTAATGTATCTTTGGGTGACTATTTCCGCGTCATGTGGCACGGATTACCGCTGGATTTATCTCTTGCGGGCTACCTGACCGCTATCCCCGGAATCCTGCTCATTGCTTCCGCCTGGACAAATTCGTCCATACTCCGCCGCATCCGGCAAGGATATTTCGGAGTAATAGCCTTTGTCATGGCCTGTCTTTTTATCATCGACTTGGGATTGTATGGCTTTTGGGGATTCCGTCTGGACGCCACTCCTATTTTCTATTTTTTCTCTTCTCCCAAAGATGCTATGGCAAGTGTCAGTTTTTGGTTCGTACTACTTGGAATTCTGGCTATATTGATCTATGCAGCAATTCTATACTGTATTTTCTATTGCGTCCTTATCCGGGAGAAAAAGCCTCTGAAAATACCTTATCGACGCCAGAATGTATCGCTTGCACTGCTTTTGCTGACAGCGGCACTCTTCATCCCTATCCGAGGCGGATTCAGCGTATCCACCATGAATTTAAGCAAGGTGTATTTCAGTCAGGATCAACGCATGAATCATGCTGCCATTAATCCGGCATTCAGCTTCATGTATTCTGCCACCCATCAGAATAATTTCGATAAGCAGTATCGCTTCATGGACCCGAAAATAGCCGACGAATTATTTGCAGAAATGGTAGACAAACCCGTCGCAGCAACAGACAGCATCCCCCAATTATTGAATACACAACGCCCGAACATTATTTTCATTATCCTTGAGAGTTTCTCCACACACTTGATGGAAACTTTCGGAGGACAACCCAATGTAGCTGTCAACATGGATAAATTCGCAAAAGAAGGCGTATTATTCAGCAACTTCTACGGCAGCAGTTTCCGCACAGACCGCGGACTGGCATCTATCATCAGCGGATATCCCGGACAGCCGAGTACCAGCATCATGAAATATCCCGAAAAGACGGACAAACTTCCTTCCATCCCCCGTAGCTTGAAAAATGCAGGATACAGCCTCGAATATTACTATGGAGGAGATGCCGATTTCACCAATATGCGCTCTTACCTGGTATCTTCCGGTATCGAGAAGATTATTTCCGATAAAGATTTCCCTCTGTCCGAACGTACCGGAAAATGGGGAGCACAAGATCACGTTTTGTTCCAACGCCTGATGAAAGACCTGAAAGAAGAAAAACAAGAAGAACCATTCCTGAAACTGGTTCAGACATCAAGCAGCCACGAACCATTCGAAGTCCCGTTCCACAGACTGGATGACAAAATCCTCAATTCTTTTGCGTATGCCGATAGTTGCGTGGGAGATTTCGTGAAACAGTATCAAGAGACACCGCTATGGAAAAATACACTGTTTGTACTCGTTCCCGATCATCAGGGTGCATATCCGTATCCAATAGAAAATCCGCTGGACGGCCAAACCATTCCGCTGATTTTAATCGGAGGTGCAATAAAACAACCTCTCGTAGTAGATACTTATGCTTCGCAAATTGACATTGCCGCCACTTTGCTCGCTCAATTAGGATTGCCGCACGATGAATTTACTTTCAGCAAGAATATCCTGAATCCGGGTTCTCCTCATTTTGCATACTTTACCCGGCCGGATTATTTCGGAATGATTACTGCGGACAACCAATTGGTGTATAATCTGGACGCCAACACCGTGCAACTGGACGAAGGCACCGCCAAAGGAGCTAACCTGGAAAAAGGAAAAGCGTTCTTACAGAAGCTCTACGATGATCTTGCCAAACGCTAATTATTAAGAAATATGGAATATTTATAAGGTAATATAGGACATTTACTATTCTTTATTGTATATTTGCGACGTTAAAAATAGATCAATAAAGCCGGATGATACATAGCGAAATCGTGCAATTCCTTTCGGAGATAGATACAAATATCTTCTTATCTTTCAATGGTATACACTCCCCTTTCTGGGATTATTTCATGAGTTCCTTCACGGGTAAAATAATCTGGGTTCCCATGTATGCCACCATATTATATATATTATTAAGAAATTTCCACTGGAAAGTTGTCGTATGTTATGTGGCAGCTATCGCGCTCACGATTACCTTTGCCGACCAAATGTGCAGCAGTATCATCCGCCCGGTAGTGGCACGCCTGCGTCCCGCCAATCCGGACAACCCTATTGTGGATATGGTATATATCGTAAACGGGTATCGTGGAGGAAGTTATGGTTTCCCATCGTGCCATGCGGCCAATTCATTGGGGCTTGCCATGTTTGTAGTATTTCTGTTCCGTAAACGTTGGCTAAGTATTTTCATCGTAACTTGGGCAATTCTTAACTGCTATACACGTATATACTTGGGGGTACATTATCCCGGTGATTTACTCGTAGGAGGTATTATCGGAGGATTCGGCGGTTGGTTATTCTGTACTATCGCTCACAAAGTAGCCATTTATTTGGAACCTTCCACCCGTACGAAGAGAAAAGATATAAAACAATGGTCAGTCACTATTTATGTAGGATTGCTGACAGTGCTCGGTATCATTATATATTCCATAATTAAAAGTTGGTAAGGTTCACCACAGATTACACAGATTCACACAGATTTCAAATGATAAAAAAGATATTCCATAAAAAGAATGAAGAGTAAGTGGAGTTATCAAACAAAATCTGAATATTAAAAATCACCCACGTTATAGCTATCTATAACGTGGGTGAAATTATTTATAAAGGGCTGTTATACAGCTTCATCAGCAATCTGTGTGAATCGGTGTAATCTGTGGTAGAATATCAAGCTTTCTTG
>ERZ791927.2651-NODE-2651-length-11027-cov-3.277069_pt1 | contig 11027 bp, 12 predicted proteins | sample MGYA00510130_ERZ791927 | MGnify/ENA primary metagenome ERZ791927 (study PRJEB30046, sample SAMN00792055) | human gut metagenome | study: EMG produced TPA metagenomics assembly of the A metagenome-wide association study of gut microbiota in type 2...
GCACCTTAAAATCACCATCATACACTAAATCAGTAAGTTGGCAGCATTACCGACGTGATGGTACAAAACTTCCGACTGGTGCTGTCCAAGGCCGAAATGATTTTGGCTATGCGGGATTTGGTGGAGCATGTCCTCCCAAAGGAGATAAACCCCATCATTACCAGTTTAAAATATGGGCTCTAAAAACTGATAAGATTCCTGTGGATTCTAATTCCAGCGGAGCGTTAGTTGGTTATATGCTTAATGCCAATAAAATTGCAACCGCTGAGATAATACCCGTTTATGAGGTAAAGTAGGATAAGAGTATGCTGGCAAAAGATAGGACTAACCTAAAGATTGAAGAAATACGGATGCATAAACATCATGAGATTCACAGGGTTAAGCCTCTTATGCCAGCTTTATGTCGTATCCGTCAGGGAAAAAAATTATCAATTGGGAGACGCATAGTCTAACTGTTGATAATAATCAGATAATATTATTTCCCTGTGGATATGAATTTTATATTGCGAATTACCCAGAAGCAGGTCTTTATCTTGCAGAAATGCTTTATTATCCCATTGATCTAATTGAAAAGTTCCAAAATCTTTATGCGATAACCGATCAAATTCGTAACACGACAGGTTTCTGCTTACCTCAGAATCCCGAGTTAATATATTGTTGGGAGCAACTAAAAACATCTATTTCCCGAGGCTTCTCAACGCAAATTCAGGAACACTTAGCAATGGGCGTTCTACTTTCATTAGGAGCACATCATGTTAATTGTTTACTTTTATCAGATAGTAAACAATCATTAATAAGTCGTTGTTATAACCTAATGCTATCCGAACCTGGAACAAAATGGACAGCAAACAAGGTAGCGAGATATCTCTACATTTCTGTTTCCACATTGCATCGCCGTCTGGCAAGCGAGGGAGTAAGTTTTCAAAGTATATTGGACGACGTGAGGTTAAATAATGCGTTGTCTGCTATACAAACGACAGTAAAACCCATCAGCGAGATTGCCAGGGAAAATGGTTACAAGTGTCCTTCTCGTTTTACTGAAAGGTTCCATAATCGTTTTAAGATAACACCAAGAGAGCTAAGAAAAGCGTCCAGAGAGTAAAAGTATTTTATGAAGGAGCAACAGCATAGATTTTTATTTTGGAAAATAAATACGGCATACTCAACCTATTGGAGCCTGAACAATCCGGTGACTTCTGCGCTAATCGGGGACGTTTATAAGCACATATAATTGATACTATCTTCCTCCATCACAATTTCAGAAATGCACGTGTGATTTTTTTGCATCCGGCGTTTGGACTATGTGGAGTTCAAGAGTGGGAAAGTTACAAGAGGTTGAGGGGATAATTAAAGGGATGCTTATGACATTAGATATCCGGATAGGTACGGATATCGTTGTTATTAAATCTAGTTCGTTGTTATTAAATCTAGTTTATACGTTAAGATGCAGCTACAGCAGAAATTGCCACTGTTAATTTTTTCATCGTGAGCCTTTTATTTGAACTATTATTTAAAAATGATGTCACTGCACTACAAATATTCATCCAATCAATGAGATTATTTCAAGATGTAAGTTTTAGTTTCTCATTTAAATTGTGAAGTAGATCCCTATCTTTATCTGAACTGTTTCTATTGCACACAATGCATGACTATTTTGTGAACGAATATAAATTTGGTAGTTAAATTATATTAAAGGTTGTTATTTATGATTGACTCATAATTTATTTAATTTAAATAGCCTAGAAATAACCATGGAAATTATTTGCATGATGTTTGTTTAGATTTATTAATGTAATTGAGGTGGTTTTATTTAATACGCAATATAGCGCCGCTTGATATTAGTTCTATTTTTTTTGCGTAAGATAGATGAGACAAACTGAGACGCATAATGGTTTGCAAGGCTCTAATACTTTGATGTTGAGGATGTGATGGGGCATGTACGGGGCATAGTACAATGATGTCCATGCTGGTGTAGATAATCTCCAGGCTTATCCGGTGCGCCGTAAAACCCCGTCCTTCAGGGCAGGGATATAAGGCGTGGTTTTCCACCTAACCAGGTGTTTGCTGTTGTTCAATGTATTGGCGGATGACGGATATTGGCGCACCTCCGCAGCTACTGGCAAAATAGCCAGGACTCCACAAAACGCCTTTGTAGTAATACCTGACTGCAATATCTGGTCGATCTCGTCGCAGTCACCTACCCGATACGCCTTTGAGGCTGTTTACCAGACTGGATATCGCCAGTTTGGGAGGATAGTTAATTAACAAATGGACGTGATCTGGTTCGCCATCCATTTCAACCAGTTCAGCTTCAAAATCAGCACATACATTTGAAAAGTAAGTGCGTAGTTTTTCTGTCGCGTCATGGTCAAAAATCTGACGTCGGTATCTGGTGACAAAGACCAGGTGAACATGCATCAGGAAAACACAATGCCTTCCACGCCGGATATCGGTTTCTTTTTTCACAGACCAAAGTATCATTTGGCCTGTGAAACGACTACAAGCATTTAAATTCCAGTTAAGACCCGGTGGTCAACAGGAGCGTGAAATGAGGCGCTTCGCAGGCGCATGTCGTTTCGTTTTCAATCGTGCTCTGGCACGTCAGAATGAGAATCATGAGGTCGGTAATAAATACATCCCTTACGGGAAAATGGCTTCCTGGCTGGTTGAGTGGAAAAATGCCACTGAAACGCAATGGCTTAAAGATGCCCCGTCACAGCCATTGCAACAGTCACTGAAAGACCTTGAGCGGGCTTACAAAAACTTCTTCCAGAATCGGGCTGCTTTTCCCCGATTCAAAAAGCGGGGACAGAATGATGTATTCCGCTACCCGCAGGGCGTTAAGCTCGATCAGGAAAACAGCCGTATTTTTCTGCCGAAACTGGGCTGGATGCGCTACCGGAACAGCCGTCAGGTCACGGGTGTTGTGAAAAATGTCACTGTCAGCCAGTCCTGCGGTAAGTGGTACATCAGTATTCAGACAGAAAGTGAAGTATCAACTCCGGTTCACCCTTCAGCATCAATGGTCGGGCTGGATGCTGGCGTGGCTAAACTCGCCACGCTGTCAGATGGCACAGTCTTTGAGCCTGTAAACAGTTTTCAGAAAAACCAGAAGAAGCTGGCGAGACTTCAGCGACAGTTAAGCCGCAAGGTCAAATTCAGCAACAACTGGCAGAAGCAGAAACGCAAAATACAGCGACTGCATTCCTGTATCGCAAATATCCGCAGGGACTACCTTCACAAAGTCACAACGACCGTCAGCAAAAACCACGCAATGATAGTCATTGAGGATTTGAAGGTCAGCAACATGTCAAAGTCAGCAGCGGGTACGGTCAGCCAGCCGGGGCGCAATGTCCGGGCAAAATCAGGTTTAAACCGTTCGATACTGGATCAGGGCTGGTATGAAATGCGCCGCCAGCTTGAGTACAAGCAGCTCTGGCGTGGCGGTCAGGTGCTTGCTGTTCCGCCAGCGTATACAAGCCAGCGTTGCGCGTGCTGTGGTCATACAGCGAAAGAAAACCGCCTGTCACAAAGTAAATTCAGATGCCAGGTATGTGGATATACAGCGAACGCCGATGTAAATGGCGCTCGTAACATTTTAGCGGCTGGGCACGCCGTTCTTGCCTGTGGAGAGATGGTGCAGTCAGGCCGCCCGTTGAAGCAGGAACCCACCGAAATGATTCAGGCGACAGCCTGAACGTAGCAGGGATCCTCGTCCTTCAGGGCGTGGAGGATGTCAACAAACAGGTTGAATTAACTCCGCGCCCTGGTTTTTGACATTACCTACCGCGCGCGATACCGGGTGCCAGGTGAACTGGTTTGCTGGCACACAGCCGTTGGTAGCAATTTCTGATGCTTCTTTACCGCCAATCTCTTGCCGCATCCATTCCTGTGCAGCTTCTGGCGACAGAACCAGCGGGCGGCGGTCATGAATATCTACCAGACCCTGGTCTGCTGCTGCAGTGACAATTAAAAATCCTTCGGCTTCGTCACCGCGCTCAAACGGTGTGCTACCTATCGCGGCCATAAAAACAGGTTGTCCATCAGCGCGATAGATAAAATAAGGCTGTTTTTTGTCGCCTTCTTTTTTCCACTCAAACCAGCCATCGGCAAAACAGATTGCCCGACCATGTTGCCAGAGCGGTTTAAACATACGACTGGTGGCCGCAGTTTCTACGCGGGCGTTAATCAGCGGCGGTTTATCCCACCATCCGGGAGCATATCCCCAGAAAACCGGATCCAGATGAAGGTGTTCATCACGTTCACTGAGCAGAAGAACTTTGGTTCCCGGCGCGACGTTGTATCTGCCAATGGGTTCGGGATCGTAGGGAATATCGCGTTCAATATCTTCCGCGAGAAGCGCAAGGTAATCTTCACGCGTTTGGGATTGGGCAAAGCGTCCACACATAGAAACCTCCTGAGATCATACTGAAAAGAATAGGAGAGGGGGCGGGTAAAATCTATGTGTCAGAGGCAACGATGTTCCCGCTGTGGGCCACAGCGGGAATGAGGGATTACTTCTGAATTAAATAACGAATGGTCGGCCCGTCTTGCTGAATATCCAGCACCGTATAGCCGTGATTACGCGCATCCAGTGGAATATTATTGATCGACTGTGGACAGTCGCTCACCACTTCCAGGATTTCCCCTTTTTTTAACTGCGGCATCGCCTCAAGAGTTGCGACTGCCGGATAAGGGCAGGGTTCACCCACCATATCAAGGCGGTAATCAGGAACGATATTTTTCATGCGATCTCCTTAGCAGTCTGCGGTGCCGCACGGCGGAAGAAGCGTTTTTCCCAGCCGATAATCAACATCAGCGCAGTAAACAACAGCAAATATGTCACCAGCAGGCCACCCATCGGGCCAAAGGTTTTCAGCAGGTTGATTTTGTCCCAGTCGGTGGCCAGCGCCGGAGCGAAATCATCCCAGTAATACGCCAGAATCGTCGAGCCGATCACATTGCCCAGACCGACCCACCAGTAGTGCACCTGGCCTTCTACCGCGCGGTACATCCAGCCGGTTTCGCAGCCGCCTGCCAGCACGATGCCAAAACCAAACAGTAAACCACCAATTACCGCGTTTGGTCCCGCCCACATGATTTTGGGTTCAACGCCTAACTGTACGTAACTGAAGATCCCGATGGCACTCACCGCCATACCGATAATGATTGCTTTCGCCATATGGGTACGTCCGGTGATCCACATATCGCGGAACGCCGAAGTAAAGCAGATTTGCGCACGTTCAATCAGTAAACCAAAGCCGACGCCAAACAGCATTGCCAGCCCCAGTTTGGGTTGGTTCATCGCCGTGAGCAGCGCCCAGCCCAGCATGCCGAAAAAGACCAGCATCCCGAGACGAAAACGACGCCGCGCCTGATCCGGTTTTTGCGTCAGCGGTGAGGCGGCAGAAACTTTCTGCATTTTCACGGGAATACGGAAGATGGGCAGCAGGGTAAAGCGCGCGCCAAACCATGAACCAATGGCAGTGGCGATGGCAAAGAACCAGGCATGCAGCGAGAACTGAGGAATGCCGGTAAAGAACGCCGCCAGGTTACAGCCCATTGCCAGACGCGCGCCAAAACCGGCGATAATGCCGCCAATAATGGCCTGCATAATGCGGATACGGCTGCGCGGCATGCGCAGTTTGACATTGTTGGCCCACAGCGCTGCGGCAAAGCAGCCGCCAAACATGCCGAGGATCATCATCCCGTCGATGCGGGTTAATGGCGATCCTTCCAGATGGATAATTTTAAAATAACCCCACTCTTCAGCATGGACGCCAAACAGCTGCAGGAGCTGACCGCCCCAACGGGTAAATTCACCCGTGACAGCCCAAAAGGTGCCAGTAATGCCAAAATAGTAAGTGGAGAGAATACCCGCCGCGATGACCGCAGGGATGGGTGCCCAGAATTTAATCAACCAGGCGTGTTTGAATTGCTGCCATGACATGAATGTAGCCTCTGAACTCAGAAGGTTTGAAACAAGAATCGCGAATCATACATCATGCAAATTTATTTTCGGGGTAATAATTCACAAAAATAATAGTTAGATCAAATTTCTCTCTGAACCTGGAAAGGCTGGCGACATCAGGGCTTTAATGCCACAATCCTCTTTTCTTCTCATGCAGGACGAATGATGAAAAAACTCGCAATTGCAGGCGCGCTCATGTTGCTGGCGGGCTGTGCCGAAGTCGAAAACTATAACAATGTCGTGAAAACCCCCGCGCCGGACTGGCTGGCGGGCTACTGGCAGACCAAAGGGCCGCAACGTGCGCTGGTCAGTCCGGAAGCGATAGGCAGCCTGATTGTCACTAAAGAGGGCGATACCCTGGATTGCCGTCAGTGGCAGCGGGTGATTGCCGTGCCGGGCAAGTTGACATTGATGTCTGATGATCTCACTAACGTTACCGTAAAACGTGAGCTGTACGAGGTTGAGCGTGACGGTAACACCATTGAGTACGATGGTATGACGATGGAGCGTGTGGATCGCCCGACGGCAGAGTGTGCCGCCGCGCTGGATAAAGCGCCGTTACCGACGCCACTGCCGTAATGAAATCTCCCCGGCTTGCCGCCGGGGATGAATTTAAATCACCTCTTCGATAACCCACACGCTGACGCTGCCGCCGTTGCAAAAGAAGGTCGCTTCGCCGTTTTCGTCGGTCACTACGCTCTCTTGCCGATTCCCCAGAAAATCACGCCAGGTTTTATTGCCGTAATTCTCTCCCAGATGAATGGTTTTTTCGCCATCATCCCCGTTCGACATGACCACCACGCAGCCGGGATATTCGTCAGTGCCACTGCGACTAAAGGCAATGCAGTTCGGATGGTCGAAAAATAACGTCTGTACACCGTGGGCGAAACGCTGACGGGCGAGAATTAACTCATCAAGCTGTTCGATTATTGGCATATCTATCGGATAGGTTTGCCCGTCACCACCGACATCTTCGTAATGCGCACCGTAGAGGTCCGGATAGAATACCGAAGGAACGCCATTTTCCCGCAACAAAATTAAGGCATACGCCAGCGGTTTAAACCACGGTTCGACCGGCGCTTCGAGGGCTTGCAACGGTTGGGTGTCGTGATTGGCAACGAGCGTCACGGCGTGGAAAGGATCGGCTTCCACTAATGTACCCGTGAAAATCTGCGTCATGTCGTAGTCGCGCCCCATGCGCGATGCTTCATGGAATTTCATCTGCAGCGGCGCATCGAACAGCATGGTTTTGCCTTCCACCTGATCAATATACGTTTGCAGTTTATCGACTTCATGCGACCAGTACTCCGCCACAATAAACAGCGGCTTTGGCGCAACTTCCTGTACGTGTTCGATCCACTCTTTATAAAACCACGCCGGAATATGTTTGACCGCATCAAGACGAAAACCGTCGCATTGTGTTTGTTCCATCACCCAGCGCGCCCAGTATTTAATCTCTTCCGTCACGGCATGATTGCGGAAATCGATATTCTCACCCATCAGATAATCGAAATTACCGAGTTCATCATCAACCTGATCGTTCCAGCCTTCACCGGTGTAGTCGTTAACAATTTTAAAAATGCCATCTTCATCAGGGTTTTCGATATGGTCGATACCGCTAAAACATTTGAAATCCCAGATAAACTGCGAGTATTGCCCGGCACGGGCGGGGAAGGTGTAACGCGTCCAGCCTTCGCACTCTATGATTTCTTCGTCAATTTGCGTACGGTCATCAGCATTTACACGCTGCACGCGAATAGCTTCTTTTTCATCCGCGCCCATTTTGTGGTTGACTACCACGTCCAACAGCACCGCAATGTCATTACGTTTCAGAGCGTCAATGGCGGCCAGCAGTTGTGCTTTATCGCCATATTTAGTAGGGATGCTGCCTTTCTGATCAAACTCGCCTAAATCAAATAAATCATAGGAGTCGTAGCCGACCGAATACCCGCCCGATGCGCCTTTATAGGCGGGCGGCAACCAGACCATATTGATACCAATATCATTAAAACCGTCGGCGCGCTCGGCCAGTTCAGGCCAGAGCTTACCGCCTTCCGGGTAATACCAGTGAAAACATTGTAACAGCGTGGGATTACGCATTCTTCGACTCCATTCAAGGGGAACATTAGAAGCGTAGCCGTAATCGGATTATTCGCGAGCCATCGACTCGTTCAGATTCAAAAGAGGTTATCCTGCGGAGCCAGCACAAAGCCGCCCTGATCGCCATAGGCACTTAACACCGATTTTTGCACCGATGACTGACCGACCAGTTTCGCCAGTTCATCCATCCGAATCTGTAATAACTGCTTTACCTTGCTTTCGTTGTCGAGAATCAGGCGCAGCATCGGGCGGAGCTGCTCCTGCATCGTGGTGGACGGGTCAATCTCTTCAGTCAGATGTGCAATCTCCTGCACCGCATTCACATACGCCATTTCGCTGGCGATGAGTTCTTCCCATTGTTCTTCCGTTGCCAGGCGTAACATGAGCTGGCTTTTTTCGACGAGTTGTTGCCAGGCGAAATACAAATGCGGTGCATGGTTCATCAGACTGGGTCCTGAATCAAAGAAGGGGAGAGTAACGACTCTTTCCAGGCATCGGCAATATTACGCATTAATGCTTCCACTTCTTCGACTGCGGAGACATCGTTGCGTAAATTGGCTTGCAGCAAGCGCCTGACCATATAGCTATAAAGAGCAATCAAGTTTTGGGTTAATTCGTCTTTGCTCTCTTCATCAAGACTCACCCGCAGTCCGTTCTCAATGATGTTGATCGCTTTTGACAAAGAGACGCCTTTGCCTTGCTGATTGTTGTCCTGCATAAACAGGCGCGCTCTAACCAGTGCGCTCAGCACTCCATCAAATAGCATGGTGACCAGCTGCTGCTGGCTGGCGCTCATTACGGCGCTTTCGACGCCAATTTGTGCATAGGCTTTTGAGCCGCTCGCGGTATACATGCTGACCTCCGTGATCAGGAATTACTCATTGCAGTAAATTGTTGGCTGAGATAGGTACTGGTGTTATTCAGTTTGCTCATCATGGTATCTAATTGCGTAAACTGTGCAGTGTAACGCGCCACGGTGTCATCAATGCTGGCACTGACGGATAGATACTGTTTGGTTAGTTTTTTCAGTGTGGCGTTAATACTGTCCTGTGCGCTATCAATAATGCCATCATCGGCAAGGTAACCTTTTACCTCGGTGGCAATTTTGGTGGTAATTCCTGTTTCTTTACCATCGCCTACCAGCAATTCACGTACGGATGCTGTATTTTCATTCAGGACTTTTTTGAGTTTATCATCATCAATTTTCAGCTTACCCGTCGTGCCGTCCTGCTTAATCCCGATCTCGTTTAATGTTTTGAAGGCACCGTCGCTGGCTCCGTTTGCAAATTGTGCGCGGATGCCGCTTTGAATTGTACGTACAACGCTGTCTCCGAGAAGTGCACCATTATTTTTATCTTGTGCTTCAGCACCTGGGTCTACTTCTTTATATTTTGTCAGGGTGTTAAAGGTGTCAATGAGGGAGTTATATGAATCCACCCAGCCTTTAATTGCTTCGGTTGCTTTATCGTTGCTTTTTGTCACCGTGACCCGGACGTCAGTGACTTTTTTGGTCAAATCGAGAGTCACTCCCTGAGGAGCATCGGTAATTTTGTTACTTGAACGTTCAATATCGATACCGTTAACGTTTAGCTGTGCATTTTGCGCGTTAACCAGTTCCTTCATATTCCCGGTGTTGGTCTTGCTGTCATAAGCCAGCAGATCATTTAATTTACTGTCACCCTCAACAGATATGGTCATTTTATTGGCCAGACCTTCACTGGCGGTCAATACCAATTGATAGTCACCATCTTTGACTTTAACGATACTAGCGGAAATTCCACTATCGGCATCGTTAATGGTTTTGCTGATCTCATCCAATGACGTCTGATCTTTATTGAGCTTGATTTCCAGCGGCTCTTTACGGCCGTCTTGGGTAATTTTTATTGTGCGTGTATCTGATGACTCATCACCCAGTGCATCTTTTGTTGATGCAATGATTGTCGGGGAATCAGTTCGTAAAGATTGCGCCTGCGCCAGTTGGGTTACGCTGATGGTATAGATACCGGGGGCAGCACCTGCTTCGGTGGAAACTTTAAGGTCTTCATTGCTACTGGTAACGGTAGTGCTTTTGAACAGATCGGCTTTATTTAACGCAGTATTTGCAGTCTGGAATTTTTCTAATGCACTTTTTAATGTGCCATAGGCTGTCAGACGTGCGGTGTTGTCACTCTGTTGCTGAGTAATTGGGTTTAAGCGTTTTTTTTCAGCGATGGTCAGGTTGTTTAGCAATGTATCCAGCGGCAGATTCGAACCAACGCCAAGAGATGTAAATGAAGCCATACCTAATTCCTTTTGATTGCAAACAGTAGATAAGCGGGTTATCGGCAATTTGTGCGCAAAGTTTAATAGTTGATTCACGAAGATGATGCGCAGAGTAGAGTTGTATATTACGGATATTTCAGCCGTTAAGAAAAAACAGGAGAGAAACTAAAATTTTCTAAAGTTCGAAATTCAGGTGCCGATACAAGGGGTACGGTGAGAAACCGTGGGCAACAGCCCAATAACATCAAGTTGTAATTGATAAGGAAAAGATCATGGCACAAGTCATTAATACAAACAGCCTGTCGCTGTTGACCCAGAATAACCTGAACAAATCTCAGTCTTCTCTTAGCTCTGCTATTGAGCGTCTCTCTTCTGGCCTGCGTATTAACAGTGCTAAAGATGACGCAGCAGGTCAGGCGATTGCTAACCGTTTTACGGCAAATATTAAAGGTCTGACTCAGGCTTCCCGTAACGCGAATGATGGTATTTCTGTTGCGCAGACTACTGAAGGTGCGCTGAATGAAATTAACAACAACCTGCAGCGTGTACGTGAACTGACTGTTCAGGCAACTAACGGTACTAACTCTGACAGCGATCTTTCTTCTATTCAGGCAGAAATTACTCAACGTCTGGAAGAAATTGGGTAATGCTGCCAACTTACTGATTTAGTGTATGATGGTGATTTTAAGGTGCT
>ERZ791927.2665-NODE-2665-length-10974-cov-5.008975_pt1 | contig 10974 bp, 10 predicted proteins | sample MGYA00510130_ERZ791927 | MGnify/ENA primary metagenome ERZ791927 (study PRJEB30046, sample SAMN00792055) | human gut metagenome | study: EMG produced TPA metagenomics assembly of the A metagenome-wide association study of gut microbiota in type 2...
TTATATTGTTCACTCTAAGCTATAATCTTAGAGTGTGTCATTTATAGCCTGTAGTCTATAAATGATATATCATCCATATCTATCATATATAAGCCAGTACTAATTATTATAATCCAGGATATTTCTTTAAAATCATCTTTCTAGCGGTTTCTTGTCCCTTCTTAACTGCAGTAATAAAGAATTCTTTTTGTATTTTGTAGTATTCTCTACTTTTAAAATAACCGTTAGGATTAATAATAGTATTATCTTCTTCAAAAGCCTTACAATCCTTAATATTAACAACAATTGAAGTAAATTGTTCCAAATCTTGATATAATCTATAGTCTGCTCTATCATCATCATAACTAACCCTATCATCACCAAGAGAAACTATATCAGCAGTACTAGAATATCTAAAAGTACCAAGATAAATATATATCCCATTAGTATCCCTTTCATCTATTCTATGAATATATTTATCATATATTTGTGATATTATCTCATCATCAGTATCAGTAATAAATTTTTGCTTAGTATTAGATAAACCAACTAAACTGAGATACTCCCTAACATAACGATTCTTTTCAAGTTCTTTAATTCTTTTAACCATTTCATTATTTTTTTCAATATTTAATTTTGTTATTTCCACTTCATTTTTTATTTGAGTTAAAGTATCTTCTTTCATTATATACATCCTCTATAATTTAATTTTAACATAAAGAAAAGACTATTACTAGTCTATTCTTCAAAATTAATAGGAAGTTTTCTTTTATAATTAGACATCGAAAGTTAACTGAGACAATAAATAATTTTAATCCATTAGTAGTAGAAAAGGACCTATAAATGTAATGTTTATAGATTTTTTTACATACCTCTAAATATTAAAATTACTGCAATATATAAATAATTAAAATAATATATTTTATTAAGATTATACATTATATCATTCTTAGTTTCAATAATAGCACAGTACTTATCAGCAAGTGTTAATAAAAATCCCTCTTTAGTTTTTGGCATTTTTAAAGTAACAGGCCACATATGTCTAAGTATCATATCTTTTTCCGTATCATTAAGTTTAAATAATTTAGTAGCATTATTAAGTGCAATCTTTCCATGAGTAAATGCGTGCATCTTTTTATTTACTCTATCTTTTTTAGGAGTTCTCCAATCATACAAGAATAAGTCATGAAGCATAGCACCTCTCGTAGCACTAACATAGTCCAATCCTAGTTTTTTAGCCATCTTGTAGCAGACATAGGCAACGTTATAACAATGTTCAAAACAACTAGTACTACCATGTTGATAATATTTTTTCATTTCTAGTACTGTTTCATTATTTATTAAATCATTTATTATTAAATTAAATTCTTTTTCCTTCATAATAGTCATCCCTAATAATTATATCACTATAATAGAAAAACTATCAACAAAAACTGTTGATAGAAAAAATTATTTAACAATAGATTTTATTAACTGAATAAATTCTCCCTCTGATATTTCAGTAGTTTCAATATCAAAGTTAATATTATTATAACTAAATATAGCATAATAATTTTTATCTTCACCCATAATCTTAATGTTATTGCCATTGATTATAGAATTTCTCATTTTACCAGTATCAATACTAAAACATCTAAGTCTCTTAGTAGTATCTATTAAAATAAATATATCTATATATTTATTATTACCACCACTATAAATAATATTATATCCATATAATTTATCATATTTACCAGTATCATCATTGAATAAATAGCATTTAATTATTCCATTTATATTATAGTCATTTGGTACCACAATATCTTTAAGTAAAGGATATATTTTATATAAATCATCAGTAGTTATATCTTCACTTCTTCCATCAATATCTAACTTAGCATTATCAGAGTTGTTATCAATACTATTAACAATAATAACATCATTATTTTTAACATCACTATCTAATACATTATTTGTGTTACTTCTTTTATTTAAAAGAAATACACTAGCCAAAGTTATAACTATAGCCATAGGTACTAGGCTATATTTAAATATTTTATTCATTTTATTACCTCTTTCCATTTTCTTCCTAATAGAAGTATAATTGTTAGTTATATCAAAATCATTTGTTATAACTTTATTTAATTTATCTTCATTATTCATTTTAATCACACTCCTTAAAATATAAGCATAATTCATTCAAAGTTCTATAAATAAGATTTTTAATATAAGATTCTTTAGTATTAAGTAGTTTACTAATTTCTTTAATAGTCATTTCTTCCTTGTAATATAAATAAAATACTTTTGGAACATCTTGATTCTTTTTCTTTTTAATAAAATTCCATATTGATTTCCATTCTTCATCTTTAATAATTAAATCTTCAATATCAAATGAAGAATCTATTTTATCTATAATTTCTAAGTCATTATTATTTTTATCAAATAAAGAAATATCTCTTATTCTCATAACTAAAGAATAATACTTCTTAATTTTATTAATAGCAATTCCAATTAAATAACTATTAATATTAGTATTATCAATATTTTTCTTATTCATAATTTTCCATAACTCTAAATAAACTTCTTGAATAATATCATTTACATCATTAATATTATGACATTTAATAATAATATATCTAAGAATATTAGAGTAAGTTTCTTTATAAAATTCATTAAACTTATCTAGGTTTGTTTGACTAGTCATATTATCACCTACACTATAATTATCCCATATATCAATAAAAAAGTTTCAAAAAAAGATACACTTTAATGTAAAATGTATCTTTTTATTTATTTTTCTAATTGTTCAGTCTCTTTAACTAACTTTACATCATTTTCATTCTATAAAAAATTAAACTCCAACTGGTTCTTCCTCTAATAATTCAATAATTAAATTAATAGAATTCATAACATCATCATAATCTATATTTTCTACATAAGATTTTTTATTTCTGCAGTTTATAAAATTTGTTCTTCTTCATTCATAAAATATTTGTTCCAAATAACATACAATTATAATATATATGTATGTTATTTGGAACGTACATATATTGTTTCAAATAAATTTTACATTTAATTAGTCAAAAGAAAATGTTACCACTCTTTATGTGATAACATCTCTTATTTATTTTTCTAACTGTTCAGTTTCCTTAACTAACTTATCAAAGTCAGAAATATAATTTTTATCTTGAATAACTTTATATTTTTCATATTCACTAGCGGCTTTTTGGATTGCTTGTTTATGTGATATTTTACCATTACCATCTAATATATCATAGTGAAATAGTTTTAATGCATTTTCTACTTCATTCTTCCAATCATTCATATACATTGGAATATTTCTTTCTGCATTATTTTCTGCAATATCTAGAAATAAGTTTACTAAGTTATTTAATCCTTTAATTTCCTTTTCATCTAAATAGTTTTTTGCAATAATAACATCTGATTTAAGTATCTTGCCATCAGGAGATTTTTCCCAAGTAGTAAGTCCCATATTCTTTTTTTGGGCATCTGCTCTATCATATACAATTTCCGCTGCTGTTTTTCCAGTTATAGCAAAGTGAAACTTATTTTGAATAGTTTTGTAAAAATTAAGTGAAATCTCGCTATTCTTATCATAATCAATAGAACATTCGGAAAATATATCAGTAATTTTTTGATAAAACATTCTCTCGCTTGTTCTAATTAATTTAATTCTATCTAATAATCTATTAAAGTATTCTTGATCAGACTTTCTTGCTTTCATAAATCTATCATCATTTAGAGCAAAACCTTGAATCATATAATCTTTAATTATTTTATTAGCCCAAGTTCTAAACTCAATGGCCTTTTTAGAGTTAACTCTAAATCCTATAGAAATAATCATATCTAAGTTATAGTATTTTGTATTATAACTTTGTTTACCATCATTACCCATATGTGCAATTTTTGCACATGTGCTATTTTCATTCAACTCATTATCTTTATAGATATTATTAATATGCCTAACAATACCACTTCTATCAATACTAAAGAGTTCTGCTAATGCCTCTGTATTTAACCAAACATCTTCATTTTGCAGAAGAACTTCAATCTTTGTATTTCCTTCTTCATCATTATAAAATATTATATCTTTTTCATTTCCAATTACTTTATTATTCATTTTTCTTTCCCCCTCCATTATTATTTTAAAAGGCGACAGCACATAGTTTTTTGGCGACACCTCTATTCTATTATTCTAACATTATATTTTTTTCTCTAATTTTTTATAATTTGACTTAAAGTTTAGTAAAGTTTGCATAGCACTTATAACTGCTGAAGATTCAAATATATCTCTTCTATAATAACCATTTGTTAGGTATCCTGTTATTCCATTATCTTTTTTATTACTACTATTACCAAGAATATTTTCAATAACTTTATTTAAAGATTTTCCCTCTTTAACATAATTAAACATATTTTCAGTAATTTGAAGACCGCTTGATTTTCCTATAAATTCATTACCATTTGAATCAAGTATTGAGGCATAAGTAACAATAAAGTATGTATCGTCTATCTGTTCATATCCCCCTTCAATACTTATTAATAAATCAAATGAAATATCATTTTCTATGCAATAATTATATAAACTATGATTTCTGTTTTTTGCACCTATTAATGTTTCGTCATTAATAGGTTTAGAACTTACTAAAGAGTTAACATTAACAGGAATAACAGAAATATCATCAAATCCCAATTCATTCATTGCGATTGAAATTGATCTTTGTTTAGAAACATTAGTTGAACCTAAAAGTATTTTCATATGTTCTCCTTTCTAAAATTTTGTAGAACAAGTTACTTACCGCAGCAATTCTTATATTTCTTACCACTTCCACAAGAACTTGATTCTCCTATATTATCGTTATTATCAGTATTTATAGTATTATCGTTATTTCCTTTAATACCGGTACAAGGTATCATCTGTATTATTGGTATTATCAGTATTATCGTTACTATAAATAATTTATCTACTGTGGACAAATCGTGGACACTGCCCACATCCGTTCACTTGATATGAGTATATCATATTTTTATTTTTTTCACGAATGTGCGTTTTAAAAATCCCGTGGAGTTATTACATTTAAATCTAAAAGAATTAATGATATAAGTGATAATAAATAATAGTATTTTCTATTTTCTAATATCTTTTCTTGTCCTTCAAATAATTCCAATGATGTTTTCGAAAAATCATCAAGACTATACTTATCCACACCTAGCTCTAAAAAAATTTTATGCATCATTGCTACAGCATTTAATAACATATATCTATTAATTTTAGATATTTTATATTCACGTTCCTTTATATACTTCTTTAAATTATCATTTTTTAATAATGTTGTGGTTTTGTCATAACTCGTTATTATATAAGATTCTAAACAAGGATAACTTAATAATAATAACCCATTCATATCTCCATTCTTATTTTCAATAGAGTTACCTAACTTTTCAATTAATTCTTTTACAACTCCTTTAGGATTAGATCTATTATCTCTATCCCAAATAAAATATACATTTATATTCTTTATATCTATACCATACTCTGTATATAATTTAATATATATTTCATTAAGATAATCTTTATCTTTTTTAATTGAAGACAAATTAGAATTTTTTGAATTTATAACGATTACCCTTGAATTTTCATTTCCCTTCATTACAAATTCATCATAATTTTTAAAATTTTGTTGATTTCTACTTTTTTCAACATAATTATAATGAAGAATTTTTCTAAATATTTGTTTTAATAATTCAAATTCATCAGCAGCACCCTCAACAATAATTAACACAGTACCAATATTTCTTTTTAAATTAATCTTTAAAGACTTTATTGTATCTAGGCAATCCATTAAACACTCCATTCAAATACATTTTTTCAGTATTTTGTGACTCTCTGGGCATTTCATCAGAAAATCTTTTAATTTGTGAACCTTTTTTCGAATCAAAGTATACTGAATAAATTTGGTCTGGTCTTAACAAACTATTATTCAATATGTTCGTAGAATGCGAAGTGAAAAACAACTGTGAATTATTTGAATAATGGAAAAAATATTTTATTATACATTCTTCTAATTCATTATGGAATCCACTACTAAATTCATCAATTATTATCATGCATTCATTGTTAATTGCATGAAGAAATGATGGTAACAATTCCATAAATGTTTTGTTGCCTGTTGACTCAAACATTTCAGGAACATATATATCTGTACCTGATTTGTTGAATGAAATAAATTTTTTGTTATCATTTGATTTAACAGAAAATTTATGATTTGGATCAGATATCTCTGTTCCATATTCAATTTTTTGATTATAATTTATTTTTTCTAAAAATTTATTGATTTCATCTACAGTATTATCATTTAAATATTCATGAACTAATAGATTTTCACCAGAATATGTTACAACATTCCTATAGTAACAATTGATATATACAGATTTTTTCATATAGTTAAACCAATTAATTAATACTTTATCTTCATAAAAATTAGTGTCAAAATAAATTCTACGTAAAAATAGTAGTTTATTAGATATATCTGTAAAAGTCTTTTCATCATTAAGTAAAAATTTAGCAGTATTCCCTAGTCTTTCCAAAATTATTTTTTTATCCATAACAAGTTTTTCTGAAACAATTTCATTAAGTCCTATTTCAATTAAATATATTATCTCAACATTTTCTTGTATAAATGTATATTCAATTTTATACGTTTTTTTGTCTGTGTAAAAACTTTTGTTTGTCATAAAATCCACTTCTTTATTACCAAATAACAAATCTAATAAAAAAGTAATACCAGATAAAATCTTTGTTTTTCCAGAAGCATTTTCTCCAACAAACAAACATCCCTTAAGTAATTTGTTACTCCCAACATTTTCACTTTCCAAAAACTTATAATTTGTTGCAGTAAAATCTATTTCTGTTGATTTTGTGAAAGTTACATAATTATCTAATTTTATTTTTTTTAGCATATTATCACCCTTTCAATAATATTATATACAAAATGTAAAAAAAATACAACATCAAAACAATTAAATGTATTTTTTTTACACTATTATATACACTAATTAATAAATGTCAAGTTTTTTATAAAATAAAATCATTTACATTTATTTTAAATGCTTTTTCTAAATTATTATTAACCTCTTTTCTATCATTGTTAGTACTAGAAATATAATACTTTTCAGTAGTTTCTATTCTATTATGTCCTAAAATTTCAGCAATATCTTTTATCTCACAACCATTTCTTAAACTAATTGTTGCAAAACTTCCTCTTAAATCGTAAAATCTACATTTTATTCCTAATTCATGATGGATTATTTTAAAAGGATATTTAACAATATCAGTTCCAGAATATATTCCGTCTTTCCGAGTAAATACCATATCTACTTTATTATGTCTTGAATTACTTTCTACAATTTTATATTCAACTAACTTGCCATACTTATTTTTTACTTCCTCTAAAACATATTTTTTATAATTCTTACTATATTGTTTCTTATAATCATCTTTTATTTTTTTATAATCTAATAGTATTTTATATAAAGTATCGCAAATATAAACTTCTCTTTGACTTCCAACTGTTTTAGTTGTTCCTAAATACCATCTACCTTTTTCTTCTTTATCTTTTGCATATACTGTTTTATTTATTTTAATAACTCTATTATCTAAATCTATATCATCCCAAGTTAAAGCAAATACTTCGCCTGTTCCCATACCTGTATAACAAGCTGTAAGAAATGAAGTTATAAATTCTTTATTATTTTTAAATCTATTTAAAATAAGTTCCATTTCTTTATTAGTATAGACATGACCTACATTGTTTTTTTTAATTCAAATGATAATACTCTAGGTATCTGTAAATCTGCTGCTGGATTATATTTAATAAATCCAAAATAATAAGTAGCGTCTCTTAATGAACTTTTAATTACTTTTTGATAGTTTCTTAATGCTTCTTTTGTAGTAGAGGTTTGATACAATCTTAATAATGCTTTATTTAAACAAAATGAAGTAATTGCAGATAGTTTATAATTACCTAACTCTCTTTTAATATTACCAAAAGATTCTTTATATCTTTTTGCTGTAGAATATTTATAATTTATTTCAAAATACTCCCTCATCCAGTAATCTAAATATTCAGAATATAACATATTACACTCTTTTGTATTTTCTCCATTAATAAATTCTTCATATGCTCTTTGTCCTGCTATATATGCATCTCTTTTTGTTTTAAAACCAGATTTTGATATTTGTTTTCTTTTACCATTAACCTTTCCTACTTCAAATCTGTACTCATACAGATTATTTCTTTTACGTATGTTTATCATATCTTATTCCTCCTCTTTCTAAAAACATTTTACATCAAAAAAAGCATTAACAATTACTGTCAATACTTTTAAATATTACTTACTTTTAATATTTCCTAATTCTTTATTTCTATATTTATTATATAAATTATATATAAATTCATAATAATCTTCTTTATGTGAATTATATGTGCTTATAATTTTGTTCGCTATATTATATGCATTTTCATAATCTTCTTTTGTAATCAAACCGTGTTCATATACTTCTTTTAATTCATCTTCATCCATTATTGCTGGTTCATGTCCATTAGGTATACAAACATCTAATTTCATATCAACAAAATATGGATTTTCTGGATTACTAAAATCATTAGTTTTAGTTATATCAAAATAACTTTCTATCAAATTATCTTGATCATCAAACATAACAGTTAGCCACCAATTTTTTCCTTTAGGGGCGAATATCAAATTCTTATAGTTATTATCTGCTATAGTAACTTTACCAACTGGTGAGTCTACTGATAAAGGAGAATCAACTTTTTGCATATCTAAAAAGCATACTTTTCCTTCAAAAAAATCATTTTTTTCATCTTCAACTATTACTTCTTTTTCAGTAATTCTTTTCCAATCATCTCTTCTTAAGTCCCTAAATCCAAAAGTAATATTATTATACTTCAATTTTATTCTAGTTAAATATTCTTCTTCAGTTTCTCCAACTATAAAAGCTCCACACCCTAATTGTACTCTTAACGAAGCGGGGTTATCTTTATGAACAGATAAATATATTTCGTTTTCTTTAATAATTTCTTTACATTTTTCAATTGCTAAAACTAATCCTTTTTTAGCATAACCTTTTCCTCTATATTCAGGTAATATTCCATATCCTATATGTCCTGCGCCTTTTCTTAAAAAATCATTTAAATAATGTCTTATTTTGAATAATCCGACTATCTTATCATCATCCCACAAAAAGAAGTACGTATCTGGGACATATCCATCAGGTAAATCTAACCCCTCAGAATTTTTTAACAGTTTAGGAATTACTTCATTTATAAATTCTTCTTTTGTAACATCATGATATTTATTTTCAAATCCATTTTCTTGTGCTGGCATGGACTTTATTGCTTTATATTCTTCCTCAACATCTTCAAAATTTATTTTCTTTAAATAAAGCATACTATCAACTCCTACATATATTATACCATTGATTATAGAAAAAAGTAAGTCCACATTTAAAATGTTGTCTACATTCTTATTTTACTTAGGTTTTCACCACATTACGTGGACAAGTTATAAAACTCGAACCAACTTACTAGTTTTTAAATTTTAAGTTTTTCCTTATTTTATCTTACTTACCGCAGCAATTCTTATATTTCTTACCACTTCCACATGGACATGGATCATTTCTACCAACCTTAGTACTCTTCTTTTGTACCTTAGCGTGGTCCTTACTATCATTAGTAATAGCATTCTTTGCTACTTGTTTTCTTTCTAGATTTTGTCTAATTTCAGATTTAAGTAGATAAATACTAATATCTTTATTAATTCTAGCTATCATTTCATCAAATAATTGATATCCTTCCATAGTATATGCCTGAAGTGGACTAGTATTAGCATAACCTCTAAGACCAATACCATCTCTTAAATGACTCATTGTAGAAATATGTTCCATCCAGTAATTATCAATTACTCTAAGTGAAACAGCTTTTTCAAATTCATCTCTAACTTCTTCAGGAATATCCTCTAATTTTTCTTCATAATCACGAGTAACATTATTATAAATAGTATCAATTACCTCATCAGGATGTTTACCATTAATCTCAGATAAGTTAATTCTATACTTTCTAAGCAAGTTCTCGTTAGCGGCTTCAAGTATTTCACTATAATCTTCTTCTTTTAATTTAGTACTCTCTACCAAATGAGAATTAACTATATCACTAATATAATCTCTAAATCCATTAAGAACAGTATCATGAATAGATTCATTATCAAGAATTTCATTTCTCTTAGCATAGATAATCTCTCTTTGATTATTCATAACATCATCATAATTAAGAAGTTGTTTTCTTATATCAAAGTTATTACCTTCAACTTTTCTTTGCGCAGATTCAACTGTTTTAGAGAACATTTTATTTTGAATAGCCTGATCTCCAGTAAAACCTAAGTTAGCAAGCATACCTCTATATCTATCAGAACCAAATCTAACAAGAAGTTCATCTTCAAAAGATACAAAAAATTGCGTAAATCCAGGGTCACCTTGTCTACCACTTCTACCTCTAAGCTGATTATCTATTCTTCTAGACTCATGTCTTTCACTGCCAATAACGCATAAGCCACCAAGTTCTTTTACACCTTCGCCAAGTTTAATATCGGTACCACGACCAGCCATATTAGTAGCAATAGTAACAGCACCTTTTTCACCTGCATGAGCTATAATTTCAGCCTCTCTAACGTGATTCTTAGCGTTTAATACTTCATGAGGAATCTTCTTTTTAGTAAGCATTTTACTAAGTAATTCAGAAGTTTCAATAGCAATAGTACCAACAAGTACTGGTTGACCAGCAGCATGTCTTCTTTCAATTTCTCTTACTATGGCATTATATTTACCTTCTTTACCAGGATATAATAAATCAGTAGCATCCTCTCTAATAACAGGTTTATTCGTAGGAATTTGAATAACAAACATATTATAAATATTTC
>ERZ791927.2674-NODE-2674-length-10919-cov-2.047312_pt1 | contig 10919 bp, 10 predicted proteins | sample MGYA00510130_ERZ791927 | MGnify/ENA primary metagenome ERZ791927 (study PRJEB30046, sample SAMN00792055) | human gut metagenome | study: EMG produced TPA metagenomics assembly of the A metagenome-wide association study of gut microbiota in type 2...
ATATCGTGGCTGTATAGATCTTCTCTTAACACAATATTCTTAACCGAATTTACATAAGAGTTAATATTATTGTTATAGTTCTTATCACTATCATCACCTGAATTATATATACCTGGATCAAGTTCAGTTACAACAGTATATTCTTCCCCATTTGTTCCTTCCTTTGTTTCCCTGAATATATATTTTCCAGAGCTTTCTGTATATTTTCCAGCATAATCCTCAAGTATCCTGCTCATGCTTACAGACTTAAACTGTTCTACTATATCAGAAGCAACAGTATTCGCATTTTCTTCTTTACGAGCCTTATGATTGATTCTTGCTGCGTTAGAAAACGAACCTAGAACAGGAATAGAAAGAATAGCAAGCACTGCCATGGCAACAAGTACCTCTACAAGAGAGAAACCTGCATTATTCAGTTTTCCTTTTCGCTTATCAGCACCTGATTTTTTCATCATAATCATCTGTTATTCTCCATTTCCTGGCTGGTTACTTAACCCTTAACTATTCAGCTGGCTTTGCAAATATATTATCTGTTCCTGTCTTTAAGTCAAACTTAGGTTCACTGAACTCTCTTCCGTTACCTGTTATAGAATACAATGCAAGTGTCATCGTACCTGTAACAACATCTGTTGCTTCATTATAAGTTGTTGTTAATGCTTCTATCGTATTCTTCTTTTCATAGTTGTTGATAAATCCGATAAGATTCTTCCACTCTGCATAAGTACCTTCATAAGATACATTGATAGTTTCCTTGTAACCTACATTATTAGTCTGATATGCGCTGCCTGATGTATTCGATGGGTTAGAAGATGCCTTCTGTCCAAATGTATACACTGCAACAGGATCAGAGAATGTTATACTCTTTATCCATACACCAGTTGAACTCTCAATAGTGTTTAAAAACTGTAATGTTGCCGGCTGGCTTGTACCATTTTCAAATGTCTTTAAAAGCTTTGATGAATCGCTCTGTAAAGAAAGTGTATCTGACTCATACTTAGCTTTGTTATCATTCTTTTTCTGTAAATCTTTCTTTTTCTTTGTAAGTTCTGTAACCTGCTTAGTTGATGTATCAAGAGAGGCTGACAGATTCTGGTAACCAACAAAGTAAGCTATAAAGATTATAAGAAATGCAAATACATACACAAGTAACTTCTTATCTTTTTCAGATATAGTAAGACTATTCTTTAACTTTTCCTTCATTACTTATTACCTCCCTGTGAAGCACCCTTTATATCCCCAAATGAGCAGCTAAGAGAAAAAGTAAGCTGTACAGTTCCTGTATTATCCTCATTTTCTGTTTCATTGGATACAATAACATTAGATACAGTTGGTATAGACTTAAGCTGAAGTATAAGCATACCAAGTGATGACTTGCTTGCTGCTGTACCACTGACTGCCACATTGCCAGATGTTATACTCATACTTGTTATGACAACATCACTAGGCACCTTGCTTTCAAGTTCCTTTACAAATGTATCAACTGAATCGTTGTTGTTAGAAGCCTGTGTCCTGAATGTGTTCACATCTGTATTCTCATCCTTGGCTTCATAATACTTATTTACAATCTCTTCAATAGGCTGAAGCTTCTTGACATCATTCTTAAGGGCTGCTACTTCTATGTTTGTGAATACCAGCTGGATACCTGGGACAAGTACAAGTAAAAGTGATGCTGCAACCGCCGCTATAACGACCAGTGCCATGCCTTTTCCTGCTTCCTTTTTCTTGTCCTCCTGTATCTTGTTAAGTGATACAAAATTGACCGGTGCTATAAATGCACCTATAGTTGCTGTACACGCTGTAAGCGCATTTTCATCAACATATGTTCTCTTGTCTGTAAGCACACCATCAAGCTTTTCTATTGGAATAACTTCCATATTAAACTCGTTTGTTAACAGCTTGTTAAAACCTCTTATAGTTGTGGCATTACCTATGATGTATATCTTCTCTATAGGCGTATTATTTCTTGAAACATAATAATCTGTAATTCTGCTTATATTACTTATAAGAGCTCTCACTGACTCTGTAACATCATTAGAATCTACAGTCTTACCAAGAAGATATTCTGTCTGAAGCTTTTGAAGTGCTTGATCATAATCCAACTTGTATTCATCCATTACGGTTTTAACCATAAGAGTCTTACCATAGTGGACAGTTCTTTGCAGCTGTAAGGCACCTGCCTTAAAGATACTTACAAGTGTTGAATCATTCTCTATAGATATAACAAGATTAGTACCTTCATCTATCTGCTGTTTTATAAGCTGATATGTACTGTTACCTGCATAATCAATGAATGCCACTTTAAGCCCCATAGCCTGTGCAAGCTCATAGTACTGTTCTATCATATTCGCAGGAGCTGCTACAACCACAACCTTTAACTTCGGTGTGTTATCCTCTTTTACCTTCTCGATAGGATAATACTGTACTATATAATCTTCTATTTTAACTGGGAAATACTCTGCTGCATTGGTTTCTATGATTTTATCTATCTTGTTACTCTTAATATCAGGAACAATGACATCCTTTGTAGCTATTTTACTAGATGATATTGAGAACACAACATCATTAGAATTCATACGATTGTCATCAAGTGATGACTTTATAACCTTGGCGAATTCTTTTACATCAAGAATCTCACCATCATTATACACACCTTCTGGTGTTGGGATTGTAACTACCTTATGAATAGTAGTTGCTTTAACACCCTTTGTTGCTTCACACAACTTTGTATATTCATTGTTAATGCTTATGCTTATATATTTACCATTAACCTTAACTGCCATAACGAAACAGTCTCCTCTCCCCTTAGCATATTATGAAAAATCTATATATAAATACTGATACATTTCAGATTCAAACTAACATCAAAACATTGATATGTACCAGTTAATTATATTCGTACCAAAAAGCATGGCTATTGTAAGCCCTGCACACAAATATGGTCCGAAAGCAAGTACTCTTTCCTTGCCACTGACCTTCATTCTTATAACATGTATTACCGCACCAAAGATGCAGCCAAGCAAAAATGCCAATATAACATTTTTCCATCCCACAAACAGTCCTGCTGCTGCCATAAGCTTGATGTCGCCTCCGCCAAATGCATCGACTCCCTTTATGGCTCTTCCTATAATAAGAAGCAGCAGCATAAATGTGCTTACACAAAAAAAGCCTATTAGATAATCTAATAGGTGTTCTCTGTCAAAAAGTATTCTTATTATACCGAGGACTCCTATTACTACATTAAGTGCGAATGGTATTTCCTGTGTTCTCTCGTCTATAACTGTTATAACAAGAAACATCGAGAATACCAGACACATCAGACCTGATATGATATTCAGTCCATTCACTAAAAATATGATGACATACATAGCACCATTAATCCCCTCTATAACCGGGTACTGTGGTGATATCTTTGTCTTACAATAACGGCACTTTCCGCCTAACATCATGTAGCTTACCAGTGGCACTAAATCGTACCACTGGAGCTTATGACCACATGACATACAATGCGAACTCTCCGTCGCTATATTCTCTTTTAATGGTAATCTATATATAAGTACGTTCAAAAAGCTTCCTATTACGATACCGTAGAGGAATATTATGACGTAGATTGGTAGTTCGTATTGCATGAGTTATTCCTTTATTCTACTTATGGTGTATTTGTCGTAGTTGGTTCTGTTGTTGTAGCATCTGACACCTTACCATTGGCATCTATTGCGATATATACATCTTTATCCTTCCAATCATTGGATGTTAACTTAACAGTATTTTTGCCAATAGTATCCTTTAATTCTGTTAATGCTTTATCATTTGCATTCTTAAGTGTTATATTACCATCTTTGTCAATTTTAACATAATTGCTTACCAAAGCATTATGATAAGTTTCATCTGCTAATACAGTTGTGATTGAACCTCTTACCGTATCAAGATTCTGATCATCCTTAGACTTTCTTGACTTCTCAACATTCTTAATAAGTGTTGGAGCAAGTACACCAACGAGTACTGCCATAATTGCGATAACAACGATAAGCTCTACTAAAGAGAAACCTTTGTTACCAAGTTTTTTCTGTGTCTTTTTCATGTTCTTTTTCTCCCTTTAACATAATATATTTATATAATTCAGCATGGCTTTTCACTACCATACTAAACATATACTTAATTTATTAGTGTGTATAATACAATACATACACACTTATCCAAGTGTATTATAAAGCTGTATCATAGGCTGGTATATAGAAAGTATAAGTACCACTACTACAAGTGCCATAATAACTATGATAGCCGGCTCCATAAGCGCTGTAAGTGTCTGTGTCTGCACTTCAACCTCTTCCTCATAATAGCCTGCTGAGTTGGTAAGCATTTCTTCTATGTTACCTGTTTCCTCACCGATACCCACCATATGAACTATCATAGGTGGAAATATCTGTGATGCCTTTAACTGGTTTGATAGTGGAAGTCCAAGGGCAACACCACTCTTAGCCTTCATAAGTGCATCCTTATACATGACATTCGTCATAGTAGAGGCTGCTATATCTATAGCTTCTATCATAGGCATACCTGCCTGAAGAAGTGTACTAAGTGTCCTTGCAAAGCTTGCGCATGCCGTCTTAGTCTGAAGCACTCCAAATACAGGAATCTTAAGCTTAAGCTTATCTACTGAATGTCTTCCTGCATCAGTCTTTACATACATCTTATATCCAACTACTATAGCCGCTATAACCGCTATTATTATGTACCAGTAATTCATAACCGCATCACTCATAGAAAGCACTGCCTTAGTCATGAATGGCAAATCTGATTCAAGATCCTCAAACATTGATACAAAGTTTGGTATAACGAATGTTAACATAACTATGATTACGCCAACCATAACCACAAGAAGCACACATGGATACATCATAGCCTTCTTAACTATGCCCTGTGTCTTAGCCTGTTTCTCAAACTGTATAGCCATACGCGTAAGAGCATTCTCAAGACTACCTGATGACTCACCTGCTTTAACCATATCTATAAGAATAGATGGGAATATACCAGAATCCTGTCTCATGGAATCTGATAATGTTTCACCCTTTTCTACACCCGACTGGGCATCCATAATAGCTTTCTTAAGATTCTTATTCTCTGTCTGCTCTGCTAGCATCTCAAGAGCGTTAACAACACTGACACCAGCATTAAGTATACTTGCAAACTGCCTGCAGAATACACTCATATCTCTTGGCTTAACTTTCTTCTTAGTAAGAAAAGGAAGTTCTATATCCTTATCAAATGCTGTCTGTGTCTTGATAGACATAGGTGTAAGCCCCTGCTCTTTTAACTTTCTTGCAGCTTCATCTCTTGTTTCTGCTTCTATCTGACCCTTTTTATCCTTGCCATCCTTTGCAACTGCTGTGTATGAATATGTTTCCATAACAACCCCTCTTTAATAATGTAAATGCAATAATCAACTGCTCCTAGATTCTATTACTATATGATATATATTGCAATCATCTCTTATCCCCCATTTTGGTGTGTGTGAGTACTTTTGTACTATTAGTATAGTACTAAAGTTATAAATTGTACATAGTCAGTTGATTATGTTTTTTATTAAGTGCATTGTAACATATTTTTAATGAATATTTAAGTGTTTTTTGTCACATTTTACAACAAAAACGGCTTATTTCTATAGGATATAATTTTCCATATCAATACTTTTGTAGATTTTATTTACCTTACATATATTTTATGCATAAAATATATGACCGCTTTATTATACATAAAAAGATGCAAGTATTCAATTTGCAAAAATATCTTATGATATTCCTGCCAATTGTTCACTTGCATCTTTAAATTGCCACTTATGTATATTTACTTATAGTTATTGCCTTTAATATCCATATTTTCTTACTTCAGCTTATCCAGCAGTTTTTTCTTTTCTTCATCATCCATTTCCACCATATCCAAAACTTCTTCTGCTGATTTATCTAATTTTTTCATCATTCCTTTAAAAATTTCTATTTTTGCTTCTGTTTTTCCTTCTTTTATTCCTTCTTCCTTTCCTTCTTCTCTCATAATATCCATAACACCTTTTTCATCATACTCAAATACACTCACGTCAATCACCTCATCCCTATGTTTTATAAAGAATTCTGATAACACGTTTTCATTAATACATTCATCTACTGCTTCTATAACTGCTGCCCTTACATCCTTCCCTTCATTATCTGTCTTATTGCGTACTTTGTTGACGAATATCATATAATCATTTAACGATTTACAACGATTAAGTATGTCTGCATTAGTTATTGCCTTTTTCATATATTCATCACAATCACATGTCAAAGACATATTGGTTATGATTTTATGTTCATCTTTCTCAGGATTAATATTAATAACTGTGACTACCAGTTCTAATTCCGGCATCTGTGTTTTTTGTTCAAACATATCTGACAATCTAAGTATTTGTACGCGTTCATTCATCTTTTCCCTACCATTATAAAACGTAATAAAATGCGGGGTTGGAATTTTCAACATACTTCTTTTATGCAGATAGTTATTAGGATATATTTCTCTATATATCTCTGAACCATAATGCAGATATCTTAACGGCATATTCAGATTAATTGTTGACTGCTGCTCAAACATATATAACTCGTAGCTAAACACAAAGGATGCATCGTTTTTATACTTCATATATGTACCACCTTTTAGCGTTGTAACAGTCAGATTGTCAACATCTGTATGTGACGAATTATTCAACGCATTATACAAATCAAGCAGATTATTCTTATCTGAATAAAGCATGCAGAATACATTATCACTATATCTTTTTGTTACTATAGATGAAGCATCATCATTTCTTTTATTCGTGCTATCAACTATTTTGTGGCTTATTTTATCATTTTTGCCATATGATATTTTAAAATTATTATCCATATACTTCTCCTTTTGTAATTGTAATTATTACAATCAGATATTTTAAACAATCATGGATAAATAATATATTCATAAATATATTGTAACATCAGTAAAAATATAATACAAGTTACTCTAAAACTATATCTATATAACTATGCTTATGTATCCAGATGCATATATTCTGTTATCTGATTGTAACTATGTTGGGATTTTAATTGCAATGATACTGAATTCAGTAAAGATTATTTACTTTATGGAAATCATAATATTTTCTATATTTAAGCTGCCTTTTATTATTCTTATAGTATACTATATTTTATAAAATATCATCTAAAATATATTTTGTCAACATATTTTATTATTTTTAGAAATATTCGTAAATATTAACAAAATAATAGATATAGTATCTTTGCTATGAATGAAACAGGATTAAACTAAACACAGATAAAAGATATAAAATGCTATTATAAACAACTCAACACAAGAGCCTTTATATAACAATAACACCACTTGCACAAGCAGTACTTATGCAAATGGTGTTATTGTTATACTATTTTTTAATCTTACAATTATACAACTGATATTAAGATCATTTCATCATAACCAAATACACTCACGTCAATCAGTCATTTCTTCTTGTTATCAGCACAAGTCTTAATAACTGAAGTACAGATGTAACAAGTGCTGCAACATAAGTGAGTGCTGCTGCTGTAAGTACCTTCCTTGCACCTGAAAGTTCACGTCCTGCAAGCATATTTCTGTCACGAAGTGTTCTAAGTGCTCTTGCAGAGGCATCAAATTCTACTGGAAGTGTAAGAAGCTGGAATATAACAACGAGCGAGAATAACAGAACACCTATCTGCATAAGCCCGGTTGCTCCGAATATAAGTCCTAACAATATGACTGGCCATGATAAAGATGAACCTATATTAGCAAGTGGAATAACAACTGATCTTATCTTAATAGGAAAATAATCCTGATCATACTGCATCGCATGTCCACATTCATGTGCAGCTACACCAACAGCTGCCACCGTATTAACATCATATACGCTATCTGATAACCTTAACACTCCTTCCTTAGGCGAGTAATGGTCTGTTAGATTTCCGCTCACTCTTTCTATCCTGACATCTGTTATCCCGGCTGCTCTTAGTATTTCACTTGCTGCTTGTGCACCTGTCATATTCGTTCTGCAGTTATTCCTACTGTATCTGCTAAATGTTGACTTAACATTCATAGATGCTATGATACTTATAACTGCACCTATAAGCACAAGTATATATGTTGCATCATAAAAGTAATACATATATCAAATCCTCCATATTTTTTAGTATCAGAGTTTTTGTCTCCGACATCATAATTATATTATCATTCTACCATAAAAAGCTTTTATGTAAATATATACTTTATTTCTTTCACAATATATTCATTTTATCTTTATATTTTGATAATTCACTTATGTTTTCACATTTCTGCGTGTATCAGCATACTATTTTAATAAGAACACAAAAATGCAAAGCCGCGACTGATACAAAACACCTGCAACAGGTGGAACATCAGAAAGGAGTTTTTAGCCTGTATGAAAATGTATGATCTTAAAAACAAACAGGTCATCAACGAAAATGACTGCCGGATTCTTGGATGTGTTATCGACATAGATTTCGAGCCATCTAACGGCTGCATCAACTCAATCATAGTTCCTGGTCCTGCCAGGCTATGTGGTGTCTTTGGAAGGGAGTTCGTGTATGTCATTCCATTTCATTGTATAAAATCGATTGGTAAAGATATCGTACTTGTAAATGTCTGCCTTGATAAACACAAAGAAAAATGCTAATATATACATATATTTTTAGTTCTTGCGATAATGATTGGAGGTTACTATGAAAGATAATTACGTTGCTTATGTGGGAAGTTACACCCATGAGAGCAGTAAAGGTATACATATATACGATTGTGATGTTGAGGAGGGACGTATATATGAACGCTGCGAAGTACCTATTGATAACCCTTCTTATATAACTCTTTCACATGACAAAAGATTCCTATATGCCATATGCGACCAGGGTGTATCAGCCTATGCCATCACCGAAGATGGAAGCCTTGAGCTCATGAATGTCGTATCTATAAACGGTATGAGAGGTTGTCATATATCAGTTACTAAGGCCAACAATTTCCTTGTAGTATCTGGTTATCATGACGGTAAGATCACTGTCATGCACATAAATGCTGATGGTTCTGTTGGCAGTATTGCTGACGAGGTGTTCCACAAAGGCATGGGCAGCGTTGCAGAACGCAATTTCCGCCCTCACGTAAGCAACACATGCTTCACACCTGATGAAGAGCTGTTATGTGCGTGTGATCTTGGTATTGATCAGATTAAGTTATATGAATTCAACCACAGAACCGGCAAGCTCAAGCTGTTTGATATAATCCGTTCACAACAGGAATCAGCCCCTAGAAAGATGATATTCTCAGAAGATGGAAAATATGCTTATGTTGTGTGTGAACTAAAGAATTATATCAATGTATATTCTTATGACAAGAATTCAGATAAAACCCGTTTTGAGATGATTCAAAACATATTTACTGTAAGACGTGACCACAAGTCAAACAGTGCTGCCTCTGATATAATATTTGCCAATAACGGCAGCAATCTTATCTGCTCTAATGCTGGCGATAACACTGCTACAATATATTCCGTTGATAAGAAGTCAGGAAAGATTGTTACTCTTAACTCACTTCCTGTAAGTGGCGATTATCCTAAATATGTATGTCTTTTTCCTGATAATAAGCACCTCATGTCTATGAATAACGAAGGCAGCTCTATCACTATCTTTACAGTAGATTATAAAAAAGGTCTTATAGTTATGAATGGCAAGGAAATTAAGATATCGCGCCCTAATAACATGGTTATTAAGAAACTGTAATGTGGTTTTATTCATCACTATAACATATTTATTTATAAACATAATTTATAAACATTGTTCATATTAAACTAAAAGCTACATCAGATTTACTATATCTTTGATGTAGCTTTTATAATTATTCTCTTTTTTAACATTAGAATTTTTACATTTTTTTCTTTAATTCTTCTTTTTCAGTTTCATCTATTCCTAATATATCCATAGCCTCATCTGCAGACTTATTAAAATTCTTCATAAATTTCCTTATTAGTTCTATTTTTCCCTCTTTTCTTCCTTCATCTTCTGCATCCCTCCTGTAATTTTCAAAAGCCGTACATAACATATCATCACCTCCATTTTTCCTTTCTGCCATTGCTGCAATTTCATCATTTCCTGTTATTTTTCCTATCATCTCAATAAGTTCTTTTGTCACACCCTTATTAGAATATTCTCTAAATATTTTATCAAAAAATAAGATGATATAAAATACATATCACAATTTAAAAAGGATATCACATAATATTATATACACTATACGCAGCGCCTATAATATTATGCAACACCCTTTTATTCAGCTAAGTTTTATTCTACTGTCCGTTATATTTTTCAGCCTGATGCTTAATAAGCTCAGCATCATCGAAGTAGTTTATTTTCATAGCAGCTTTCACTTCGTTAAGTGTCTGTTCTGCCACTTCATATGCTTTCTTAGTGCCTTCCTGTAAGATATGGTATACTTCTGGTATATCCTTTTCGTACTCATGACGTCTGTTTCTTATAGGCTCTAATTCCTTGTTAAGCACCTCTGTAAGAAGCTTCTTAACCTTGACATCACCAAGTCCACCTCTCTTATAGTGTTCCTTAAGTTCATCCAGATTATTGTATTCTGGGAGGAATAAAGCAAAATCCTCATCTGTACAGAAAGCATCAAGATATGTAAATACTGTGTTGCCTTCTATCTTGCCTGGGTCACTAACCTTAATATGGTCAGGATCTGTATACATGCCTCTTACCTTATTCTTCACATCATCAGCACTATCTGACAGATATATACAGTTTCCAAGTGATTTACTCATCTTTGCCTTTCCGTCTGTACCTGGAAGCCTTAAACATGCCTGGTTCTGTGGA
>ERZ791927.2694-NODE-2694-length-10821-cov-3.214564_pt1 | contig 10821 bp, 10 predicted proteins | sample MGYA00510130_ERZ791927 | MGnify/ENA primary metagenome ERZ791927 (study PRJEB30046, sample SAMN00792055) | human gut metagenome | study: EMG produced TPA metagenomics assembly of the A metagenome-wide association study of gut microbiota in type 2...
TCATCGGGCATTATCTGAACATAAAACACTATCAGTAAGTTGGAGTCATTACCCCCCTGTGCATTATTATCAGTTTTCCTGGTATTAAAAGGCTGGGCGCTAATAGGAGATGCAATGAACCACGCAATGTTTCCTGGCATAGTTCTAGCCTGGATTATAGGTATGCCGCTGGGAATTGGTGCATTTATTGTAGGACTGTCTTGTGCAATTGCAACTGGCTATCTGAAAGATAATAGCATCATAAAGAAAGATACCATTATAGGTATCGTTTTTTCAGGAATTTTTGTCTTGACTATCAACAGGCACAAGTCAGCGGATTACAGATATCATTATTACATTACGGTTTACTCTGCATGGTATCGCCTACCATTTTTGCCACATTAAAAGCAGTCGAAATTATTCTGTCTATATACTATTAATAGCTCCAGGGTCTATTGCTGTCCTCATCACGCATCGCTTTCATAAGGCATTACTTATCGCCGTAACGATATCAATAACAATATCAGGTGTATGGTTATTATATTTTCTCGATAGAGCCCCAGCGCCGACAATCGTCCTCTTATTTGCTGTAGCATTTCTTTTCGCGCTTATAATAATCAATTTTCGGAAACAATAATCTCAACAGTAGAATAAAGAGGCAAATCAATCATTACATATATAAGATGGTGCTAATATTGCACCGCCTTTAAATTGAACTTTATCCTTTCACCCTTACACAATTTAAGGAATGCAGATGACTATTTTATCAGCACCCAGCCTTTTTCCTGGTAATCGAAAACTTGAAAATCATTAACTCTAAGAAATTCTGCCAAATCGTTGAAATTACTTTAAATTAGACTCGAACAAATCAATCCCTGATGGGACTTTTACTTATCAATTTAATCGTGTAGATATCGACCTCCATCTGCCCGCCTCAGATTCGTACCTGGTGGAGGTCTTTTTTCGTTACCTCTTTCCCCCTTTAGTTCAGTATAAAATCATCAAACTAATGCTGTTCACACTATTTACCTCCAGCATTCTATATAAATAATAGAAATAAAAACCCCAATACATAGTGCATTGGCATGACCAAACATCAATGCCATTATACTCGCCTCTGTTAAATACTCGCTAGTTAATATGATAGGCACGCATGATATAACAATCCATATGCTAATACATAAATACATCAGTATTTTTCTCATAGTCAGTCCCTGTGATTAACAATCAAGGCATAGTTAAGCATATTTCACATTCAAACGTAAACATTATTAATAACATTATGTCAATCGAACTGACATCACGATTCAAGCCCTCTTCAGACTGAAGGTTAGAGCAGCGTAGAACATTTCAAAACAATACACTAAAAAAATACTTGAACAAAAAACTTAATTCTTTTTTATTGTGAACTTTAGTAATTTTGTCATGCAACTCTTTATTACATTTAGGCCTATCTTATTTCATGGCAACGCAGATACAGGACCATTTCTTGTGCTATGGATAAATAATAAGCTGGTTACAGCTTATTAAGAGAACCATTTTCACATATCAAGATATCATCACCACCCACAATGAATTAAGTATTTTTCTTATTCTTTAGATTAGATACGTAATGAATCCCTAACTCCATTCGGGTGTCATGGCTCTTTCATTTGAAATACACTCATATCCAATGTAATATTTCCATGTGCAAATATAACCACCAACCATACCCATCATTTATTACAGAGAATTATTTTATTCACCGAAAAGTTTCACAAAATATCCCCTGATAGAAAACTAAAAAACACTGCATAATATCGCTATTCTGGCACTTGCGAAAAATTATATTCTGCACTTGTTGTAGCGTTCTATTTCTCCGCCTGGCAACGAATGCACAATGTCCGCCACAGTTTCTGTTCTAATTTCTTCCTGTGTTACCGCATCCTGTACGGGTAGCGCAACACCAGCATGCTAAGGCAAGGCTTTACCATCAGATTTCACTACGACTATTTGGGAGCGAGATGGAATGCAGCAGTAAAACGTGCTGGTATTCGCCGCCGTAATCCGTACCATACGCGACATACTTTTGCCTGCTGGCTGTTGACGGCAGGAGCGAACCCGGCATTTATAGCCAGCCAGATGGGGCATGAAACTGCGCAGATGGTGTATGAAATTTACGGTATGTGGATTGATGACATGAACGACGAACAGGTAGCCATGTTGAATGCGCGGTTATCGTAGTTGCAAAGTTTGCCCTCAATATGCCCCATTTAGTACCAGAGAACTGAAATAATGCAAGAAAATCAACAAATTACAAAGAAAGAACAATACAACCTGAACAAATTACAAAAACGTCTGCGTCGTAACGTGGGCGAAGCCATTGCTGACTTCAATATGATTGAAGAAGGCGATCGCATCATGGTTTGCCTCTCCGGGGGTAAAGACAGCTATACCATGCTGGAAATTCTGCGCAATTTGCAGCAAAGCGCGCCAATCAATTTTTCGTTGGTGGCTGTTAACCTCGATCAAAAGCAACCGGGCTTCCCGGAACACGTTCTGCCCGAGTATCTTGAAACGCTGGGCGTTGAGTACAAGATTGTTGAAGAGAACACTTACGGTATCGTGAAAGAGAAGATTCCGGAGGGCAAAACCACTTGCTCACTGTGTTCTCGTCTTCGTCGCGGTATCCTTTATCGCACCGCAACGGAACTGGGGGCGACGAAGATCGCGCTGGGTCACCATCGTGACGATATCCTGCAAACGCTGTTCTTAAATATGTTCTACGGTGGCAAGATGAAAGGTATGCCTCCGAAACTGATGAGCGATGATGGCAAACATATCGTGATTCGTCCGCTGGCCTACTGCCGCGAGAAAGATATTCAGCGCTTTGCCGATGCAAAAGCGTTCCCGATTATTCCGTGCAACCTGTGCGGTTCTCAGCCTAACCTGCAACGTCAGGTAATTGCTGACATGTTGCGTGACTGGGATAAACGTTATCCGGGGCGTATCGAGACGATGTTCAGCGCGATGCAGAATGTGGTGCCGTCGCATCTGTGCGATACCAACCTGTTCGATTTCAAAGGCATTACCCACGGTTCTGAAGTGGTTAACGGGGGTGATCTGGCGTTTGATCGCGAAGAGATCCCACTACAACCAGCGGGCTGGCAGCCAGAAGAAGATGAAAATCAGTTGGATGAGTTACGGCTGAATGTGGTTGAAGTGAAATAACCAGGATAGCGCCCGATACGCAAGCGTATCGGGCTACTCTTATGGAGGCCGGATAAGACGCGGCCAGCGTCGCATCCGGCAATGCCTAAGAAGATGTTTACTCTTGCACCCTGCAATTCAACATTTCATTATTTTAATAACCGCACCCGGCACGTTTTTCCTTTAATCTTCCCGCCCTGTAACTGTTTCCATGCTTTATGAGCAACAGCCTGACGCACCGCGACATAAACATGCGCCGGATGCACGGCGATTTTGCCAATATCTGCGCCATCAAGCCCGATGTCTCCTGTCAGCGCACCTAATACATCACCCGGGCGCATTTTGGCTTTTTTCCCGCCATCGATACACAACGTTGCCATTTCTGCTTCCAGCGGCACAATGGAACTATTCGCTGGCAGCGTTTGCCAGTTAAGTTTTATCTGCAACATGTCAGAAATGATATTGGCCCGCTGTGCTTCTTCCGGGGCACAGAAACTGATCGCCAGACCGCTATTTCCTGCACGAGCTGTACGACCGATGCGATGTACATGAACTTCAGGGTCCCACGCCAGCTCAAAGTTCACCACCAGCTCAAGCGATTTTATATCCAGACCACGCGCAGCAACATCAGTCGCGACCAGTACACGGGCGCTACCGTTAGCAAAACGTACCAGGGTCTGATCGCGATCGCGTTGCTCCAGATCGCCGTGTAACGACAATGCACTTTGCCCTACTTCATTCAGCGCGTCGCAGACAGACTGGCAATCTTTTTTGGTATTGCAAAACACCACGCAAGAGGATGGCTGATGCAAGCTTAATAACCGTTGCAACAGAGGAATTTTGCCTTTGCTGGATGTCTCATAAAATTGTTGTTCAATAGGTGGCAGAGCATCTGTTGAGTTAATTTCAATCGCTAAAGGATCGCGTTGCACTCTTCCGCTGATTGCGGCAATGGCTTCCGGCCAGGTTGCCGAAAACAGAAGTGTCTGCCGAGATGCTGGCGCAAAACGGATGACATCATCAATGGCGTCACTAAATCCCATATCCAGCATGCGGTCGGCCTCATCCATCACCAGCGTATTCAACGCATCCAGTGATACAGTGCCTTTTTGCAGGTGATCCAGCAAACGGCCCGGCGTTGCCACGATAATATGCGGCGCATGTTGTAACGAATCACGCTGCATACCGAACGGTTGACCACCGCACAACGTCAAAATTTTGGTATTTGACAGAAAACGCGCCAGCCGACGCAATTCACCTGCCACCTGATCCGCCAGTTCACGCGTAGGACACAGCACTAAAGCCTGGGTTTGAAATAGCGACGCATCAATTTGCTGTAACAAGCCGAGGCCAAAAGCCGCCGTTTTGCCGCTGCCGGTTTTCGCCTGCACGCGAACATCTTTTCCGGCAAGGATCGCCGGAAGCGCGGCGGCCTGCACCGGCGTCATGGTTAAATAACCCAACTCATTAAGGTTTGTGAGTTGGGCGGGAGGCAAAACATTCAGGGTAGAAAAAGCGGTCACAATCTATTCTCGTGGTCATCGACGCAAAGTCAGCAGGCGCGTATCCTCGCAGATCTACGCTCACGATGCGACAATTTAATCGGTTCTTCATCGGGTGGTGGGTCAGGCATGGGTTGCGGGCGAGGGATCGGATCAGGTACTGGAACAGGATCGCCAGGAATCGGTTCAGGGACAGGAATTTGCAAATAAATAAGTGTCGTCATATTTCCCTCCGGTCATTGGGTGGACTCTTAAAGGGTAGACGCTGATAAATAACAGGCAAAAAAAAGCCGACTCATCAAAGTCGGCGTCGTACGAATCAATTGTGCTATGCAGTAATTCAAAAAAGGAAGTAAGACAATATGGAGCGCAACGCCCATCGCTTGACGTTGCATTCACCTGCAAGAGAGATATTGCCCTGAATGGGTAGAGAGTTTATTGACTTCGCTCAAACTTTACGGCGTTTTTGTATACAGACAGCCGGAAAAATTGCTTTTGTTACAACCATTTACTACGATGCAACCATAAAGCAACACCACCAATAAGAACAACTAACAGAATACAAAAAATTGAAAATCCGAATTGCCATCCACCGCCAGGGATCCCACCAAGGTTGACGCCAAATAACCCTGTCAGAAACGTACTGGGTAAAAAGACCATTGCCATCAACGACATTGTATAGGTACGACGAGCTAAATTTTCCTGCATCACCTGAGCGATTTCATCCGCCATCACGCCAGTCCGTGCTATACAGGCGTCGATTTCGTCAAGACCGCGCCCAAGGCGATCGGCAATATCCTGCATCCGACGGCGTTGGTCATCGCTCATCCACGGCAAACGTTCACTGGCAAGACGAGCATAAACATCACGTTGCGGTGCCATATAGCGACGCATCACAATTAATTGTTTGCGCAGCAGAGCCAGGAATCCACGCGGTGGAATTTGCTGATCGAGAAGATTATCTTCGAGGTCGATAATTTTATCGTGCAGCTGCTCGATAAATTCGCTGGAATGATCGGTCAACGCATCGCACACATCCACCAGCCACCCCCCGCAATCGGTCGGACCAGTGCCCTCTTCCAGATCGCTCACCACATCGTCCAACGCCAGCACTTTGCGTTGTCGGGTCGAAACAATTAATCGCCCATCCATGTATACACGCATGGCGACCAGCTGATCGGGGCGTTCATCGGTGCTGCCGTTTATACAGCGCAATGTAATCAGCGTGCCTTCACCGAGACGGCTGACTCGGGGCCGTGTGCTCTCGCCCGCCAGCGCATCACGTACGTTATTGGGAAGCAGCGGTGTTGTCGCCAGCCATTGGGCGCTATCATGGTGTACATAATTAAGGTGGAGCCAGCAGGGATGCGCTTCATCAATCACATCTGTATTTTCCAGCGGTTTAACGCCGCCTCTACCATCCAGCATCCAGGCAAATACTGCATCCGGGACATTAACGTCCGATCCCTTAATCGCTTCCACAGTGCCTCCATCATCAACGCATTATTTTGTAGTCTAGCCTTCTGGCCCTGTTACGCAACATCTCATCACCCCATTACCCTGAAATGATTAATAAAATTCTGTCTAAATTGAATACAAAAAGCAAAATGCTTTTCCGTATACAAACCGTGTGAAGTGTTAAATAGCGTCTATCATTATCAGAATTATCTGATCATATGACGTGGCTTTTTTGCGATCGGATAGCAACAAAAATTGATAAAAATAATGGGATCTCAATGATTACACACAACTTCAATACCCTGGACTTACTCACCAGTCCTGTCTGGATCGTTTCGCCCTTTGAGGAACAGTTAATTTATGCCAACAGCGCGGCGCGACTGTTGATGCAAGACCTCACGTTTAGTCAGCTACGAACCGGTCCCTATTCCGTCTCCTCACAAAAAGAACTGCCGAAATACCTCTCCGATCTGCAAAATCAACACGATATTATCGAAATCCTCACCGTTCAGCGTAAAGAAGAGGAAACAGCATTAAGCTGTCGGCTTGTTTTGCGAGAGCTGACAGAAACAGAACCGGTGATTATTTTCGAAGGTATCGAAGCACCGGCAACGCTGGGTTTAAAAGCCAGTCGCTCGGCAAATTATCAGCGCAAAAAACAAGGTTTTTATGCGCGCTTTTTTCTGACTAACTCTGCACCAATGTTGTTGATTGACCCCTCACGAGATGGCCAAATCGTCGATGCTAACCTCGCCGCGCTCAATTTCTATGGTTATAACCATGAAACGATGTGCCAGAAACATACCTGGGAAATTAATATGCTCGGGCGTCGCGTCATGCCTATCATGCATGAAATCTCGCATTTACCCGGTGGTCATAAACCTTTGAATTTTGTTCATAAACTGGCGGATGGTTCGACTCGTCATGTGCAGACCTATGCCGGGCCGATTGAAATTTATGGTGACAAGCTCATGTTATGTATTGTGCATGATATTACTGAGCAAAAACGGCTGGAGGAGTAACTGGAACATGCTGCCCACCATGATGCGATGACCGGATTACTGAATCGGCGACAGTTTTATCACATTACCGAGCCAGGCCAAATGCAGCACCTCGCTATCGCTCAGGATTACAGCTTGTTGCTCATCGACACCGATCGTTTTAAACACATTAACGATCTCTATGGGCATTCTAAAGGTGATGAGGTGTTATGCGCCCTTGCCCGCACTCTCGAAAGTTGCGCTCGCAAAGGCGATTTGGTGTTTCGTTGGGGAGGCGAAGAGTTTGTCTTATTGCTACCAAGAACCCCACTGGATACCGCGCTTTCGCTGGCTGAAACTATCCGCGTAAGCGTGGCAAAAGTGAGTATTTCGAGCTTACCACGCTTTACTGTCAGCATTGGTGTGGCGCATCACGAAGGAAATGAAAGCATCGATGAACTGTTTAAACGCGTTGATGATGCTTTGTATCGAGCGAAAAATGATGGACGCAACCGCGTGCTGGCGGCATAAGCCACGGATGCGTCTCGTGATCAACGACTGCGCTTAGCGTGGCACTCCCAGTTTTCTTGCTTCGCCTGCGCTGTTTTACGTAGTGCGACGTAACACGCCCCGCTGCCGCCATGATGCGGTAGCGCAGTGCAATATGCCTGAACATCATCAAATTCGGTCAGCCAGCGCGCCACATAGCTGCGGACAATATTGGCATGCGATTTATCATCCCGTCCTTTGCCATGAATAATCAGCACGTTACGCAAACCATCCGCCAGGGCTTGTTGAATGAAACTGAACATCATTTTGCGGCACTCTTCCACCGGCTGGCGCAAAAGATTCAGGCTCGCCTGTTGCGGATATTTACCACTGCGCAGCTTATCCAGCACCCCATGTTGCAAACCTTCCCGCCGAAACTCCAGCGGCTGACTTAGCGGGATGATGTCGAGAAATCCAGTGGTGAGGAAATTATCAAGTTGCAGCGTGTCGATACGCTGCGGCGCACGTTGGTTACGCGTTGGATGCCAGTGGACATCTGTAGCACGTTTCAGCGGCTGGACATCTTCCATGGCGTCAAGAAACAGCGATTTGTCGTCAAGGTTCATGTAACCTCCTATGCACCTTCACACGTCGTGATTCAGACGGGTTAATTGTTCATACTTACTGCATCGTTCCCTTCACAGATTGAAACAATACTCTACTTCATACCTGTGAGTATCTGCGCAGGCGGGGCATTTTATACTAGCCTGTTAGCAGTATCGAACAGTTTAGCCCGAGTTTAATTCAGCACAGGCTCCGATCAGGATGATTTATTCATAGCAGGAACCAACAAAAATGCGATAAATAACAGACCACTGATTAGCAGAAAGGTATCCGAAAATGCCATAGTTTGCGCCTCCCTCAGCATCAATTGACTCAATAATTTGGTTGAAGCCAGTATTTCCGATGTCTGGTCACTTCCACTGCGATTAAAAAACAAAGCACTTCTGGAAATGAAGTCATTCACCGTATGGGGAACAGAAACCATTTTTTCACTCATTCTCGAAAAATGAAAATTAGTTCGATTATTGAGAATAGAGCCACACAGGGCAATACCAATTGCGCCCCCAAGATTACGTGTTAAATTAAATACACCAGATGCTAACTTCAGCCGTTCTTTTGGAATTCCCCCCAGCGTTAATGTTACGATGGGGGCCATCGCAAACTGCTGCGAAATCCCTCTAATTGCCTGTGGAAACAGTAACTCCTGCCATCCCCATTCGTGGGTTATAGGGGTAAAAAGATACATTGAAAACACAAATCCACCCAGCCCCGCCATCAACAGCCATCGCAGATTTATTTTTTTACTTAACCAGAAATAAAAGGGAACAGAAAATAACTGGAACATACCTGTTGTGCAAACGGCAAAACCTATCTCTTCGGCATTTAATCCGCGAACCTGCCCCAAAAACACAGGTATTAAATATACAGTAGAGAATATTCCAACCCCTCCAGAAAAAGAGAAAAAACATCCCAGTGTGAAATTTTTATCCTTAAAAGCATTAAGATCCATTATCGGATTGGATATTGTAAGTGTACGCGCAGCAAATAAAATAAAACTTACCAATGCCAGAACTGATGTCAGCAAAATAGTATTATCATCCAGCCATCCCCAGCGCGCTCCTTCTTCAAGGGTATATTCCAGACATCCCAGTGTCATGGCCAACAGGATAATACTCGGATAATCAGCAACTTTCAGTAAAGAGAGATCAGGTTTATCAAAATTAACCAGAAAAGGAATACTCAAAACTAAATATATGCCAGGTAATATATTGATATAAAATAGCCATCGCCAGTCGAGGTTATCAGTGATCCAGCCCCCCAGAGTTGGCCCTAGCGTCGGTGACAGTGAGGCCAGCGCACTGACTACCGCAGCAGCCAACCCCAACTCTTTACCCTGGTAATAAATAAACGCCGTCGTGAAAACTAAAGGGATCATGGATGCGCCAGCAGCTCCCTGTAAAGCACGAAACAAAATCATGATCTGAATATTCCATGCAAGTCCACACGCGATACTCATTAAAGTAAATATTCCCGCGGATAGAGTAAAAAGCCAACGAGTGGAAAATACCCGTGACAGCCACCCAGAGAGCGGAATAACAATAATCTCAGCAATTAAATAGCTAGTCTGAAGCCAGGCCATTTCGTCTTTACCTGCGGACAGACCACCACCTATTTCATTTAGGGATGACGATACAATTTGAATATCAAGCTGAGCAATAAATAATCCCATACACATACTGGCGAAAGCAATATGTTTACGCATAGACATCATCTCTCATCAACACTGACGGTGACGGACAGTCCGGGGCGAAGAAGTTGCTTTAATTCCTTTGCGTCGTCAAATGCAATCCGTACCGGGACACGCTGAACAATTTTGGTGAAATTGCCAGTGGCATTTTCTATCGGAATCAAGCTGAAACTGGCTCCTGTCGCTGGGGAAAGGCTTTCAATGTGACCGTGAAACACTTCCCCTTTGAGAATATCAGCACGGATCTCAGCCTTCATTCCTGGCTTCATTCCCGCTATTTGGTTTTCTTTATAATTTGCATCAACCCACAACTCACTGACTGGTACTAGTGAAACTAACGATGTGCCGCCTTCCACCCAACTGCCTGTATGGGCGCTGCGGTTTGCGACAATGCCATCAATCGGCGCACGAACAAGGGTATATTCCAGATCCAGTAGTGCCTGAGTCAAAGCGGCCTGAACTTCTTCGATACTTGTACGTACGTTTTCTTCCTGAGCAGATAAAACTGCCAGCCGTTGCTTCTCCACCAGGAAATCGTTCGCGGCTTTGCGCTCCTTTGCTGCGACCTGCTGGTAGTCAAACCTGGCGTTATCAATAATTTGTTGCGATATTGCCGCTGATTGTGCGAGTTTTTCATAACGTTCAGTATCTCGCAGGCGCTTTTGCTCCTCATGTTTTACTGCCTGCCATGTTTCACTGGCACTTTGAATTATCGACTGCTGCATCGCAATAGTGGCTTGAATGCTTTCGAGATTGGCTTTGCTACTTTTTATTTTTGCCTCAAGCCTGGCGACATTTGCACGATAATCCCGATCATCGAGACGCAGGATAATATCGCCTTTTTTTACACTCTGATTATCGGGTAATGCTGCCAACTTACTGATTTAGTGTATGATGGTGATTTTAAGGTGCT
>ERZ791927.2703-NODE-2703-length-10783-cov-6.275354_pt1 | contig 10783 bp, 16 predicted proteins | sample MGYA00510130_ERZ791927 | MGnify/ENA primary metagenome ERZ791927 (study PRJEB30046, sample SAMN00792055) | human gut metagenome | study: EMG produced TPA metagenomics assembly of the A metagenome-wide association study of gut microbiota in type 2...
GCCGCAGAAAACCTCACCGGTGTCGGCTTTTGGGACGCGATGCGCCCCGCCACCGCCAACTTCATGGTGCTCTCCGCCATGTATCGGATCGTGGAATAACACGGTCGCTACATGTTTGTTACTATTACATTTTGTCTTTGGTAAAATAATTATTTACATTTCAGACAATAAATGATAGAATATGTGTGAAGAATGTATGCATTATGCAATTCCGGGGAGGTGTTTCCAATGGTTATGTAATACGGCTGTCAAAAAACAATAAAATTGAAGAAGGGTAGAAATGAAAAACAGAGAAAAACTATTCTGCGTTTTTATGGCTGCCCTCGTTACCGTCCCCCTGTCGGCAATGCCGGCAAGATCCGCCGGCAATTCCATACCCCGTCGCAAATGAAACGGAGAAACAAACATGCAAAAGAAAACACGGCTCATTCTCTTTTTGGTAGTGGGCGGTGTCCTGCTGGCGACATTATTCGGCGGAGTTGCTCTTTCCGATCAGATCCGCTATGCAAATCGTTACTATGAGGATCAGCAAAGTGCGGCAAACACTTCGTCGAACAGCAAGCTTTTCCTGTTTGGCGATTACGAAAAGGAGTTTTGTCTTGGATACCTTGACGGATTCAAAGCGGAAAGTGTCGCCGACAACGAAACATCAGAAGAAGCTGCACGCATTACCCGCAAAAATCAGTTGATCACAGAGTATCGGGCATATGTTGATAATCTGTATGAGAAGGGCATGCCCGAGGCGGAATATGATGCACATTATCAACATTTGATGGACATTTATGCCGAACTGCTTTCTCTGGAGCCGGAACCGTCGCCGGAGACAAAGCTCCGGTATCGCACAACCGGTTTGAGATCCTCCTTAGAAGAAGAGATCTACTATGGTGAACGAAATTTGAGCGGTATCACGGGCGAGCCGAACAGAAATCTACCGGTGTTGAAGGACACACTCGTAAAATTAAAAGAGTTAGAAGAAGCGCTCCGCAACAACACCATCAGTTTTGAACCGGCGGTGGAAAAATACAAAGCATGTGTTGAACAGCTAAAAATCGGCAGTCCCTCTATGTACAAATGTGAAATGGAAAATCGCCCGCCGATCGAATCGCTTGCAGACTAGTCCTGCGGCGCTTGCGGATATTGACTTTCTGCTGTTTTATCTGTAAAAAGGCGATGTGATACAGCTGAAGGCTAAAGACAATGTGCACTGGGGGCACTCTATGATTATTTACAGCCAGAATTTTACCTGCAACGGAAAGCACAAAGGCACAGAACACTGCCCTTACAGTGGAAAAAAAGAAATGCTATATGCACAGCACTCCGACCCATATGATCAGGGGCACTTAAGGAAATTGCTGAAAGAAACACCCGGTGCCGTAATATTTACAAAAATCAAGAATGATGTATAACAGTGGCAACAGCGTATACCCCGTCGCAAATGAAACGGAGGAACAAACATGCAAAAGAAAATACGGATCATCCTGTTCCCGGTACTGGGGGTCGCTTTGCTGGCGGCACTGATCGGCGGTATTGCGCTCTCAAGGCAACTCCGCCAAAAGGACAAAGAAAAGGATGTGCCGCCCGAGAATGTAACCTGTGTGTTTGGGGACACGGAAAGGGAGCATTTTCTCATCTATTTCCGGTCCTCCATACACGAAGATACCCTCACCGGCAACGAGACACCTGTCGAAACGGCGCGCATCAACAAGAAAAACGGAAAGATCCGGGACTACAAGGCATATGTTGAGAACCTGCACGGCAAAAGCATGCCCAAGGACGAGTTTGATGAGCATTACCGATACCTTGCAGGAGCGATCGCCGAAATCTATAAACTGGATGAAAGGCTGACGCCGGAGGAACAGCTTGCCGTTCGCGCCGGCAGCCTTGCCGGGACTATAAACGATGACCTCTATTATGCCAGAATTACCAGAGTGGGTTTTGAAGGAGGGTTTTTAGGCGAGGCAAACCGGAACATCCCCAAAATGAAAGAGTCGCTTGAAAAACTGCGGAGCCTGCACGACGCGCTCGAAAATCATACGCTTATCTTTGAAGACGCACTGGAGAAATATGCGGCAGCTGTCGATCTCCTGGAGGTCGGCAATCCCACACTATACAGACTCGAAAAAGAAGACAGCGAACCTGTCGAATCCCTGATGGAAAAAGTCGCGTATGCCCCGCCCCCGCGCAATGCGTCAAAAACCATGGCCTGACATCATATGCACCGCTCCTTTTTCGGAGCGGTGCGCATGCATCATTTGGCAGCTTTTTTGACGGCACTTCCGTTTGTATATCCCCACACCGTCGGGGCACACTAGCGGCGGGGGGATGAGAATGGAAAGACGGGAAATCGAGACGCCGCGTCCGAAAAAGGACGAGGACGACAAGAAGCTGTCGCCGGTCACGCCGATCGTGGCGGGGAGCAGCGTTGTTTTGCAGCATCAGAGCGAAAGCGGTGTGCCGTCGGATGTGAACGGCAGCTATACCGGCACGCCCGTTGACGGGGGACAACCGACACAGGATGCCGACGACCTGTGAGACTGACAAAAATTCCGCAGGACGCAAAAATGCATCCCTTTATGAAAAGGCGTTTGCTGATGCATAGTGTGCACACAAATGTCCCTTTCGGGTGTGTTTCTGCGAAACACAGCATTTTTGCTGTCGGCGTCAACCGCCCCTTGACGTGCAAGCTATGGCGCGAAAGATAAAAGTCTTTACCTATATGCGCCATAGCTTGAATATACGCCGACAGGGGCGGTTTCCTTGCTCCCGCGGTTTTTTGTCAGCCTCACCGTGCATCAAAAATTCCGCAGGACACAAAAAGGCACACCGAAAAATCGGTGTGCCTTTCGTTTGTCATTCTTCGATTTCCGTGAAACGGAAAACGGTTTTGCCGTCCCGCTCGACGGTTTCAAGGAACATCGCCAGCGGACGCACCCACACGCCGCCGTCGCCGTATTGCTGCTGATACACCACGAGCGGTTCGCCCGTTTCACTGTGCTTTGCCAGCGCCAGCACGCGATATTCCATGCCCTTGAAGTGGCGGTAGCGCCCGCCTATGTGCAGCTCCCTCACGATGCCGTCACAAAGTTCTTCGGGTCGCACATTTTATAGGCGCGGCTGTTCAGATCATACGAAAGCGTTTTCGCATAGGTCTTGATCTCCTTGTCGAACTCTTCAAACTTCAGCGCCAGCAGGATGCTTTGACGGCTGTCGGTGTAGTAGGTCTTATAGTCGTCGCCGGACTCAGGGTCGATGCGCAGAATGAGCGCCGAGGTCTTCTTCGTCCCGCCGGCGTCATAGTCCACGATCTGCGCTTTGCCGACCGGCACGCGCTTGACCGCCTCGGCAAGCGCGGAGTCGGATGCATTCTTGGCGTCCTCGTTCTTGCGGGTGTCCTTGTCGGTCAGCGGTTTAAGCGTCTTGTTTTCGCCGTTGGCAGTGTCATAGTTATACTGCGCGATGACAGCGTTGAAGTCGCCGCTCTTGTTGTACATATCGAGATACTTCTGCAGCGTTTTCTTGTTCTCCGCCTGCTTCTCGTCGGACAGCGCCTTGCCGTCGCTGCCGGTCTGCGGCACGGAGATCAGCTTATAGCTGATGTAGTTCTCGTCGAAATAGGCGCGCACATCCTTTTCGGCAACCTCCTTGCTGCCGCCCTTGTCATAGTGGGCGAGGAACAGCGACAGCTCGTTGCGATAATACGCCATGCACATCTTTTCATAGCTTTCCTTGCTCACGCCGAACGACAGAAGCGTCTTTTCGTCAGCCGCATCCACCCTTTTCTTGGCATTTTCGGTGGTGGCCTCGGTGTAGGTGACGTTTTCCTCTTTGATCTTGTTCTCAAGCGCTTTCTGGCGGATGATGGTGTCCACGGTGGAAAGCTTCAGATATTCATCGAGCTTGACCTGCTTGTCATTATAGGTGTAGGTCTGCTCCCAGATGTCCTTACCCTGCTGGGCATAGTAATACAGCCCGCCGTTATAATACGCCTGCTGGAACGCGTCCAGAAGATAGGCGAGATATTCGCCGGTGCCGTAGTCCTTGCCGTCGACGGTGATCGCCACCTTGGGGGTGGAGCCGCAGGCGGTGAAGGAAAGGAGCATGACCGCACACAAAAGCGCGGCAATCAGTTTTTTCAGTTTCAAGATAACAGCCTCCCTATTACAGATGTTTACAGTATACCAAATATTTTTCCGCTTGTCCATGATCTTTTTTTACTTTTCCACTGGATTTACGACGGAAAATATGCTATCATGGTGGTATAAAGTGCGAAAGGACGATTTTTCCATGGACGCTGCAACAAAAAAACAACTGGAAATCGCCGCGACCCGCATCCGCATGGCGGTCATTGAAGGAACCTATCATGCGAAAAGCGGACATCCCGGCGGCTCTCTCTCAATCGCGGATACGCTTTCGTATCTCTATTTCGCGGAAATGCGCATCCGTCCGGAGCAGCCGGACTGGGAGGACCGCGACCGCTTTGTGCTCTCGAAAGGGCACGCCGCCCCCGCACTTTACGGCGCGCTGGCTGCGCGCGGCTATTTTTCCGAGGAACTCATTCCGACGCTGCGGCACATCGGCTCGATCTTGCAGGGTCACCCCGACATGAAGCACATTCCCGGCGTCGACATGTCCACCGGCTCACTCGGTCAGGGCGTGTCCGCTGCGGCGGGCATGGCGCTCGGCGCAAAGCTGTCGGGCAAGGATTTTCGCGTGTATACCATCCTCGGCGACGGCGAGATCGAGGAGGGGCAAGTGTGGGAAGCGGCGATGTTTGCCGCACACAAAAAGCTCGACAACCTCTGCGTCATTGTGGACAACAACGATCTGCAGATCGACGGCAGCCTTGACGAGGTCAATTCGCCCTATCCCATCCCCGAAAAGTTTGCCGCGTTCGGCTTCCATGTGATCGAGATCTCCGCGCACGATTTCGACCGCATCGAGGCGGCGTTTGCGGAAGCAAAGAAAGTGAAGGGGCGCCCGACCGCCATCATTCAGAAGAGCATCAAGGGCAAGGGCGTCGATTTCATGGAAAACCAGGTCGGCTGGCACGGAAAAGCGCCGAACGCCGAGGAATATGAAAAAGCGATGACAGCACTGCGCGCAGCGCTTGCAGCGGTATCGGAGGGTGAAGTATGAGTGAAGTGAAAATGATTGCCACCCGCGACAGCTACGGCGCGGCGCTTGTGGAGCTCGGCAAGAGCGATCCGAACCTTGTGGTGCTGGACGCCGACCTGTCCGCTGCCACCAAAACGGGCATATTCAAAAAGGCGTTCCCCGACCGTTTTATCAACGCGGGCATCGCCGAGGCCAATATGATGAGCGTTGCCGCGGGACTGGCGACCACGGGCAAGACCGTGTTTGCTTCGTCCTTTGCAATGTTTGCGGCGGGCCGCGCCTTTGAGCAGGTGCGCAACTCCATCGGCTATCCGCATCTGAACGTCAAGATCGGCGCGACCCACGCGGGCATTTCCGTCGGCGAGGACGGCGCGACGCATCAGTGCTGCGAGGACATCGCGCTCATGCGCTCCATCCCCGGCATGACGATCTTAAATCCCGCCGACGACACCGAGGCGCGCAAGGCGGTGTTTGCCGCCGCCGCGATGAACGGCCCCGTGTATCTGCGGTTCGGCAGACTGGCGGTGCCTGTGCTGTTTGACAACGACTATCCGTTTGCCGTCGGCAAGGGCGTGCAGCTCGTCGCCGGAAACGACGTCACCATTGTGGCGACGGGGCTTTTGGTCTCGGAGGCGCTCATTGCCGCCGAGCAGCTGAAAAACGAGGGCATCGCCGCCCGCGTTATCGACATGGCGACGATCAAGCCCATCGACCGCGACATTCTCATTGCCGCCGCGAAAGAGACCGGCGCGATCGTCACCGCCGAGGAGCACAACATCATCGGCGGACTGGGCAGCGCGGTCGCGGAAGTGATCTGCGAGACCGTGCCCGTTCCGGTGCTGCGCGTCGGTGTCGAGGACACCTTCGGCAAATCCGGTCCGGCAAAGGACCTCTTGCCGCTTTTCGGTCTTTGCGCCGCGCACATCGCCGCAAAGGCAAAGGATGCCATCAAGGCAAAGCACTGAACAAAGCCATCACAAAACCCGCCTTTCCTCATAAGGAAAGGCGGGTTTTCATGCATGGTCATTCCTTCACGCGCACCAGCGTGACGGTCGCGTTTTCGTCATAGGAAAACACCGTGAGGGTGTCCGCTGTCGCGGTGCAGAGGTCGTTGCGCAACTGCACCTTGCCGGTGTCGGGATAGGCGGCGGTGGTATAGAGATGCTCGCCGTCATAGGAATAGGTGAGGGTGTATTCCACCTCGCCCGCGACCGTCTTTTTGCCCGTGCCGTCGGCGCTATAGGTGAAGATCACCTTTTCATCGGTGAAGTCATAGGTCTTGCCGCTCTCATCGGCATAGGCGGTCATTTGCCATGTGCCGACAAGGCGCTCCCTGTTCTGTGCAAAGGCGTCATCGCTTTTGTCCCCGCAGCCGACAAGAAGCAGCAGGAAAAGCGCCGCGAGCGCTGCAAAAAGGCGGCGGCTCATGAGAACAGCGCGCCGATCGCGCCGAACAGCCCCGCACTGGCAGCCCCCATGATGCCGCCCGCGATGAGCACGCCGAGCATCACGGCAAGGCTGCTTTTCTTGAAATCCATGTCGAGCAGGCTCGCCGCCAGCGTGCCCGTCCAGGCACCCGTGCCCGGCAGGGGGATGGCGACAAACAGCATCAGCGCCCAGAAAAGTCCGCGCCCTGCTTTTTGTTGCAGCTTCTCACCGCCTTTGTGCCCTTTTTCAAGGCAAAAGGTGAAGAATTTGCCGATATATTTCTTGTCCTTGCCCCATTCCAGCACGCGGCGGGCAAACAGGAAAATGATCGGAACGGGGAGCATGTTACCGACGATGCTGATGATGTATGCCTGCCAAAGCGGCAGGCCCACCGACGGCATCTGTGAGATCGGGATCGCGCCGCGCAGCTCGATGAGCGGCACCATGGAAACGAAAAAGACAATCAGATATTTTTTGAGCATGACAGTTTCTCCTCAGCGTCGCGTTTCTTCGAACAGTGCCGACGCTTCCATGTCGGCGGTGAACAGGGCAACGATCTCGGGCTTGAAATCGACGGCATTGCTGAAATCATAGTCGTTCGAGGACGAGGAAAACGGCCCCATGTGCCAGCGGATCATGAGAATTTCCTCCTGCGTCAGGCGCATGAAATTCTGCAGCATGATGACGGACTTCTCGCCGTGACCGCAGGGGAAGGTATCTTCAATGACGAACACGGGCACGGTCTGCCAGTCAAAGCGCCCCTTTTGATCGGATTTGGAGCCGTTCGGGGCATAGACCTTTTGATTGCGGTAGTCCACGGTGTAGAAATTGACCTTGCACAGGTCGTGGCACAGCCCCGCAAGCAGACAGCTTTCCTGTGGGATGCCGAGGGCAAGCTGCTCGTTTTTCTGCATCAGCAGCGCGGTGACGTTGAGACTGTGCTCCGCAAGCGCGCCGGCATAGTTGCCGTGAAACCGCGTGGACGCGGGCGCTCGGTAAAAGTCGCTGCCCGCGAGATACGAAATGAGCTTGTCCGCACCGTCCCGCTGCACCGTGCCGAGCGCCGTTTCGATGAGCGCCTGGGTGTTCACGGTGTCGGGATCGCCGGGCAGCCCCAGCTTTTCTATCAGCCACGCCATGAGCGCGCGCTGTCGATCGTTGACAATATGCATACTTTCCTCCCGCATGTCGAATTAAGGAAAGTATAGCACACTATCGCTGCGCCCGCAAGTGCCCGTCAGTAATTTTGTGCCCGTTCCTCGAAATAGCTCTGTTTTTCCCCGCAGACAGGGCAGACGGCGGGGGCGGTCTTGCCGATCGCAATGTGCCCGCAGTTGCGGCAAATCCACACGGCGTCCCCCTCTTTTGAAAACACTCTCCCGTCCTCCACGTTTTTCAGCAGAGCGCGAAAGCGCTCCTCGTGCGCTTTTTCGATCTTGCCGACCTCCTCGAATTTTCGCGCGATGTCCTCGAAGCCTTCCGCGCGCGCTTCTTTCGCAAAGGTATCATACATATCGACCCACTCGAAATGCTCGCCGTCGGCGGCGTCTTTCAGGTTGTTTGCCGTTTCGGGCATGCCGTGCAGCAGCGAAAACCAAATCTTCGCGTGCGCCCGCTCGTTGTCGGCGGTCTCGGTGAACAGGGCGGCGATCTGCTCAAACCCGTCCTTTTTCGCCTTGTGGGCATAGAAGGTGTATTTGTTGCGCGCCTGCGACTCCCCTGCGAATGCGGCGGCAAGGTTTGCCGCTGTCTTTGTTCCTTTCAGTTCCGGCATCGTGTTTGACTCCTTTTTGTTGATTTTTCGTGCAAAAATACTTTTGGTATATATTTTTGCCTCAAAATTAGTATAATCACTTTGTCGGCGGATATGCTAACGGTGAGGTGAACGCAATGGATCTTCTGATGCTTTTGAAAGCGTTTTTGGTGGGCGGTGCGATCTGTGTCGTGGGACAGCTGCTCATCGACTACACCAAAATGACGCCCGCGCGGATCTTGGTGCTGTTTGTAACGCTGGGCGTGGCGCTGACGGCGGTGGGGGTGTATGCGCCGCTGGTGAAATTTGCGGGCGCGGGCGCGACCGTGCCGCTGACGGGCTTCGGGTATACGCTGGCAAAGGGCGTGGAAGAGCTGGTGGCGAAAAACGGCATCTTCGGCACACTGCAGGGTGGCTTGACCGCAACGGCGGGCGGCATTGCCGCGGCGGTGTTTTTCAGCTTTCTCTGCGGACTTGTCGGCAAATCGGGGGACAAGTCCTGATGCAGCCGAACATCCCGCTGCCTGCGCGGCGCTGTCCGCCGCAGCGCCGAAAGCCGCCGATGTGGGGAAATGCCGTCGCCCATCGGGCGGAAGAAATCCGCGCGGGCAATTTCCTTGCCCCGCGCAGATGAAATCGCACCGCGAGGAAATCCGACAGGGTCGGATGAAAAAACGGGAGACACTTTTCTGAAGTGTCTCCCGTTTGTGTTATTTTTTATAGAGCGGAGATGCGGCGGCGTCCAGCAGCGCACCCGGTTCGATCTCCAGCGCATCCGCAATGTCATACAGCGCTTCCAGCGAAAACGCCCGCACCATGTTCGGCGCCTCAATGGCGCTCAGGTGGGAGCGGCTGATGTTCGCTTTTTCCGCCAGCTGCTCCTGCGACATGCCCCGCAGCTTGCGCAGAACCGAAATCGTGATGCCGAGATTGATGAACCGATCCCGATTTTTGAAATCCATCGTCATGCTCACTCCCACATAAAGTATACATTCATTATATAGAATTATGTGTGAGAATGCCGCATCTTATAAAATGCATTTGACTTATTTGCAAAGCGGTATTATTATAATAAAAACATTTGCACAACAAAATGCCGCAAACCGATTGTTTGCGGCAAAAATGATGGTATTATATAAGTAGATCATTGTATTTCCTGTTCGAGCTCGCGGAAGATATCGTCGTCAAAAAATTCGGCGATGGAGATGTCCAGCCCGTCGCACAGCTTTTTCACGGTGGTGACCGATATGTCCTGCCGCTCCTTTTGCATGAGACTGTATACCGTTGAGGGTGTCACGCCCGACCGCACGGCAAGCTCGTTATAGCGTATATGTCGTGCGCTGCACAATGTCTGTAAACGGTAAACAATTGCATCCTTGACCCGCATGACATCACCGTCAAAGCCCCAAACGGGGCGTTCCTTCCGCCTAAATTGCATTTCGCTCCCTTTATTGTACCCAAATTTTCGCGGATGCGTATACGCACTTGCGTATATCTGTCGGTTTGTGCTATACTATATAACAGATAGGGAAAAGAATAAAAAGGGGAAGTCATCATGAAGCTTGCCATTGTCGGTTCGCGCACACTGACGGTGCGACACCTGGAGCGTTTTGTGCCCGCAAACGTTTCGGAGATCGTTTCGGGCGGCGCTTTGGGCATCGACCGCTGCGCAGCGGCGTTTGCCGAGGAGCGACAAATTCCGCTGACGGAATTTCTGCCGGACTATGAGCGCTTCGGACGCGGCGCACCGCTCAAGCGCAACCTGCAGATCGTGGACTATGCGGACGAAGTGCTGGTGTTTTGGGACAAAACGTCCCGCGGCAGCGCCTTTGTCATCGACGCGTGCAAAAAGGCGCAAAAGCCGGTACATATCGTCACGGCGGAAATGCTGGAAGAAACAGACAGCACACCATGAAAAAAGACCGACTGAAAATTTCAGTCGGTCTTTTTTTCACTCTTACGCTATCAGTATATCCAAAACGGCAAGCACCTTTTGCCGTTCTTTCTCCGGCAGTGTTTCCGGCTTTTCCGCGAGACGGGAGGAACGCGCCGTATAGCCATATGCGATCGCGTCACAAAACACATCGTCTGCACCGCATTGCAGCGCGTCCGTGATGGTCTCCGGCTTATCCGGCCGCGCACTGCTTTTGCCGCGCTCAATGTCCGACAGATAATTGGTGAAAAGATCCGCCGTTTCTGCAAGCTCCATTTGTGTGCAGCCCTTTTCCTTTCGGATCATCGCAAAGCGCCGTCGATCTTTTCTTCCGGCGTTTGTGCTTTTCCCATGCTGTCCCCCCTGCCGATATATACTTTGCGCCGCTCTCCGTAAGAAGAGCGGCGCAAAGCGTGTGTTACAGATCAATGCGGCCGTAGAGCGAGGCGGATTTTTCACGCTCGGACTCGGTCTTTTGCGGGGTGGCGCCGTCCGCCATCGGCAGCGGATTGCTGCGGGGGACGAACTGCCGCACGGGGCGGTTGGGCGCGACC
>ERZ791927.2730-NODE-2730-length-10673-cov-2.304106_pt1 | contig 10673 bp, 8 predicted proteins | sample MGYA00510130_ERZ791927 | MGnify/ENA primary metagenome ERZ791927 (study PRJEB30046, sample SAMN00792055) | human gut metagenome | study: EMG produced TPA metagenomics assembly of the A metagenome-wide association study of gut microbiota in type 2...
CTTATCCTCAGAACTGCTTGCTAATAAAGTGGTTATAAAAATCTTCCAGAATTACAATAAAAATCTTTTTATAGCTTTGTCAAAATAAAATTCACCGATATGCCCCGCTTGTCCGACAAAGGTCTTTCCCTGCCACCGTCTCCGATCCGCAAACTGGTACCGTATGCCGAAGAGGCTGCGCGCCATGGGGTCAAAGTCTATCACTTGAATATCGGGCAACCCGACATTCCCACCCCTCAGGTGGCGATCGATGCGGTCAAAAATATCCACGATAAGATTTTTGCGTATGGCCATTCGGCCGGTCTGGAGACTTACCGGCGCAAGCTGGTCGGGTATTACCAGAGTGTGGGGATCGAACTGGGTTATGAAAACCTGCTGATTACCGACGGGGGATCCGAAGCCATCTTCATGGCGATGTCGGTCTGCCTCAGCGAAGGCGACGAAGTACTGATTCCCGAGCCCTTTTACGCCAATTACAACGGGTTCGCTGTCGAAGCGGGCATCAAGGTCAAAACGATTCCCGCGTCGATCGACAACGATTTCGCGCTGCCGCCGATCGAGGAGTTCGACCGTCACATTACCCCCCGTACCAAAGCGATCCTGATCTGCAATCCGAACAATCCTACCGGTTACCTATATTCACAGCAGGAATTGGAACAGCTCCGCGACATCGTCCTCAAACACGACCTGTTCCTGATTTGCGACGAAGTGTACCGCGAGTTCTGTTACGACGGGGCGAAACACTTTTCGGCGATGAACCTGGCGGGATTGGAGCAGAATGTGATTATGATCGATTCCGTGTCGAAGCGTTACAGCATGTGCGGTGTCCGGCTCGGCGCGCTGGCCTCGCGGAACGAAGAGGTGCTCGATGCCGTGCTCCGGATGGGACAGGCGCGCCTTTGCCCGCCTTATCTGGCCCAGGTGGCTGCGCTGGCCGCTCTCGATACCCCGAAAAGCTATTTCGAGGAGGTGCACGATGAGTATATGGCCCGTCGTGACTGTATCGTAAAAGCCCTGAACGAGATCGAAGGGGTCTATTGCCCTACCCCCCGCGGAGCGTTCTACTCGATCGTCAGACTGCCGGTCGATGACAGCGAACGTTTCGCCCGCTGGCTGCTCGAGGAGTTCCGCTACAACGATCGGACGGTGATGCTGGCCCCGGCCGCCGGATTTTACGGAACACCGGGTCTGGGACGCAACGAAGTGCGGATTGCCTATGTTTTGAAGCGGGAGGATCTGCTGGCCGCCGCCGAATGCATGAAAGAGGCATTGAAGGTTTATCCGGGGCGGACGATCCGGTAAGAATCTGGTATGAAGGCTGTCGAACTATGCGGATTGCGAAATAGGTATCCCCTTTAAAGTAAATGCAGCGGATAATAACATCGGAAAGGGAAAATCAATAAAGGCAGCTCCAAAAGAGCTGCCTTTATTGATTCTTACGGTTTCGGGCCGCAATGGCACCGGATGTCCGGGGAAGAAGTTTTGAAGGTTGTTAGGAATGAGGGATCACCTGAAGATTAGTAGACGTTGGTCTGCGGGGTGAAGCTGGTCCAGCCGGCCATCCAGTTGTCCGCTTCCGCATCGCTTTTGAAGGCTCCTGCGAAACCCGAATCGGCGAAACCGTCGGCTGCGGCTACCGACAACAGCGGACTGCCGGATTTCGGGCCGTAGTTGGGATTCGAAAGCAGGCTGTTGGGCTGATTGAGCATCAGGTCGTCGATCGTGGCATAAAATTGGTTGCCGCGTCCGGCTGCGAGCAGGTACTCGTGCGAAAACGATTTCTGGCCTTCCGTGAACGTTTTGCCGTCCGAGGAGCGGCTATCCTGCCACTTCTTGTTGATATCACTACCGAGGATGCCGAAGCTCTGCGCCGTTTTATTGCCGAATTTCGTATCGGCCGCGTTGTCCTGATAACCGGCCAGGAAGACATTTTTGAATGTGCTGCCGGTGTTGGTCGCATTCTCCTGTGTGCCGGCCAGTTTGTCGTTCTCGATGATCACGCCCACCGGGTAACCGGCAATTACGGCGTTTTGCAGCGAAAGGCGCGAGTTGCGGAGAACCTGTACGCCGGCCTGGTACTGGCCCAGGGGGGAGCCATTGTTCGGGAAGAGGCCGCCGCCGTCGATATAGGCCGTGCCGGGATTGCTCACGTCATAAGAAGTATTGAAGAAAGCGCCGTCCTGTGCCATCGGGCCGACCAGCGTTACATTGCAGAAACGGGTTGTCGTGTAAGGTTCCACGGTTTTGGCATCGGCGTTGTTGTCCGATTCGAAACCGTTCGAGAGCGACTGGTCCGCGATTTTCGGATGGCGTACGCCCAGGGCATACTGTACTTTGCCTGAAAAACCGTTGTCGGTGTCGAAATCATCGTCCCAGCCGTGGTAAGCCACCAGATATTTGCAGTCTACCGTGCCGCCGAACCATTCGTATGAGTCGTCGTTCGAATAGGACACCTGCAGGTGGTCGATTTTCGTACCGCTGCCGACCGAACCGAATGTGATGCCGTTGATTTCCTGGTCGGTCTTGAACGGATAACCGGCGAATTCTACGCGGACGTATTGCAATTCGCCCGAGGTGTCGGCATCGTCGCTGCCGCCGTGCTTCGTGCGGGGGCCGCCCTCGATTTGCATTTCGTTCAGGTTGTTTTTGGCTTTCCCGCAGATGATCAGGCCGCCCCAGTCGCCCGGTTTACGCGAGCCTGCGGGCTGCTCCGAGGTGAAAATGATGGGTTTGTCGGCAGTTCCGGTCGCATGGATTTTGCCGCCCCGCTCGATGATCAGCGCCGCTTTGGTGTCCTTGTCGCCGAGAATAACAGTTCCGGCCGGAATCGTGATCGACGATCCTTCGGTGATGTAGACCCAGCCTCGGAGCAAATATTTTTTCGAGGCATCGAGCGTTACGTCCCCTTTGAAGGCGTACTCCTGGTTGCCGTTGCCCAGGTCGTAGGTGTTGGCCAGCAGATTGCCCGCATTGTCCTTGCTCTGCTGGGTGCCGAGCGTCGTGTAAACCTCTTCGTTGCCACTGCCGCTTCCGCCGCCGCCGTTATCGCCGCCGTCGTTTTTGTCGTCGCAGCTGACTGCCAGCATTGCCAGCGCCGCCATGAGCATGAGAGAAATTTTTTTCATCGTTTTCATGTTTGATCTGTTTTATGGATAGTATCGTTGGTTTACGATTGCGTGTTCCTTGTCTGTATGCTGTATGGGGTTCTGTTAGGATAAACGCCTGCGCGATCAGAAGGCCGCTACGACGGTAAGGAAAAACGAGCGGCCCGGGTTGTAGCTCTTCGTGACCTGTTCCCGGTGCTCGACGGTGCCGCTTGCCGTTGTGAAAGTCGGGAATTGCTTGAAATCGATGTTCTCGGCGAGCAGGTCGCGGCCTGACAGTTTCAGCTCGAATACCTTCGAGAGCCGTTGCGAGAGGGTGATGTCCACCGCGTTGCGCGGCATTTCATAGATGTCGGGAATCGTATTGTTCTGCGTGTTGCCTTGCGAGTCGGCCGTGCGTCCGATGCCGACGATCCGTTTGCCGATGCGGTTGTAAAGTACGGCGGCCGAAAACCCGATTTTATCGTTCTGGTAGAACAGGCCGGTGTTGACCAGGTAGGGAGACTGTCCCTGCATCGGGCGGTCGTGCTCGATGCCGTCCGAGGGGAAGTGAACGTTGCTCTTGATCCATGAGGCGTTGAATGCCAGGCTGAAATTGCGCAGGCCCATAAAGGCGAGGTCTTTTTTGACCTCCAGTTCCAATCCGTACAGGTCTGCCGAAAGGGCATTCTGGAACGAATAGATGTACGATCCGCCCGCATCGGTGTAGGTCCATTCGATCGGATTCTTGAACCGCTTGTAGAAGGCCCCCAGCGAGATGATTTCTCCCGACGCCGGGTACCATTCGTAGCGCAGGTCGAGGTTCTGGACGACGGCCTGCTTCAGGTTGGGGTTGCCCATTACGAGGCTGTACATGTCGAAATCCTCATAGGTCGAAGGCGAAAGTTCCCGGAATTCGGGGCGGTTGACCGTCATACCGTAAGCGAGGCGCAGCAGCGATTTGCGGTTGAAGTTGTAAGTGGCGTTGAGCGACGGAAGCAGGTTCGTATAGTCGTAAGTGCGCTTTTTGTCGCTGACGTTGCCGTAAGTGGTGACCGCCGTGCGGAAGAGCTCGAGCCGTGCCCCGGCATAGATGTTGAATTTGCCCAACGGGATATTGAACGCTGCATAAGCCGCTTCGAGGTGGTTGTTCGCCTTGTAATTGTCCGAGCGTTCGCTTTGGTCGTTGATATGGATCTTGTCCGCCCCGAGGTTCGACGGGAGCATGATTTCCCAAATCGGCAGCGATGCGAAACCCTGCGGCAGGTCGGCGCCGATATCCCATTTGTATTCGAAAGCGCGTGTGTCGTAAGTACGGGTCTTATATTCGCCGTACAGGCCGGCTTTCAGTTCGATGGGGCGTTCGGCCGACGGGTTCAGCGGTTGGCTGAGGTTGACGGCTGCCGAGGCGATGTGCTCGTCGAGGCGGATGAAGTCGCGTGAGATGAACGACTGGTCGATCTGGTACTGGTCGATGCCGTTGCCGGGGTCTTTCTGCCGCTCGACGATGCGGCGGTCGGGCTGGCGTTTGTTCGCGTAGGAGTAACCTGCATTCCAGTCCAGGCGCGTGTGCCGGATGCGGTGGTCGCCGGCGAACTGCCCGGTGTAGCTGCCGCGCGAGGCGTAGAGAAACTCCTCTTTTTGCTGGTCGTAGTAACCGCTGATGTTCTGGAAGCCTTCGCGTTCGGTGTAACGGTTGCGGCCCAGTTGGTTGAACAGGTTGCGGAATTCGTATTTGTTGATGTGGTTTTCGTCTTTCGGGGCCGGCAGGTACGAGAGGTTCAGCATTGCGCCGAGCTTCACGTCGTTCGTGTATTGGTTGTCGGTGTATTTGTACGAGTAGTTTTTCGTGTCCTCGTCGCCGTTGTAGATGCCGTAGCGCGAGTTCTCCATGTTGAGGAAGCTTTTGTTCGTGTTGCTGTAGTTCAGCGCGCCGACCAGGCCGAAACGGTCGCCGTTCTCACGGTCGAACTTCCGGTTGATCGCGAAATTGAACTTCTGATCCCACAACGGACGGCGGCTCTTGACGCGCCAGTCTTCGCGGAAGCCGTTTTTGGTAACCCGATCCACCTGTTCGGTGTTGCTGTCGTCCACGCGGTCGGGTACGCCGCTGCGCGGCTCGCACTGCCGAAACCGAAAGCGTCGGCAGCGCTGCCGGGATTGTATTTGAAATCGTGGAAATTCGTCACGTTATTGAATCCGGTCGTGTAGGAGAGCTGGATCGAATTCTTTTCGGGCAGGACTTTCGTGCGGATCAGCACGAAACCGCCCGAGAAGTCGCCCGGAATTTCAGGCGCCGGGGATTTGACGATCATCATGTTGTCGAGCTGGCTGCTGGGCAGGATGTCGAACGAAAACGAACGGGTGTCGGCTTCGGAACTCGGAACGGCTCCGCCGTTGATCCAGACGTTGTTGTAGCGTTGCGCGAGGCCCCGTACCACGACGAACTTGTCGTCGAGAATCGAAATACCCGGAATGCGGCGTACTACTTCTGCCGCGTCTCGGTCCTGCGTTTTGGCGATCGCCTGGGCCGAAGTGCCGCTGGCCACCAGTGACATTTCGCGCATTTGCGAGAGCAGTCCCGCGTCTGAGTTGACTTTACGTGTGGCGACTACGACGACATTTTCCAGTTCGCTCACCTCTTCGACCAGTTCGACATTGAGTTCGGTCGATTCGCCGCCTTTGATCGTGAGCGGGCCGGAGGGGAAAGGTTTGTAAGAGAGGAAGGAGATGCGGACGGAGCTGGGGCCTGCGGGAACGCCTGTGAGCAGGAATTTTCCTTCGAGGTCGGTGGCGGTCCCCATCGCGGTGCCGTCGACTGAGACGCTTGCGCCGATAACGGGTTGTTTGCTCTTGGCGTCGAGCACCGTGCCGCGGATCACGCCGCTTGGGGTTTGTGCTGCGGCGGCAGAGGCCAGCAGCAGGAGATTCAGGATCAGGTAAGAACGGATAAACTTTTTTATCATTGCGGCTTCATTTGGAGGACAGGAATATCTGCTGTCCGTTTCTGCCGCAAAAGTACCGGGCCCGTGTTGGCTGAATGTTAAGCGGGCGCTACCGATCCATTAAATTTAAATGAAGCCTGTGTTAAGTATTTTAAATTGCCGTAAAGCCTTTCGGCGGGCAATAAAGACCCGCTTTTTGCATTATATTTGAAGAGGTAAGCGGTTTTACTTACTTTTGTTAAAAACAGACGAACAACATGAGCAACGGAGCAAGGATTCTTTGGGTGGACGACGAAATCGACCTGCTCAAGCCGCACATTTTATTTCTCAAAGGAAAAGGTTACGATGTCGAGACCGCCAATAATGCCTACGACGCGATCGATCTGGTCGCCTCCCATCCGTTCGATCTGATTATCCTCGACGAGATGATGCCGGGTATGACGGGACTCGAAACCTTACCGAAGATCAAGGAAATCCGCCCCACTACGCCGGTGATCATGGTCACCAAAAGCGAGGAGGAGAATATCATGGATAAGGCGGTAGGCTCGAAAATCGCCGATTACCTGATCAAACCGGTCAATCCGAACCAAGTGTTGCTGTCGATCAAAAAGAATGTCCACAGCCAGCAGTTGGTGACCGAACAGAGCACGGCGGATTACCGCAGCCAGTTCGGGGAGATCGCTTCCGCTCTCGGTCAGGCGCGCACGTTCGCCGACTGGACTGCCATTTACAAAAGACTGGTCGGTTGGGAGGTCGAACTGACCGAATCGACCGATCCGGGCATCCGCGAAATCCTGGCGTTCCAGAAAAACGAAGCGAACAATGAGTTTTCGAAATTTGTACGGAACCACTACCTGGATTGGTTCTCAAGCCGGGATGGCGATACGCCCGTGCTGTCGCACAATCTGATGAAAGCGAAGGTTTTTCCGGTGGCCGACGAAAATCCCAAAACGATCTTTATCCTGATCGACAATTTCCGTTACGACCAGTGGAGGATGATTCATCCTGTACTGCACAGTATTTACGAGGTCGAACAGGAGGATTTTTATTGCAGTATCCTTCCTACCGCCACCCAATATGCCCGCAATGCGATTTTTGCCGGGCTGACGCCGCTGGCTATCGACAAAATTATGCCGAACCTGTGGCTCAACGACAACGAGGCGGGGGGCAAGAACCGCCACGAAGAGGATTTCCTCAAGCGGCAGATGCAGTCGCAGGGGCGGAGCGGCAAACTCTATTTCGATAAAATCGTCCGTTCCGATGCCGGTAAACGGCTGTTGGACAACATTGAAAAGGTCCACCAGGCCGATTTTGCAGTGATCGTTTACAATTTTCTCGATATGCTGTCGCATGCGCGCACCGAGACGCAGATTATCCGCGACCTGGCCGAAGACGAAGCGGCATTCCGCTCGCTTACCCGTTCGTGGTTCGAACATTCCGACCTGCTGTTGTTGCTCAAACTGCTCGCCGAGCGCGGCCACACGGTGATCCTCTCGTCCGATCACGGCACGATCCGCGTCGACAATCCGGTGAAGGTGGTCGGCGATCGGGAGACTTCGCCGAACCTGCGCTACAAAACCGGGAAAAACCTGGCCTTCAATCCCAAGGAGGTATTCGCTATTACGAAGCCGGAACAGGCTCACCTGCCCAAATCCAATATCACGTCGACCTATATCTTCGCCTACAACCGTGACTTTTTCGTCTATCCGACCAATACGAACCAGTTCGTGCGTTATTACGACAACACGTTCCAGCACGGCGGTATTTCGATGGAAGAGATGATCGTTCCGTTTATCGTACTGAAACCGCGGTAGGAACTATCCGGCAGAAGATGAAGAAAACCGGGAGGTGGAATGGAAAACCGGGAATAGTTTGTATTTTTGCCCCTGTGCTGTTTTGTCGTTGCCGGAAGCGGCGTACTGCTCAGCGGCAGCCGGTGTCGGAAAACCGGGGAATACGCCGATAAATAATCGATGATGAAGACAATCAAGGTAAACGGACTGGGAGACCTTTACGATGCGGCAGGAGAAATTCTCGATTCGCTGGAGGGCCGCACGATCGTTGCGTTGCGCGGGGAGATGGGAGCGGGGAAAACGACGCTGATCCGCGAAATCTGCGACCGTTTGGGTGTCGCAGATACGGTGACCAGTCCCACGTTCGCCATAATCAACGAGTACAAAGACCGCGGTCACCGTCCGGTTTATCATTTCGACTTCTACCGGATCAATCGGATCGAGGAGGCGTTCGATTTCGGTTACGAGGAGTATTTCTACAGTGGTAACCTGTGCTTGGTCGAATGGCCGGAGAAGATCGAGCAGTTGATGCCTGCGGAGGGTGTCATGACTGTCCTGATCGACGTGACGGGCGACGACAGCCGGGTGCTGCGGATAGATTAGACCCGGGGCGCGAGTGTCTTGAGGCGGTCGGTCGTTGGTATGCGGTCTGGATGAAAAGTTTGAAGCTAAACGGCGATTCTGATTGCTTATTGTTTCTCGGTTAGGTATGCGTCGTACATATCCAAGATCCATGTCTCGTCGTCTTTGTATTTCTTTTTGCGAATTTTCCCTTCCTCGCCTTTGAACCAGTTTTTGCAATATTCCTTCAGGCCGGGATGTTGTTTATCCATCATCACGGTACTAACCAGCATGTAAGGATAGACGACACTGTCGGGATCGTTGTGGAAAAGGATTCCGTAATAGGTTACCAGTTCCCGGCGCTGGATTTTGCCGATTTGTTTCGTTTCCCAGCCTTTCCACCAATAGACAGAAGCGTTGTTGCCGACTTTATTCACGCAAACCAGACGGCGGAACGTACGGTTACGGTTGGTGAGACCCGGCGAGGCTATGTCATGCGATTCCCACCGGATGCCATCGGGGTTGACTTCGGTAGTTTCGGTGTAGTCGACGGAGATTACCGAATCGGCCGTGAATTTGATCACCTCTTTGTCTTCGGGGGTTTTGGTGATTTTGAACGAATAGTTGGGATTTTTAAAAACTGAACTTTCGGCATGCCAACCGCGTTTGAGGTATCCGTCCACCTTTTCACCCGATGTCAGGGTGACGATCACATGGCGAAATTCCTGGTCCTGAGCATTGGCCTCCCTGATCGTGCCGGTTGTTGCCAGTATAGCGGCAACAGCAAGTAAAAATCGGTTCATATATTTTCAGTTAAGGGTGTTTGTTTACTTCGAAGGATTATAGTCTTTGAGCATCAGCACCGTTTTGCTGCGGTTGGTGTTCGAACGAAGGATCTGCTTGCTCAGCAGCGGATCGTCGTTTATATACTGGGCGATCCGTTCGCGGAAAATATCTTTCGAGCGCCGGTTGACGCTTCCGATAAACAGAAATGTTTCCCCGCCTTTTTTTTGCAGATAATAGGCCAAGCGGGAGGAGCTGAACGTGCCGCGTCTCTGCCAGCAGAGTATGCCTCCGTTAGTTCCGATACCGTAACCTTTCTTCGCATAAACGCAAACCCGGATATAGGGCGTTTCGAAATAGACCCAGCACCAGCCTACGGACGGGGCATAATAAAACCTTCTCGGATGTTCCCAGGCCTGTGGGTGCCAGCAAACGACAGAGTCGATTTCGGAAGGCTGGTACGTGAATTTCTGTTTTTGTTTGGAGAACGCATGCAGATAAGCCCTGACGGTACCGTTTTGTTTCGGTAATGCGATTCGGTCCAGGTCCGTATATTCGATTCGGGTTCCGTTTTTCAGGTAAATTACTCCTTCTACCAGTTCGGCTGCCTGTAGGGACACAGTCGAGGCAAATCCGAAAAGGACAAGAATCAATAATCTCATTTTATTTGTTTTTTATGACTTTTCCCCTTTGAGGTGGGAGGAATTAGCGTTTTCCCGCTTATCCCGTATGCGCAAATCTGAAGTAGTAAATCCGGGATCAGTTGGGCGCATCGTTTAACATAAATTACAAAATGTTTACAAAAATAATTAAACAATGTAATAATTAATCCAACCTGCTTATGGAAAAAATACTGTTGCGGTGGGCAGTCAAACTGAGAGCGAACATTCATGCAACCGTTGGTGCAGAGGTCTGGTTTTGTATCCATTCTCGTCCATGGAGGATACGCGGGAAACGCTTATCTGATATAAGGGGAGCAGCGATATCCGTTCGGTTTGCTTCATGATACATTGAAGCCATATGGCCGTGCGTTTGCGGGAGCCCATTGGCTTCGGCAGCGGAAAATGGATTGAGAGACGATCCGGGTGATCGGCGACAGGAGGGAATAAAGACAGCCTGGAAACATTCTTGTCTCCAGGCTGTCGGTAGATCCGTATGTGAATGGCTCCGGTCTTATTTGTTGTAAGATCCCGCTTCCGTAGAGGGATTATCCGTTGACCGGTTTCCCCCTTTCGAGGCGCTGTTTGCGCAGCAAGGCCTCGAGGAAATAGTAATCGGCATATACGATCGGGACGTCGATCTCGGTTCCCCCCGGTTTGTGTCCGGTGCTCGACCGGAGCAAAAAGCCGTGCATGGTACCGGGCAGTACGAGATAATTCGCTGACAGGGTGTCGATGATCCGGTCGGCCCATGCGCGGTATTTCACGCTGTCGGCGGAAAAAGTCGAGAGCTCGTAGAGCGCCGAGGCGGCAACCGTGGCCGCCGAAACGTCGCGCGGTTCGTCGGGG
>ERZ791927.2750-NODE-2750-length-10602-cov-2.461553_pt1 | contig 10602 bp, 7 predicted proteins | sample MGYA00510130_ERZ791927 | MGnify/ENA primary metagenome ERZ791927 (study PRJEB30046, sample SAMN00792055) | human gut metagenome | study: EMG produced TPA metagenomics assembly of the A metagenome-wide association study of gut microbiota in type 2...
ATTTTTCCGGATATTCAGATATCGCTATAGGTACAGCCAAGTTGTTTGGGATACAGTTGAGGCAAAATTTCCGGTATCCCTATTTTTCTTTAGATATAGCCGAATTTTGGAGACGTTGGCATATCTCGTTGAATACTTGGTTCGTAGATTATGTATATATTCCCTTGGGAGGTAGCCATAATGGTTTCTTTAGACATATTCGGAATATCTTGATCATATTTTTCTTGAGCGGTCTTTGGCATGGAGCGAACTGGACATTTGTGGCTTGGGGTGTTTACCATGGTTTGCTATGTATAGCATTGTTGATACTAAAGAAATATGTAAAGATAAGGTTGATACCATCAAACGTTGTGTCTATGTTGGTTACATTTGGCTTCGTGGTGATCGGATGGATTCTATTTAGGGCTGAGAATATATCAATGGCATTCGATTATATATATGATCTGTTCTCCTCTTCTTTATTCCGTGTGCCTAAGGTAAGTGGGGCCAATAATGTTTCTGCTTTATTATCGCTTATTTTTATTGCTTGTATGCTGGTGGTCGAATGGATGAACCGGGAACGACCGTTTGGATTTGATATTAAGAAAATACGAAGTATATATATACGATATACTTTATATGCGATCCTCTTATTTTGTATATATTTCTTCGGAAATAACTAGCTTTATTTATTTTCAATTCTAGCAAGTATGAAACCAACGCATAAACAAATAAAGAGTATGATAAGATTCCTGTTGTTTCTGGGGATCTTGTTGTTTTTGTTCAATCAGATCACTCCCTATCTCTATCGATTATTGCCTAACGACTACGTACGAACACGACTTATATGGAGTACGTTAAATAATCCGGAAGAGCGTCCGGATCTTGTCATTTTAGGTAATAGCCGCGGTATGAGTGGTGTGAACGGATACAAGTTAGAAGCAGAGTTGCGAGGAAATCCCTGTGTATATAATCTTACCTCTACCGGTCAGAGATTGAGTGAGAGTGCCTTGTATTATTCCTATTTACCATCTTCTGTTCAAGTAGTTGTACAGTGTGTGGATTTAGATCAATTACGTGGCCCGATCGAATTGGATGATCCCAACCGGGTAGCTCTACATATGTATGGATATAAAATGGATGGTTTTACCCGTGAATTACTTCCTGCTTTAGAGAAACCTCTAAGTGAACCGAATTTATACTATAATTATGTGGCTCGAAATTGTTTATTCTCCGGCTTGACTACTTATCTGCGTAATAAGTTGGATGATGATGTTATCCCCGGAATTATAACCTCTGATTTACGTTATCCAAACTCTACGATGTCTGATAGAAATGAATCTGTCTATAAACGGAAAGTAGAAGAACAGAATGAAGAAAATAAATTCGAGGCATATCAAATCACTCCTGAATGGAAAAGGTTAATAGAGCGTTCTTCCGTTTATTTTAGGGATAGGGGTATTATTTATTGTCTGGTTGTCATGCCGTATAACCCGGATATAACAGCTTTTACAGTAGCGGAGAAACAACGAGCTTTGCGAATGTTTACTCAAATGTTTGATTCTATCCTTATCGTCGACTGTATGGATCTATTGGATACGTCGGATTTTTATGACGCTATCCATCCGAACCGGAAAGGAGCGGAGAAGATAACAGATCAGATCATCCGGTCATTGCGTTCTTCTAGGCTTTCTTTTTAGGATGATATAAACAGGGTTTCTCTATGTATTTCCAGGATAACATACCCAATCCGGTGCTAAGGATAGTGGTAAGAGCCAATGTCAATATCAAGCTATACCGATCAAGTCCGTAATGAATGAATATTTGGATGATCGGGAAATGAATCAAGAAAATACCATACGAGAAATTTCCCATCCGGTTGAATACATGTAACCACTTGAATCCGTAAGCTACCGTGATAATGATAGAGGCTAGAGCGATAGGCTCGAAAATACTCAGCAACATATACTCTCTACCCAATAAAAGAAATAGGCTGACAGGGAACAAATATCTCATATATTTTCGAAAAATAGGGAAATAGGCAAGTATGATAATACCGGAACAAAAGTACATCATTTGTCCGGGGAATTGTCTTTTCATGAATTCATAAATAGGGTTGTGTGTCATATCATCTAAATAATTACACGTTGTCGAGTAGATGAAAGATAAGATATAAATAAGAAGTAGGCATACCAATTTATTGTATCTTTTCAGTAACCAATAGATAATGGGTATGGTGATATATAGCATGAATTCAACCTTGATAGTCCATAAAGACCCATTCATCGCTTGTAAAGGATTGGTATCGAATACGCCGGGTAAATCCGGCGATAAAAAGTTAAATGTAAGTAAATTACAGATAAGATAGGTGTATAAGCTAGAAGAGGTGAGGTATTCCCTGCAGGATAAAGAGGTAAGGAATAATCCGATTAAGGCACATAATAAAATAGTCAAGCTGTAGGCGGGCATAATACGTTGAATACGTTTACGGAAAAAAATCCGGGTATTAGGCGTACGTAAGAAGCTAAACATAACAAGAAATCCACTAATAATAAAGAAACCTTTCACTCGAAATCCTCCGCTAACAAACCAAAAAGGATCTGTCTCTGTCAGTGTGCTGAAATGGTTGAACATGACAGAATACGCAAGAAAGAAGCGAATAAAATCAAAATTATTCGCTTCTTTTACTTGATTTATTAATCTGGAGTTGAGTAAAACTTTCTCTGATTGATTCATTGTTCTATTTGACTACAATGATTTTTGTTACGACGCTCTCTGAGGCTTCCTCTGTGGAAGCTAGTACAAGATATACGCCTGTCGCTACACGTGATCCGTTTGCGCTCCGGCAATTCCAGATAGCTTGTCCCCCCAAGGATTTAGTTTGATAAATAATATTTCCGTTTAAATCCGTGATTTTTACATTCGAATTATCCATTAATCCTACAATCGTTACTTTATCCATATGTTCGGGACGTACCGGATTAGGATATGCATAGATCTCCGAGTAATCAGATTTACCTTCCGAAGCTTCTCCTTGATAGGAATTTAGTCCTTTATCGGTACCGATAAAAACCTCACCGGTCTTATCGTTTATCTCTATATCGTATATGTTATCGGAAAGGAGCGGGCTATTGGTCGTATTAAATTGATAAACGATTGTCTCATTATCATTATCTAGAACATAGACGCCATTTCCTTTGGTTCCAATCCATTTTCGATTACCTGCGTCTACTTTTAGGGTCGTGACGACAACGTTATCTAAGAAATAAGCGAGATTGCCAGTTTCCTCATTGGTATATTTTACCCTTGTACAACGTGTAGCGGCTTTATCCTCAGCGGAAGAGATCCTAGGTTTAGTGAAATATACGGCCCCCCGATTCGTACCAACCCAGATATATCCATCCTTATCCTCGGCTACGCATGTATAATTACTAGGAGTCAATTCTTTTCCGTCGGTATCAATAAGTGTAGTAAACTCATACGAGGAAACTTCATCTAAAGACTCGCTATTCGGTATCATTACAAGTTTAGGGGTGTTACGAGGCACATAAATCCATTTATCGTTAGTGGAGGTTATAAGTATATCGTTTATTGTATAAACTCCTCTAAGTTGCTCGATATCCAAACGATGCCATGCTCCTGCTTTGTCAAGAACAAGTACCGCATGGTTAACTTCTGAGCTTGTCATCCACAAATTTCCATTTTTATCAAAGGCCAGTCCATCTATATAACAATAACCGGACCCATAGCCTCCCGCGGTTTCTTTAAAGGCATTCTTTTCATTGTATGACTGGACGGGAGTTCCATTCTTATATTGGATAACGCCATCACCCATGGAAGAGGCGTATACGATCTCATCATTAGAATCGTCGGTCGTTACGGCTATACTTGTATAGTCTCGTGGATTTCTTGGTAAATTGAGTTTCTTTTGGGCTTCTTTAGGATCGATAAAAGACCATTTATCATAATCGTATGTAAGAATATAACCTCCTTTGTCGAAGCGCTTACCATTTAGGAGGTCTTTACCTCCTATGATCATATATACTTTATCATTTTTACAAACAATATCGAATGCGCTATTGCTGTAAGGTCCGTCTAAAATGATAGGTTCATTAAGAGCCTCAAAACTATTTGAGCCTTTCCGTTGGATGGAACGTAGCCCTTTGCTTCCTTCCGCTATCCAATATTTGTCTGTTTGATAGGTACTGATGTCATTGATACTTAAGTTTATTTGGTCAAACTTTTGTGTATCGGATACGATGAAAACCCTTGAGTTATCTATACATGCTAATTTTTCGCCTATTACTTTCATGTATTTTAGGGTTGAGCTATTTATTATTCGGGAAAGCTCTCCATTGTTTTCATAGAAGATACCTTGCTGACTGACCAAGTAGAACAAGGTATTCTTGAATGAAGCGATAGCTGAGATCGTATGACTATCGGAAAGGTTTGATAATCCATAGGGCTTCCAGTTTGCCTTATCCAGTAGGTTCTCTTTTAATGAGGCGTATATAATCCCCGAAGATACTTCTGCTTTATTGGTTGTAGAGGCATATATATTGCCATTCTGTATGGCACACGATGTTATATTTAAGGAAAGCTTGTAGGTATCCTTTATTTCCTTTTTGGCCATATTGACCACGACGATACCAAATGCTGTCGATAAATAGGCATATTCATCATGTACCAATACTGAATTGATTTGTTTGTCTCTTATGGACGTACTGGTTGACAGATAAGGTAGATTTGTCGCCACTCCTCCCTCAAGTATATCTATATTTGAATTATCATAGATAATAAGGAGTGATTTTGTTTGTTTATTATAGCGGATCAAAGAAATCGTATTATCATTTAATCCGTTTCCTTTATAATATTGCTTAATACTATTATCATCTTTTCCATACGTATAAAGAGATCCTTCCGCTACCACAAATACTTGGTCGTTCGATTCCTCTACGCTGTTTGTGTTATTGTAAGAAAGATACGTTTTCCATCCGGTTGTATTAAAATTAGCGGCTAATACAGTGAATGAAAAAAATGAAAATAGAATGATAGTAAGTATATGTCTCATATTAACAATTGTAATCAGATAAAAATGATGTTAACTTCATGACGGCTTTCGCACGATGGCTGATCTGGTTTTTTGTATCGTTACCCATCTCGGCGAAAGTTTGTGTATAGGTATCAGGCATGAATATAGGATCGTATCCAAATCCGCTATCTCCGCGTTTTTCGGTAGTGATAGAGCCATTCACGATACCGTCGAAGGTATATTCTTTTCCGTCAAGGACTAGAGCTATGACCGTGCGGAAACGTGCTTTTCTGTTTTCTTTATGATTCATTTCGGACAACAGCTTGTTCATATTAGCTTCCGAGTCGTGCCCTGTTCCTGCGTAACGAGCCGAATAGACTCCCGGAGCATTATTCAATACCTCGACTTCTAATCCCGTGTCGTCAGCGAAACAATCATATCCGAATTTCTCCTTGATATAGCGGGCTTTTAGCAAAGCATTTCCCTCTAAGGTATCTGCCGTCTCGGGGATATCGTCATGGCAATCTATATCGGATAAACTTATGATTTCCGCGTATCCGGCGGTTATCTTGCGGACCTCGTCCAGTTTGTGTTGATTATTTGTCGCGAATACAAGTTTCATATTTCGTAATCTATTAAATAAGAAAGCATTTCTATACGGTAGATATATAACGTATGGAAATGCTTTAAATTGTTTGTATATTCTTTTTTAAGTCTTTATCTGATCGAACCCCTCACCATATACCCCTCGGACGATGCTTTGGGAGATGAACGCTTGGTGGTCTATCCGCTTCACGATCCGGAAGATGGAGACGGATTCGGATTTCTTGGCGAGTAGTACGACTACTTTGACGGGTTTGCGGGAATAACCGCCCTCACCGTCTAGTATCGTGCAGCCACGGCCTAACTCATGGATGATACGATCTGCTATCTCGTCGTACTTCTGGGAGAAGATGAGGAATTGTACGGATTGGCGGTTACCGTTCAATACCATGTCGAGAACGTAATTGCTTATGACCATCTCCACGAAACCGAAAACGATCTTGTCCACGTTATGGAACAGGAAGAAAGAGGAACTGATGATGAAGAAATCGCAAAACAGAAGGATACGTCCGATCGATATATTCTTATATTTATTGATTACCGCACCGATAATATCCGTACCTCCGGTACTACCGTTCGCCGAGAATACCAATCCTAGTCCGGCACCACACATGAACGCTCCGATTATGATAGCCATAAACGGCTGGTCGTGCAGTATAGGTTGTCCTTTCAGCAGCCACTCGAAGAGAGAGAGAGAAGCCGAGAGTGAGAAAACTCCGAAAATAGTTTTTATCAAGAATTTTAGACCAAGGATCTTTAAGGCTACCACCAACAAGGCTACGTTGATGACAAAATAAGATACGGATACCGGGATCAATCCATTGGAGGCAAAGAAGATCAACGCACAGATACCACTTACCCCACCTGTCACGATCTCGTTGGAAAGGATAAAGGCGTTGAATCCGAATCCGTATAATAAAGTTCCGAACAGGATCATTAGATAATCCTGTACGGAAAAATAGATTTTTGTGAGTTTTAAGTTCATCCCACTACGATATTAACGATTTTGCCGGGAACGACAATAACTTTCTTAACGGCCTTGCCTTCCATCCACTTCGCTGAGTTCTCATGATTCAAAGCCGCTTTCTCGGCGTCCTCCTTAGAAATATCCGCCGGTAGCTCTAGGTTGTAGCGAGCTTTACCATTGGATGAGATCGCGTAAACAACGGATTTCTCCTTGAGATATTCTTCGTTGTGTTTCGGCCACCGGGCATCGCAGATGGTCGTATCATGTCCTAATTGATGCCATAGCTCTTCCGCTATATGAGGAGCGAACGGAGCCAATAAAGTGATCAGCGGCTCCAAGATGGCGCGCTTGCTGCATTTTAAGCTCGTTAACTCGTTCACGCAAATCATGAAGGCGCTAATGGACGTGTTGTATGAGAAATGCTCGATGTCGAACGTTACTTTCTTGATCAGCTTATGCAAGGATTTCAATTCGTCGGCCGTAGGCTCGGCATCGGTAACTTGCAGGGTATCCGTATTGCCGAAGAACAAGCCCCAAAGCTTCTTTAAGAAACGGTGTACGCCATCGATACCGTTCGTATCCCAAGGCTTGGATTGCTCCAACGGGCCTAGGAACATCTCGTACAAACGTAGGGTATCGGCACCATATTTCTCAACGATCATATCCGGGTTCACTACGTTGAACATGGATTTGGACATCTTCTCGACCGCCCATCCGCAGATATATTTACCATCTTCCAATACGAACTCCGCGTCGTTGTATTCCGGACGCCAGTTCTTGAAAGCCTCTATATCCAACAGATCGTTAGATACGATATTTACGTCTACATGGATAGGGGTGACCTCGTATTGGTCTTTCAAGTTCAAGGAAACGAATTTATTGGTTCCGTTGATGCGGTACACGAAGTTCGACCGTCCTTGGATCATACCTTGGTTGATCAATTTCTTGAACGGCTCTTCCTCGCAAACGATACCCAAGTCGAATAAGAACTTATTCCAGAAACGGCTGTAAATCAAGTGGCCGGTAGCGTGTTCCGTACCACCGATATATAAATCCACGTTTCTCCAATATTCATCCACGTCTTTAGCTACCAAGGCTTTATCATTATGCGGGTCCATATAGCGCAAATAATAAGCGGAAGAACCGGCGAAGCCCGGCATCGTACAAAGCTCTAGCGGGAAGATCGTCTGGTTATCGATCTTCGATACCTCGGTGACTTTTTGGTTTACCGTGTCCCAAGCCCATTTAACGGCGTGTCCTAATGGAGGCTCGCCCGTCTCGGTAGGCAAGAATTTATCTACTTCCGGCAGCAACAGGGGCAGACATTCTTCCGGCAACATCTGAGGCATGCCATCGGCGTCGTAATATACCGGGAACGGTTCGCCCCAATAACGCTGGCGGCTGAAAATAGCGTCGCGCAAGCGGTAGTTTATCTTCACACGTCCCAGATCGTGATCTTTTACGTATTTCTTGGTAGCGGCTATCGCTTCCTTGATCGTCAGTCCGTTCAAGGAAAGATCGCAATAAGGAGTAACGCCGTCTCTCGGAGAATTGCATACGATACCTTCCTTGGCATCGAAACTTTCTTCGCTTACGTCGCAACCTTCCACCAAGGGGCGGATTTCCAGTCCGAAATGCTTCGCGAAAGCGTAGTCGCGACTATCGTGCGCCGGAACCGCCATGATCGCTCCCGTACCGTAGCCGGCCAATACATAGTCGCTGATCCAGATGGGAACCGCCTCGCCCGTAAACGGGTTAATAGCGTAGGAACCACTGAATACACCGGTTACCTGACGGTCGGCGATGCGCTCGCGCTCGGTACGTTTCTTGGTACGATCTAGGTAAGCGTCTACTTCTGCTTTTTGGTCTGCCGTAGTTAATTGTTGAACCAATTCGCTTTCCGGGGCTAATACCATGAAGGTAACACCAAACATCGTATCGGCACGGGTCGTAAAGATCGTGAATTCCCTGTCGCTGTCTTTTACCTTGAAGCGAACCTCGGCACCTTCGCTGCGTCCGATCCAGTTCTTTTGGGTCTCTTTCAAGGAATCCGTCCAGTCGATCGTATCCAATCCGTCCAACAGGCGTTGCGCGTAAGCGGATACACGTAAGCACCATTGGCGCATGATCTTTTGTTCCACCGGATAGCCTCCACGCTCGGAAACACCGTTCACGACCTCATCATTCGCTAATACGGTACCCAAGGCGGCACACCAGTTTACCATGGTCTCGCCACGATAAGCGATCCGGTAGTTGAGTAATATCTCTTGTTTTTCTTTATCGCTCTTGGCTTTCCATTCCTCGGCGGTGAAACTAAGTTCCTCTCCGCAAGCTACGTTCAGACCTTCCGTACCACTGGTCTCGAAAGCCTGTATCAACTCGCTGATCGGGCGGGCTTGCTTCTCGTCGTTGCAGTAGTAGCTGTTGAACATCCGGATGAAGGCCCATTGCGTCCATTTGTAATATTCGGGATCGCAGGTACGGATCTCACGGCTCCAATCGTAGCAGAAACCGATCTTTTCCAATTGCTCCCGATAACGGGCTATATTATTCTTTGTCGTGATCTCCGGATGTTGTCCGGTTTGGATGGCGTATTGCTCGGCGGGTAGTCCGTAAGCGTCGTAACCCATCGGGTGCAATACGTTGAAACCTTGCAAACGTTTGAAACGCGAATAAATATCAGAAGCTATATAACCGAGCGGGTGGCCAACGTGCAATCCCGCACCGGAAGGATAGGGGAACATGTCCAATACATAGTATTTAGGCTTATTCGTGTCTTTTTCGACTTTATAAACCTTTTCGGCAATCCAGTAGTCGTGCCACTTCTTCTCAATCTCTCTGAAATTGTACTCCATGATCGTTTATCGTTTTTGTATCGTTTTCTATTTAAGGCCACAAAGTTAGTGAATTTATTTATTTTATATGAGTTATTTACATGAACTGTTTATTTCACGTAACCAATCCGGGGGCGAGATTGATTCTCGGTTCTTTTCGCTTGTAACTCAGCGAGTGACAGATTGATTAGCTCAAGTTGCGTACGGGTATCTTCGTTGATGTCGTTGTAATCGGCAAATGCTTCTTCGATATACGCTTTGAGTTCCTTTACTTCTTGTTGGAGTTCAAGCAAAGGGGAGGAAGAACTTATTATTTGTCGTATGCCGACGAAAGCACGCATGATAGAGATATTGACTTTAATGGCTGTATCGGATCTGAGTACAGAAGAAAGCATTGCTATACCTTGCTCCGTGAAAGCGAATGGAGCATATTGGTTACCTCCTTTCTTTGAGATGCCAATTTGGCATACCATATTGTTTTTCAAGTTGTTAAATTCTTGAATTGTTAATGTGAACATAAAATCATCAGGAAAGCGTTCTATGTTTCGTCTGACCGCACGTTTCAATTGGGCGGTTTCCGTTCCATACATTTCCGCCAGATCAAAATCCAGCATGACTTTTTGCCCTCTGATCTCATAAATCTTGTTTTGTATCGCTTGTAATTCCATAGTATAAGAACTTATTAGTTTACTTTATTTGATATAACCAATTTTAGGTCTTTTAGCATTGTTCTTTTTCTTTGTAGCCAGTTCGGAAAGAGCTATGTAAATATCATCCAAAGACTTTTGGGTGTCTTCACTGAGATCATTGATAGCGCAAAGGGTTTCCTCATTAGCCATTTCAAGAGATTTGATACGTTCTTGTAGCTCTTTAATTTCGATGGAACTAGTGGTAGCTTGTAAGGTATAATTCCGGATAGCGACAAAGGCTCTCATAATGTTTCTGTTGATTTCTATGGCAGTTTTAGAATTTAGCACACTACTAAGCATAGCCACCCCTAATTCCGTGAAAGCAAAAGGCTTATATTTGAAATTACTACCTCTTCCTTTGTTCAAGATACCAAATTGGCATCTTGAAAGTTCCTCCTTGGTTAACTCAAACATGAAATCATCTCCTTCAAAGCGTTCTATATTACGTCTGACCGCACGTTTCAGTTGGGCGGTTTCCGTTCCATACATTTCCGCCAG
>ERZ791927.2761-NODE-2761-length-10563-cov-4.125333_pt1 | contig 10563 bp, 10 predicted proteins | sample MGYA00510130_ERZ791927 | MGnify/ENA primary metagenome ERZ791927 (study PRJEB30046, sample SAMN00792055) | human gut metagenome | study: EMG produced TPA metagenomics assembly of the A metagenome-wide association study of gut microbiota in type 2...
TATCATGATTACCGTTTCTCTAAATTGTGTATCGAATTTTCATTTTCAAAGGATTTTACAAAGATACGAAAACTCGCCCAAATACGGATGGATTTAGGAAGAATAATGTAAACTATTGGGTTTTCAGGGAGATAGGCAATATTATTCTACATTTGTAAACGTGTGCTTTGAAGCTGTTTTTTGAATAGTTAAGCGGAAAAATTGCTACCTATCCGTTGCCCATTCCAGTTGTATGGAGTTGTTTGAAAATCCTTTTTGCTCCGACCATAAAGAACGCAGTTTTATCATTTTAGCTTAGCGAAGGTACTTATTTTTTTTGAGATATGAAAAATATAGGTTCCGGAAGTCAATGGTGATAGCTTTGTCTATGTTTGACGATATTTTACATGCCGATGATTAACTCTGTCTCCGTTAATTTTGCAAACAATGGAACAGATTATGAATCAAACAGATGTAAAGGTTTCGTTCTACCTTAAAAAGAGCGAGGCGGATGCCAAGGGAAATTGTCCCGTAATGGCACGGCTTATTGTCGGCAAGTACTCTGAAACAGCATTCAGTGTTAAGCTTCGTGTGCCACAGTCTTTGTGGTTATCTGGACGTGCCTGTGGGAAAAGCGCTGCGGCCCGAGACATAAATAACAGGCTGGATGAAATACGTGCAGCTGCTTTCAGTATCTATGCGGAACAATCCGCAAACCGTGAAGTTGTTACTGCAGAAGAAGTAAAACACCAGCTTTTGGGAATGGCTTCGGAACAGGAAACCTTGTTAAGCTATTTCAGGCTTTTCATGAGAAATTTCGAGAAACGTGTTGGGATTAACCGGACGGAAAGCAGCTTGAACGGTTATCGAAATTCCTATGATCATCTGGTTCGTTTCTTACAGTCACAATACAAGTTGTCAGACATTCCTTTTGCAGCATTAGACCGTTCTTTCATTGAAAAATTCGATTTGCATTTGCGTACGGAATGTCATTTAGCTCCAGGAACGATTGTAAATCTTACTGTAAGGCTGAAAACAATTGTCGGAGAAGCGATTGCGGACGGTATCATTACAGCGTTTCCTTTTGTGGGTTATGAACCGACACATCCGCAACCGGAACAAAAATATCTTACAACAGAGGAATTGAACAGAATCATGACCACCCCTTTGCATAGTCGCACCCTTTATCATGTACGGGATTTGTTTTTGTTTTCCTGCTATACTGGTATTCCTTATAGCGATATGTGTATGCTGACAAATGAGAATCTTTCCCTTGCTGAAGATGGCACTTGGTGGATTAGGAGTTCACGCAAGAAAACCGGTGTAGATTTTGAAATACCGCTTATGGAATTGCCGCTTCATATCATTGAAAAGTACCGGGATGTGGCTCCTGAGGGAAAACTTCTTCCTATGTATTCCAACAGTTCGTTGAACCATTATTTGAAACAGATAGCCGTACTCTGTGGCATAGAACGCAAGCTGGTCTTCCACGTGGCCCGTCATACCTATGCGACCGAAATCACCCTTTCCCATGGTGTACCACTTGAAACGGTCAGCAAGATGTTGGGACACAGCAGAATTGGCACTACACAGCTTTATGCAAAGGTTACAGACAATAAGATAGATACAGATACAAAAGCATTGGATAAAAAAATTGCTGAGAGGTTTTCTGTAGTTATTTGATAATGGCAAAAAATAGGATTATGAAAAGAAATACTGATAATATGGAAATCAAACGTCGCAGTACATTTGCGATATTGTTTTATATAAACCGTACCAAAATCCGTAAAGACGGAACATGTCAGCTGCTGTGCAAGATAAGCATAGATGCCAAATGGGAACAGATAGGAACGAAAGTGTCTGTCAATCCTGCCGTTTGGAATCCGGAAAAGGGACGGGCTGACGGCCGCAGTGAGAATGCTATTACCGTCAACCGGGCCATTGATGATCTGACAAAAGAAATCAAGGAGCATTATAGGCGGATTAAGAACAGTCTGGGATTTATTACGGCAGAGCAGGTAAAGAATGCTGTGATGGGAGTCGGTCAGAAACCGCTAACTCTGCTGGCTCTTTTCAGAGAGCATAACGAGGAGTTCAAGAAGCGTATCGGGGTGGATCGGATAAAGGAAAGTTATGATTCCTACTTGCGCTCATATAAGCACCTTTCTGCTTTTGTGCAGGAAAAACGTGGTATAGAGGATGTTCTTTTACGGAATCTTGATCGTGTTTTTTATGATGACTTTGAACTGTTTCTCAAGACGAACAGGAACTTAAGTCCGAAGACAGTACATGAACACCTTTATAGACTGAAGAAGATGACTATGAGGGCTGTCAGTCAGGGAACAATACGCCGCGATCCTTACTGTCGTCTTCATCCGGAATTACCCAAACGGAAAAGTCGTCATCTGAAATTGGAAGATCTGAAGACACTGCTTACAACCCCGGTCGAGAAGCCACAGCTTCAGTTTGTCCGAGACATGTTCATTTTCTCCACCTTTACCGGACTTGCCTATGCAGATTTGAAAAGACTGACTGTTAATGATATTATACAATCTGAGGATGGTTCGTGGTGGATTCATATCCAACGTCAGAAAACAGGGACATTGTCTTCTGTACGGCTGTTGGATATTCCGTTGAAGATAATTGAAAAGTATCGGGAACAGCGTCATGATGACAAGGTTTTCAATTTATACAAGCGTGAGTATTTCATTATGCTTACCCGTAAGTTAGGTGAGGTATACGGTTTTGAACTCACATTCCATATGGCGCGACACAATTTCGGAACTCATATAACTCTTTCAATGGGCATTCCAATTGAAACGGTCGGTAAAATGATGGGCCATATGCGAATTGAAACTACGCAGCTTTATGCTAAAGTCACCGACAAGAAAGTAGATGAAGACATGAAACGTCTGAAGGCAGCTGGTCTAAGCCAAACATCCGGCTTATATGAGGAGGATATTATAGTAAGGAAACAGAGACGAAAATCCCAAAGCCAGCTATCAGAAAATAAAGAAACGACCTTGTAACGAGGCCGTTTCTTTTGCATTGTTTCATACCCATCGCTGTTCTTCCCTGCATCTTTTATATGCGTCGTCAAGAACTTTCTGTATGTCTGACTCTTTGTAAAGGGCTTTTCCCTGCACAAGGTAGTAAGGTATCACGCCGAGGGTCCGGTATTCCTGCAAGGTACGCCGGCTTACTTTCAACAGCTTTGAAAGTTCCTCGTCCGTGAGGAAATAATCACTGTGGAATGCGGGTCTCGGAGCCGTCCTTATTGCGTCTATCATACGCTCCATGTTTTCCAGCCCTTTGAAAATAGTATCAATCCGCTGGTCCTTTCTGTCTATAAGATCGTAACTCATGGCTTTCTTTTTTGTGGGTGATAACTTGATTCCAACATGTTTTGCACATCTTCCGGCTTGTAGAAGAACTTGTTCTTGATCCGGGTGAAAGGCAACAGTCCTTTCTCACGATATACCTGAAGCGTTCTCTTTGATATGCGGAGAATCTCGCATACCTCCTGATTGTCCATCCATTTTTTCAGTCCTGCATCTTTGGCCGGATTGCATATACCAGTGACTTTTTTCTCTATCATGCTGAATCGGACAACCAGTTCGTCAAATGTCCGTTTGTCTATACATATAATTTCCATACTGCCGTTTTGTTAGAATTGAATACCGAGTTCCTTTTTAATTTTTGCCGGAAGTACCTTTCCTTTCCTGCTCAGGAAGTCCTGGACTTCCGAAGCCTTGTAATAGGTACGTCCGTCAATCATGTAGTAGGTGACGAGTTTCTTCTGGCGGTAGCGTGCAAGTGTACGCTTGGTAACACCAAGGAGCTCGCACATATCCTGGTTGTCAAGCAGCTTGTCACCCTCAAGAGCGGCCGTCTGCCTGTTCATGCGGTTCAGCCTGTCATCTATCCTGTCAAACCGTTCCATTATCTGATGGAGCATCATCTGGAATGTCTCCCTGTCTATCTGTATCATAATGAATTCTGTTTTTAGTGTAATAATTCCATTTTTTACACCGTGTTGCGCAACAGGTTTCATTATGATATAGGCCAAAACATAGACCAACGGAACATATCGCCACATAAAAGTATGACAAGTCATTGAGTAATAGGGAAATAAAAAATCAGCCCCATAAAAATGAGACTGATGGAAGTATTGCAAATGCAATATGTTGCAATGCCTTATTGCAATGTCTTGCAATAAACCAGGCGACAAATTCCGTTTTTGAATGTTTTGGATTTTACGGTTTTCCACTCTCCACGTGGCAGATGTTTTGAGACGGATTTATGGTTCGGACGAGTGGAAGGAAACAGGAAAATGATCATTTCATCTATGAGATGATAAACTGAGAGACCACGCAAAAGTTCTATACTTTCTTCGTCATGTATCTCGGCTTGATAAAGGATGGATGGGTCTGACATGTCTTTCTCGCACATGAAATCCACAAGCGGATAACCCGGATAGAGCCGGCGGGTACATTTGTCGCGCCCGTATGAGAATCCGTCCTTGTCGTCTCTCATCCATTGTAATAAGGGGTCGTCTTCAGCCGGAATGGAACCGTCTAATGTCATTGCTATCAGAACCTGTAACTTGGCCATACCTTTTTTCCTCTAAATGAAAAGCGTGAAACTCACGCACTATCAGGTAGAGGCTCTGGTAAGCCCATTGTAGAATCATGCATGAGCTCACGCTATAGGACATAGCATAAGCTACACGCAAAAGCCTCTACAATATCAATTTACCAGATTTCTACCTGAGACGTCTTGCGACTTATGTTGTAATGTTCGGCAAGGCTTAAAGCAATGCCGATATTTTCTCCTTATGTTGTGACTGTCATTCCTATATTACAAGGATTTCCAATCATATGCAAATGTAGGCATTTTATTCCAAACAGAAATATGGAATGACGGTTATTTGTCATTCAATCCATATTTTTTCATTTTCCGATATAGTGTGGACGGATCAATATGCAGTATGCCTGCTGCTTGTTTGCGACTCCCATGGCTGGTTTTCAATGCCTGTATTATCGAGTGTTTCTCTTCCGCATCGTTTTCAGGAAAAAGATTGATTTCATCGGTCGCCGCTTCCAGTTTGATATTCAGGTCGGCGGTTTCAATGAGCGGCTGTTTAGCCATAAGTACCGCCCTTCTTATCCTGTTATGCAGTTCCCGTACGTTCCCAGGCCAGCGGTAAGAGAGAAGCAATTGTTCCGCTTCAGAACTGAAGCCTTCTGTCGGTCTTTTCAGTTCTCCGGAAAACTTTTTTCTGAAATGATGAGCCAAAGGCAGAATGTCATCGGGGCATTCATGCAAGGAAGGCAGGACAATCTCAAATTCGCATAGCCAGTGGTATAGGTCTTCCCTGAACCGTTTTTCTTGTATTGCAAGTTGGAGATCTTCATTGGTGGCGGCTACAATTCTTACATTAGCCCGCTTTTCTTTGTTACCACCTATTGGGATGTATGTGCCTTCTTGCAAAACCCGCAGCAGCATGGCTTGGACGTCCAGGGACAAGGTCCCTATTTCATCCAGAAAGAGTGTTCCGCCTTTTGCCATTTCAAAATATCCGTCCTTGTTGGCGTCGGCACCGGTAAATGTTCCCTTTATGTGCCCGAAAAAGAGGGTGGGTGCAAGCTCTTTGGGTATGACTCCACAATTCACGGCGACAAACGGCATATCCTTCCGCTCTCCTATATAGTGGATACGCTGTGCAACCGATTCTTTTCCGGCACCGTTAGGACCAAGTATAAGCACAGAAATGTCAAATGGGGCGACTGTACTGACCAGATGTTCGACCTCCTGCATCTGAAGGCTGTTTCTGGGGAGCAAATCCTTGTTTTTGTCGCATATCACAGATTTGGGACGGAAAATATCTTTCAGTTGTCTTTGCAATTCGTCCATCTGTACCGGCTTTGCCAGATAGTCTTTGGCTCCCAGTTTTATGGCTTGTACAGCATCCGGTACTGAAGCATATCCGGTCATGATAATGAAAGGGATATCCATCCGTTCCTTCCGCATCCATTCGAGCAAAGATATACCGTCCCCTTCCGGCAGGCGTACGTCGGACAGCACAAGGTCGAAACTTTCTTTCTTGAGCAGTTTTCGTGCCCCTGGTTCATCTATTGTTATCTCTGCTTCATAACCGGATTTTTCCAACCTTTTTTTCTGTTGCCCGGCAAGCATGATGTTGTCTTCAACTATCAGTATTCTGTATTTCATTCATGTTTTCATTTAATTATGTCCGTCCATTTCCGATAATCGGCTTTTTGTCTCAGATATCAGCCGGTCTATTCTTCTGACAATTCTTTCCACATCATTGCGGAATGCTGACTCATCCGTATCTTCCACATACTCTTCATAGCTGTACGATTCCAGCTCATGGGCTATTCCCAATTGCTCCCACATCGGGTACATCCTGTGCAGAGTTTCCCATATCCGCTTCCGGTCGGGCTTTTCCTGACTCAAAGAATCCAGCAAGTCAGAACTGTTCCTATTGGATTCCTCTATAAGAGTCTCCAAAGTCCAGCGTTCGTCTCCCGTAGTGACATACAGAGCCTCGAAATCTGGAGAATGATTATCCATTGTTCTGTCCTGTCCAATGAGTGACGAGAGAAATTCGAGCAGGTCTCTTGTATAGAACGGTTTGTGGATACAGCCGGCAAGTCCGGCTTGAATATAGCGGTCTGCATCGCCGTCGTTACGGGCGGTCATTGCAGCTATGGGAATTGTCCGTGAATTTCCTATGTTGGAAAGGCGTAGCAGATGCAACAGGTCAAAACCTCCCGTACCACGCATCTGTATATCGGTCAGCAATAGGTCGTATTCTCCGGTTCTCAATGCCTTGACCACTTCCTGTGCATTGGTACAGGCTCGGCATGAGATACCGTTCCGTTCCATCATTTCAACTGTGTTGCGCAATTGTATCGGATCGTCATCGACTACAAGAACCCGTCGAGGAAGTCTGAGGTTTCCCGTATAAGTTTCTGGCTTGTCTCTTGCAGGCTCATTGGTCTGCCTAAGCGGAATTTCCACCTTGAATTCGCTGCCTTTACCGATCTGGCTCGAAACAGAGAGTCTTCCTCCGAACAGGTTCACCAGCCCTTTCGTAATGGAAAGTCCCAGTCCGAAGCCTTCTGAATCCAAATCAGGAGCAGCCCGTTCAAAGGGCTGAAAAATGCGTTGTGTTGTGTTCTCGTCCATTCCTATCCCCGTATCTTTGACCTTTACTGAAAGAGTATCTTCTTCATAACTTGCCAGAAATTTGATATAACCTGTACGGGTGAATTTTACAGCATTCTCCAGAATGTTGACCACTATCTGCCTTATGCGGTCTGCATCGCCAAGGACGGTGATGCCGCAACCCATAAAAGCCTTGTCAAACATCAATCCTTTGTCGTTCGCCTTGCGTGTGTATTCTTCAGCGATACTTTCCAGAAAGGATTCAAGATGGAAAGGAATTTCGTTTAGGGTTTCTTTAGCATCGTCCAGACGGGAGAGGTCAAGCAGGCTGTTGGCAAGCCGGGTGATATGACGGGATGATTCAAGGATGTTTCCGAGATAGGCATTGCGGCGTTTCCGGTCACGAGTATCCATGGCCAGTTCAGCACTGCCACTGATGGCATTGAGAGGTCCTCGTATGTCATGGGAAAGTGTGATGATTATTTTCTTGCGCATGTCGGAGAGTGTACGGTTTTGTGTTGCCGTATCTTCCAGTTCAGCCTTGTCCCTTTCCCTGCGGTTAAGGTCACGCATGATGATAAGGTGCGAAATGATGAGCAGGATGATGGCCATGCCGATTACTCCTGCCATTAAAAAGAACGACATTTTCTCTGCTTCTGCCATTTTTTAACTCTCTTTGTGAGAAGGCTGTTTGTGCCTGTTCGTCAAGGTCGTTTATCAGCTTGTTCAATGTCCTGTTCAATTCCCTGTTGCGCATACGCAGGCTGTCGGCATAAATGTCCATTTCGCTCGCTTGTCTTTGATGTATTGCTATCAGGCTGTCACTGAAATCATGAAGTTCTTTTTGGGATGGCATTACTTGTATTTCTTCTTTTTTCCCGAAGAATCCTGCAATCCCTTTTTTCTTTTGTTCTATGGTACGGATATGTGTTGCACGCCTTGCCACTTCCGGCAACTGGTTTACCAGCACGCTGTCCGCTTCAGTTCGCCGTTCAAACATTTCCATTATGTGCAGCAGGTGTGTCTCCTTTTCGGCAAGCAGAGCACGAAGAGTGTCTATCTGTTCCGGGCGTACATATTCACGGCAGTGCCGTTTCAGCAAGTTCAGTAAACTGTCGGCTTGCAGTCGGCGGTTACGATAGTATAGATAGTCCGCTTTGTTCCAATTTACCACACCCTCACCCAATGTGGCGAGCCCCGTAATACGGCGATGAGCCGTGTTGATACTACGACGCACTTGCCGTATCTCGGCGGACTCGGCCTCTATCTCTTTTATTCGTTTGCGTTCATGTACCAAAATGGCGACCATACTGCCTATGGCCGCCAAAAGAATTATATATCCCAAAAGAATCTTATGTCGTAATCTTATCTCCATCAACTAAATCAAGCGTTTGCTAAAATGGCAGCCATGCTGCCGATGACTGCCATAAAATAATGTTGCGTATGTCATGTCTCAATAAAGCTGCCATTCACAATTCAAACAAAATTCATAAATAACGGGTAGTGCTTGCATTTTGCATTTTATAGCTGCAACAAACGAAACCTATCGTTAAAAAAGCCTCTGTATTTACCTCCTTTGGGTGTAAATGTTTTTATGATATCTACTGATGGATGAACATATTTTGTATAAACGCCAAAAGCACCTACATGCCAGGCATTATTATAATAAACAAATATGAATTGAACATTTGGAGCTGCCGTCTTATAAAGCCCATAGTTATCCCAATAGGATCCGGATTGAATTCGACAGACTTGAGCCCCTCTATTTGTAGGCGGGATGCGATACATATTTCTACCATCACTATCATGATAGAAGACATAACGATTGAGACTTGGGAAAGAGTGGACTTCTATAGCACATCCGCTTAACGCCAGTGTAGTGACAATTTGTCCATTGAATGGATGGTTAACAACACATGAACCTACATTATTTGGTATGAATGGGAAATAGAAGTCAGTACCAAGTGGTGTTGGTATTAACCTGAAAAGAGAGCCTCTTCTCAAACTAATTTCTGTTATTGTTACTGGACCTGCAGGAAATGCATATCCTTGAGGAAGCACAAAAATATTTGAACTATTGATAGTCGCTACAGGGTTAATTCTTAAACTCGGTAATATCGGCATTTTTGTATGAATTATAAGAACGGGACTTTATCCATCCCGTTCTATATGTTTATACTCTATTTACTGCTTTCTGTATTTATAGGCTCGATACAGGAAGCCATTATATCCATCAGTTTTGACAGACCTTCGGTCTGTGGTTGCTGGCTGGCCGAAACATGTATCTGGTATTTTGCCGTTTGGTTGGTCATGCGGGTGTTCTCACGGGCGGTCGTTACTTTGCCGCTGATTTCTGCGCTTATTAACCAACTCTTCCCGGAAACTTTTGTTTCTACTTCGGCATTAATAGTGCTTTTTACATTTGAGGTATCAGTAACCTCCATCTGGAAATCTACATCCACGCGGTCTATAAGCAGAGAAGGAATAGGCACCAATCCTATAAACGGAGCCTTGACACTTTGTGGCATTGTTGTCATTACTCCATCCTGCTGTATCGGTCTTTTAATATCGAATTCCAATACACGAGCTGTTTTACCGTCGTCATCAAAAGCAATTTGCTTGTAGAAATTCCATGCTGTCGCTGCCAATTCCTGTTGTGCTTCGGCTGCTGCAATAAGTGGAGCTGCAATAAGTTCCCGCATGGGAAGCCCCTTGAATTTGTCAGTCACGTTTGAATCTGCTTTAAGAACTGGAGAAGTTTCTCTGTTTTGAGTCTCTTCCAATGCAGCGGAGATAATTTCTTTCGCCTGTCCGCTTACATTTTCATTCAAGTTTTCCGCATTTTCTTGTTGCCCTTGGTTTAATATTTCTTCTGCTATAACATTTGAATTTTAAAGTTATTAGATGTTTTTTACAAAATCGTCAATGATTCGGGAAATACTCTCCGGAGTCTCCTGAACCTTAAAATTGACGCAAACCTCCATGACATCATCCGCATCCGGTTTTATGTTGCTCATCTGCATCTGGAGATTGGCTCTGTGCGGACTGGATAACAGCAAGTTGTTTTCCGGGATCTGTGATTCCACGCTTCCGACCTTCGCCTTGAACTTTATCTGCACATTATCCATTGCAAGATAATGATGGGATATCAAGGCTATAAGTGGAATATCAATAGTCTTGTCTCCAACCATGATTTTTTTCGATTGGAACGTATTTGCGTTATTTGCATTTGTTCCTTCAAAAAGTCTGGTCAGATTTTGTATCTGATGATTCTGTAATGTATCTTGTGCACAGTTTACGGCGTACTGCAAACCATTCATAATATCAGAGAATGAATTGGTTTGAACACTGTCCGGCTCATCGTCATTATTTTTCTTGCCTCTGTGAAAA
>ERZ791927.2767-NODE-2767-length-10546-cov-5.196931_pt1 | contig 10546 bp, 10 predicted proteins | sample MGYA00510130_ERZ791927 | MGnify/ENA primary metagenome ERZ791927 (study PRJEB30046, sample SAMN00792055) | human gut metagenome | study: EMG produced TPA metagenomics assembly of the A metagenome-wide association study of gut microbiota in type 2...
ACCACCCGTGCGGCGGCGATGGTGCAGCCCTTCGCCCGGGGGTGGGGGCTGATGATGATGCCGTTGCGGGTCTTCAGGGAAATCAGGGTCTTGAAAATGGCGGTAGAAGTGGGGTTCGTGGTGGGAATGACCGCCGCGATGACGCCGATAGGCTCGGCAATGCGCTGAATGCCGTAGGCCGTGTCTTCCTCAATGACACCGCAGGTCTTGGAATCCTTGTAGGCGTTGTAAATATATTCAGCGGCATAGTGGTTCTTGATGACCTTATCCTCCACTACGCCCATACCGGTTTCGGCTACGGCCTGCTTGGCCAGAGGAATGCGCATCTGATTGGCTGCGGTAGCGGCGGCCAGAAAAATTTTATCCACCTGCTCCTGCGTATAAGTGGCAAATTTCTCCTGTGCCGCGCGGCACTTTGCCAATGCTTCGGTCAGTTCCTGAGCGGTGGTTACAGGTGCATATGTTTTATCCATGAAAATCGACCTTTCCGAACATTAATTATCAGTATTTTGTTACCGATATATTACTATCGATATAATAGCACATATCTCTGAAAAGTCAATCCCCATTATGAAATTTATTCGTAGGCAGAAATAGCCGGGCTTTCGGAGCATATCGCTCTGAAAGCCCGGCTGCATTCTTCACTTATCACGTGCCAAGATAGGCCGCCTTCACCGCTTCATTTGCCAGCAGCTCCTCGCCGCTGCCGTGGAGGGTGATACGCCCGGTCTCCATGACGTAGCCGAGATTGGCGGTTTTCAGCGCCATGTTGGCGTTCTGCTCGATAAGCAGCACCGTCACGCCCTGCTTGTTGATCTCCTTGATGATCTCAAATATGCCCTTGACGATGATGGGCGCAAGTCCCAGAGACGGCTCGTCCATCATGATGACCTTGGGGCGGCTCATCAGCGCACGGCCGACCGCCAGCATCTGCTGCTCGCCGCCGGACAGCGTGCCGCCCGCCTGCCATGAACGCTCTTTCAGTCGGGGAAACAGGTCAAACACCCAGTTCAAGTCCTCCGTCAGATCGTCCTTGCGCAGGTAAGCGCCGATTTTCAGGTTTTCCAGCACCGTCATGTCCGGGAAGATACGCCGTCCCTCGGGTACCAGCGTGATGCCCTTGGACACGATCATGCTGGAATCCATGCCGGTGATGTCCTCGTCCAGAAAGGAGATTTTTCCCGCGGAGGGCTTCACCAGCCCCGCGATGGCGCGGAGGGTGGAGCTTTTGCCAGCGCCGTTGGCGCCGATCAGGGTCACGATCTCCCCTTCCGGCACGTCCAGACTGATGCCCCTCACCGCTTCGATTCCGCCGTAATGCACCTGCAAGTCCCGGATTTCCAGAATGTTACGCATCTTCCGTCACCCCCAAATACGCCTCGATCACGCGCTTGTTCTGCTGCACTTCCTTCGGCACGCCCCGGGCGATCTCACTGCCGAAGTCAATGACATAAATGTAGTCCGAAATCTTCATGACCAGATCCATGTGATGCTCAATGAGGAAGACCGTCAGATGGTGTCTGTCCCGAATCTCTTTGATGTACTCCGCCAGTTCCTGCGTCTCCTGCGGGTTCATGCCCGCCGCCGGTTCGTCCAGCAGCAGCAGCTTGGGGTCCGTCGCCAGAGCGCGGGCGATTTCCAGACGGCGCTGCAGGCCGTAGGGCAGGCTGGTAGCAATCTCGTCCTTGTACTGCTCCAGTCCCTGCTCTTTCAGCAGCTCCATGGTTTCTTCCCGCATTCTCGCTTCTTCCTTGGCGTTCGCCCGGAAAATGGCGGAAAATACGTTCTGCTTGGCACGCATATGCTTGGCGACCAGCACGTTTTCAAACACAGTCATGCTCTTCCACAGGCGGATGTTCTGGAAGGTACGGGCGATACCCAAGGACACCACATGATCCGGGGTGGGGTCAATGTTGCGCTCGTTCGCATACTTATCCCCGTTGGTGCCCAGATAGTTCTTTTTCATTTTGCCGGTGGGGTGGTTGCGGATCATGGTCTTGCCCATGAATTCCACCCGGCCGTTGGTCGGCTGATACACACCGGTGATGCAGTTAAAGGCCGTGGTCTTGCCCGCGCCGTTGGGGCCGATCAGTGCGACGATCTGACCCTCCGGCACGTCCAGAGACAGGTCATTCACAGCAACTACGCCGCCAAACTGCATGGTGACATTTTCCATACGAAGAACGTTTGTTTTGCTCATGCCGCTTCAGCCCTCCTTTTCCGCCGCGGGGGCAGCCTTTTTCCGCTTTTTCAGCAGTCCGCCGATGCCCTTCCAGCTCAGCTCCTTCTCCCCCATGATGCCCTTGGAGAAGAACAGAACAATAATCATGATGACCACGGAGAATACGACCATCCGGAAACCGCTGCGCAGCAGGGGCACCTTGAACGAGCCGATATAGGTCTCCCGATCCAGAAACCGCAGCCACCACTCAGAGCAGGCCACGTACAGGAACGTGCCGATGACGGAGCCGGAAACGGAGCCGATGCCGCCGATGACCACGATCAGCAGAATCTCATAGGTCATTGTGGAGGTGAACACCTTCGCCTGCGCGTTGGCAACATACATGGCGAACAGCGCGCCGCCCACGCCGGAGAAGAAGCTGGAAATCACAAAGGAGAGCATCTTGTGCTTGAACAGGCTGATGCCCATGGCCTCCGCCGCCACCTCGTCATCCCGGATGGCCTTAAAGGCGCGGCCGTAGGAGGAGTTGATCAGCAGAACGATCAGGGCAATGCAGATGATCGCCACAAGGAAGGGAACGAATGTACTCAGCCGCAGAATCACCTGCCCCGCGCCGTTTTTGATATTGAAATCGGAGAAGGTGGGGAAGCCTTTGATCATATTCGCGCCGTTGGTAATGGGGCCAAGGGTCTGCCACTGGAAAATGGCCCGCAGGATTTCGGCGAAGCCCAGTGTGGCAATGGCGAGATAGTCGCTTTTCAGCCGCAGAACCGGCAGGCCGATGAGCGCCGCGAACAGTGCGGCAACCAGTCCCGCGAGAATCAGTCCTACGAGAACGGCCAGCACCAGCGCCAGTCCGCCGCCGAAACCGGCGCTTCCCAGAAAGCTCTGGAACATATCCACCAGAGAAAACTTCACGGCCGAGCCGCCGTAGAGGTAGTAGACCTGATCCTTGGCAGCCATGGGAACGGTCAGGATGGCGTAGGTATACGCGCCCAACAGCATGAAGCCCGCCTGTCCCAGAGAGAACAGGCCGGTGAAGCCGTTGAGCAGGTTCATGGAAACGGCCACCAGAGAATACACCGCGCCCTTTTTCAGCACGGTAAACAGCTGGCTGGTGGGAAGGAAGACCGCAGGCAGTCCGGGAATGCGGTCGCTGAGGTTTTCCAGCAGGACAATCAGCAAAAGCAGCACCGAAATGGAGATCAGCGCAGTGAAGCTGCCGTTTTTGTTTGTTTTCTGTTTCAGCATATCCGGCACCTCCTTAAACCTTATCCGTGGCCTTTTCGCCAAAGAGTCCGGTGGGCTTGCAGGTCAGGATGATGATGAGCAGCGCGAAGGTGAAAGCATCAGAGAACACGGAAACATTCCATGCCGAGGGCAGGCCCTTGATGATGGTCTCGCAGATGCCGATCAGGAACGCGCCGATCACCGCGCCGGGGATGGAGCCGATGCCGCCGAACACTGCCGCCACGAAAGCTTTCAGTCCCGGCATGGCGCCCGCCGTGGGGGTAATGGCTGGATAAGTGGTGAAGTACAGAATGGAACCCACCACTGCCAGAGCAGAACCGATGACAAAGGTCATGGAAATGACATTGTTGATCTTGATGCCCATCAGCCGCGCCGTCTCAAAGTCCTTGGAAACGGCACGCATGGCCATGCCGATTTTGGTGTGGTTGATCAGCTGGGTCAGCAGCACGATCAGCACCAGCACCAGAATGGGGGTGATGATGACCACCAGCTTTGTGGAGGTGCCGACAATGTTGATGGTTTGGTTCAGAATTCCGATGCTGGGGTAAGTCATGGGCTGGCCGCCGGTGACGTAGGTCGCAGTATTCTGCAGCAGATAGCTGACGCCGATGGCGGAGATCATGACGGACATTCTCGGGGCATTGCGCAGGGGCTTATAGGCCGCCCGCTCGATGAAAAAGCCCAGCGCCACCGTCAGGATGATGACAGCAGGAATTGCCGCGTAGATCGGCAGCACGGCGGAAACATAAATACCCAGCAGACCGGCGACCATAAACACGTCGCCGTGGGCAAAGTTGATCAGGCGCAGAATGCCGTAGACCATGGTGTAGCCAATGGCGATCAGCGCCAGCTGGCCGCCCAGAGAAATGCCGCTGAGCAGAATGGATACCATGTATTCCAGAGAAAACAGTTGTTCCACAGGGGTTCCTCCCTTTCTTTACGGAATCCCCGAAGAAGCCGTCAGCAGCCCCGCTCCGGACGGTTTTTTCAGAGATTCCCTGTCTTAAAAATACGACTGTTGGCGGGGGGATTCGCCCCCCGCCAAACAATTCAATTGGAGATAATATCAGCTGCCGGAGCCGGTCTGGACGGTTTCCAGAACCCACGCGCCGCTGGCGGTGTCCGCCGCCTTGATGTAAGCGGTGTCGCGGATGGCGTCGCCCTGAGCGTCGAATGCGATGGAGCCGGAAACGCCGGTGTAGGTGACGGAGGGCAGAGCGGCCATGATGGCGGCCTTGTCGCCGCTGTCGGCCTTCTTCATGGCCTCCAGCGCCACGAAGTAAGCGTCGTAACCCATGGCGGTGACGGCGGAGATGGTGTCGTTGCCGCCGTTGGCAGCCAGCGCCTCGGAGCTGGCGTTGATGTACTCCTTGACGCCCGTGTCAAACTCGGGAGCGCCGCCTTCCTGATAGAAGGTGGAGACGTACAGCTGCAGGTCGGTGCCCTTGATGGCTTCCAGAACCATGTTGTCGTCCAGCGTGTCGGAGCCGAGGAAGGGAGCCTCAATGCCCAGAGACGCGGCCTGGGTGATGATCTGCACGGCGTAGGCGATGGAGACAGGGGTGAAGATAACGTCCGCGCCCTCGCTCTTGGCCTTGTTCAGGTAGGAGCCGAAATCGGAGTTGCCGGTGGGGAAGGAGTCGGTGATGACCTTGCCGCCCGCGGCCTCAAAGACCTTGGTGAAGAAGGCGATCAGGCCCTGGTCGTACTCGTTGCCGCTCTCGCCCAGGCAGTAGGCGGTCTTGGCGCTGAACTTGCTCACGGCGAAGTTGGCCAGAACGTCGGCCTGGAAGTTATCCAGGAAGCAGATACGGAAGTAGTAGCTATTGCCCGCGGTGACGTTGGGGTTGGTGCAGGTGATGCCGATGGCGGGGATGCCGGCCTCTTCAAACTTGGGGCCGCCGGCCATGGAAACGCCGGAACCGTAGGAGCCCAGAACCACGGACACGCCCGCGCTGACCAGAGAGGAAGCAGCGGAGGGAGCCTTGTCGGTGGAGGAGCCGTTGTCGCCGTAGACCAGCTCAACCTTGTAGGTCTCGCCGCCCAGAGTGACCGTGGGCTCCTGGCTGTTGGCATACTGCATACCCAGGATTTCCTTCTTGCCGCCGGACGCGGAGTCGCCGGAAGAAGGCTCAAACACGCCGATCTTGATGACCTTCTCGCCGGAAGCGGAGCCGCTGCCGGAAGAGGAGCAGGCGCACAGGGACAGGGCCATGCACAGTACTAAGATAACAGCAATTACTCTTTTCATTTTCTTTACCTCCATTCAAAAGCAGCATCCATAGTCAGTGGACATCTGTTTTTGTGATATGGAAAATTATATATGAATTATGCCCAAATTGCAATTGTAATTTACGATAGAATTTAATGGTCGGTCATTCATTTTTTGTTCAAATTTTACAAGCTCTTTTTCGGTTTATTGACAAGATCACCCGCGCCTGTTATAATTACTAACAACGTTAGCGAACTTCATTTTTTGCGCAGTCCCGAATGGTTTCCCCGTTTTGTAAATCCGGCGTTTTCCTCTCCGACGTCTGCTCCGTTCCCCGGAGAAAGCTTTGCCGGATCGGGAATGTTTGCCAAAAGGGTCGACCCCATGATGCAATGTCGCTTTCAAAAACTTGCAATCTCCGGTGAATTTCCACCGGTAACACACCTGAGAAAAGGACGATGCCTATGAAAAATCAACATGAAGTGGAAAAACTGGCCTATGCAATGACCCGTCAACGGTATCTGCTGAACCGGGACATAGTGCATGACCTGTTCACGGAGCTGTCCCTTTCCGACTACATTGCCCTCCACAGCATTGCGGAAGCTGCCGGTCAGGGTGGGTCAGCGGAGCAAACCTACCTGCGGGATTTGGCCGAGCGACTGGAAATGCCCATACCCAAGACTTCCAAAATGATCCGCAAGCTTCACGAGCGGGGGCTGGTATTCTGGTCCCACAGCGGCGACGGGCGCGACGGCACCTACGTCGTCATCACCGATTCCGGCGTCCGGGCCATGGAGCGGCAGGCAAATATCCTGAACGCCTACTACAGCCGGGTAATCGAGGCCTTCGGCTACGAAAATCTGAAGAACCTTCTGGAGCAGATTTCCCGTCTGGAGGACGTTATGAACGAAGTATTTGCGAAAGGAGCGGCCAGCCATGGACTTGACCCAGTTAAATGACTACACGACCCGCAGCGAGGCGGTGTGCCGCCGGAACGACACCATCTCCCCCCGGCTGTACGAGGAATACGGTGTCAAAAAGGGGCTTCGGGACGAAAACGGCAACGGCGTTCTCGCCGGGCTGACGAACATTTCCAAAATCACGTCCTCCAAAATTGTGGACGGCAAAAAGATTCCCTGCGACGGCCAACTCTGGTACCGGGGCTACCGGGTGGAAGACCTGATCGGCAGCCTTGGGGAAACGGAGCTTGGCTACGAAAAGATCGCCTATCTTCTGCTCATGGGACAGATGCCGGACAGCGCCGCCGCGGAAGAATTCCGGAGGCTGCTGGGCGAGTGCAGGACGCTCCCCACCAACTTCACCCGGGACGTCATCATGAAAGCCCCCGGCAAGGACATCATGAACTCCATGACCCGGGGCATTCTGACGCTGGCGTCCTACGACGAGCGCGCCATCGACACCAGCGTCAGCAATTCTCTCCGGCAGTGCATCCAGCTGATCGCCGAATTCCCGCTGCTGGCCGTTTACGGATACCACGCCTATAATTACTACGAAAATATGGACAGCATGGTCATTCACCGGCCTGACCCCGCTCTTTCCACGGCGGAAAATCTTCTGATGATGCTCCGCCCCAACAAAAAATACACCGCCACGGAAGCGAAGGTCTTGGACACGGCGCTGATTCTCCACATGGAGCACGGCGGCGGCAACAATTCCACCTTCACCACCCGTGTCATCACCTCCTCCGGTTCCGACACCTATTCCACCATCGCGGCGGCTATGTCCTCCCTGAAAGGCCCCAAGCACGGCGGCGCCAACATCAAGGTCATGGAAATGATGGAGGACATCCGCCTGCACGTCCCCGACTGCTCGGACAAGGAGGCTCTGGAGGATTATCTCGCGAAGATCATCAATAAGGAAGCCTTCGACCGGAAGGGGCTTGTATACGGCATGGGTCACGCCGTCTATTCCCTGTCCGACCCCAGAGAGCGGATTTTCAAGGGCTATGTGGAAAAGCTCGCCGCCGAAAAGGGGCGCGGGGACGACCTGACGCTGTACCGCAACGTGGAGGAGCTTGCCCCTCAGCTGATCGCGAAGCACCGGCGGATCTACAAGGGCGTCAGCCCCAATGTGGACTTTTACAGCGGCTTTGTCTACGACATGCTGGGAATTCCTCAGGAGCTGTACACAGCCATGTTCGCCGTGGCGAGGATCGTGGGTTGGAGCGCCCACCGGATCGAGGAACTGATCTGCATGGATAAGATCATCCGTCCGGCGTACATGAGCGTCATGGAAGAACGGGAGTGATTTTGGTAGCATGGACTATTCGTTACTTGCCGGGCAGCTTCTCAATGTGCAGGCGAATCTCCTGCAAGTCCCGGCCTATCAGCAGCTTTCTAAGATGGTGCGGGGAGAGCTGTTCGTTCTGAACTATCTCGCCACCCACGAGACGGCGATCCATCCCAAGGAACTCAGCAAAAAGATGGCCGTCAGCACCGCCCGTGTCACCTTTCTTCTGCATCACATGGAGGAAAAGGGACTGATCGCCCGCTCCTCCGATTTAAGCGACAACCGGCAGATTTTTGTCCGGCTGACGGAAAACGGGGTAAATGCGATACAAAAAACCCGGGCGGAGGTCATCTCCCGGGTATCGTCCCTGCTGGAAGCACTCGGCCCCGAGGACGCCCGGGAATATATCCGCATTCAGGAAAAGATTCTGGACAATTTCCTGGGAAATCCCTGATTTTCCAAGGTGAACCACCAGACGCACACGGGTTCTGCGGGGAGCGCACGTCTCCCCTGCAGAACCCGCTTCTTTTTGGAACGATACCCACATTTTCCTCTGTACTTTTTGGAATTTCCGTGTTATACTGACATTGCGATAATCGAAATTATGTTTGTAATTCAAGGAGGCGCACGGAATGAAAGCCCGAAGCTATATTGCCATCGACTTGAAATCCTTCTACGCCTCCGTGGAGTGCATCCAGCGGGGGTTAGACCCCATGATCACCAATCTGGTGGTGGCCGACCCCAGCCGCACCGACAAAACCATCTGCCTTGCGGTCTCCCCTTCCCTGAAATCCTTCGGCATTCCCGGCAGGCCGCGGCTGTTTGAGGTCGTACAGAAAATCGGACAGGTCAACGCGCTGCGCCGGAATTCCGCCCCGGGACGCACTTTTACCGGCAAATCCCACGACTACACCGAACTGCGCGGTCACCCGGAGCTGGAGGTGGACTACATCGTCGCGCCCCCGCAGATGGCATTTTATATGGAGACCAGCGCGGCCATTTACAATATTTATCTCAAATACGTCGCCCCGGAGGACATCCACCCCTACTCCATCGACGAGGTGTTCATCGACGCCACAAATTACCTGAATCTCTACCGCCTGACTCCGGAAAAGCTCGCCATGAAGATCATTCTGGACATTCTGGAAAATACCGGCATTACGGCCACCGCCGGAATCGGGACGAATCTGTATCTTGCCAAAGTAGCCATGGACATTGTGGCGAAGCATATCCCCGCGGACAAGAACGGCGTGCGCATCGCCCAGCTGAACGAGCTGCGCTACCGGCAGGAGCTGTGGTCTCACCGTCCCCTGACGGATTTCTGGCGGGTCGGCCCCGGCTACGCGAAAAAGCTGGAAAAGGTGGGACTGCGCACCATGGGCGACGTTGCCCGGTGTTCCGTGGGCAAGCCTACGGAATTTTACAACGAAGACCTGCTGTATAAGCTGTTTGGCGTCAACGCCCAGCTGCTGATTGACCACGCCTGGGGGTGGGAACCATGCACCATCGCGGACATCAAGGCATACAAGCCGGAGTCCAGCAGCATCAGCCCCGGTCAGGTGCTGCAATGCCCCTATACCGCGGAAAAGGCCCGACTGGTCGTCAGGGAAATGGCGGATGATCTTTCCTTGGACTTAGTGGACAAAGGACTTGTCACCGACCAGATCGTCCTGACGGTGGGCTACGATATTGAAAATCTCACCGACCCGGAACGAAGCCGCGCCTATCAGGGCCCCGTCACCGTTGACCGCTACGGCCGCAGAATTCCCAAACACGCCCACGGCACCGCGAATCTGGGCGGGCATACCGCTTCCTCCAAGGCCATCGTCAGTGCCGTTGCCGAGCTTTTCGACCGCATTGTAGACCCCAATCTTCTGGTCAGACGGCTATATCTGTCCGCCAACCACATCGTCCCAGAGAACTCCCTGCCCCGCCATGAAAGCACTGAGCAGCTGGACTTTTTCTCCGATTTCGCTTCTCAGGAGAAGCGCCGCGCCGAAGAAGCAGCCGCTCGTGAGCGGGAAAAGCGCCGCCAGCAGGCGGTGCTGGCCATCAAAAAGAAGTACGGAAAAAACGCCATTCTGAAAGGCATGGACTTAGAGGAAGGCGCAACCGCCAGAGACCGGAACGGTCAGATAGGAGGACACAAAGCATAATGGGCGAATATGACGATCTAATTTACCTGCCCCACCCCGTTTCCCGGAAGCATCCCCCCATGTCCGCCATGGACAGAGCCGCGCAGTTTTCCCCCTTCTCCGCCCTCACCGGCTACGAGGCTGTTCTTCAGGAGGCAGGCCGTCTGACGGATAGCCGGGCGGAATTGACGGAATACAGCCGGGACATTCTGGATCAAAAGCAGCAAATCCTTCTGGACGCCGCCCCGGCGCACCCGGAGATCACCGTAACCTGTTTCATCCCCGACCGCCGGAAACAGGGCGGCGCATACGGGACGCTCAAGGGAAATCTGAAAAAAATCGACCTCAGCCGCCGTACAATGGTCATGCTGGACGGGACGGAGATTTCTCTGGACGACGTTGTGGATATCCAGTGCGACCTGTTTACCGGTCGGGTCTGATACTATTTCCTGATTAAAATCTTAGGGTCTATCTGAAAACCGTCAACATGCCCAAACAGCGGGTCTTTTCCGCCTG
>ERZ791927.2790-NODE-2790-length-10474-cov-3.005183_pt1 | contig 10474 bp, 8 predicted proteins | sample MGYA00510130_ERZ791927 | MGnify/ENA primary metagenome ERZ791927 (study PRJEB30046, sample SAMN00792055) | human gut metagenome | study: EMG produced TPA metagenomics assembly of the A metagenome-wide association study of gut microbiota in type 2...
CCCACCCGGCAGGTGCCCCGCTTTGCCAAGGCGGGACTCCCCGGCGAGGCCCATGATGTCATCCTGGAACTGAAACTGCTGGCGGACGTGGGGCTGGTGGGCTTCCCCAACGTGGGCAAGTCCACGCTGCTCTCCGTGGTATCCAAGGCCCAGCCCAAGATCGCCAACTACCACTTCACCACCCTGTTCCCCAATCTGGGCGTGGTGTGGGTAGAGGACGGCGTCAGCTTCGTCATGGCGGACATTCCCGGCATCATTGAGGGTGCCAGCGAGGGCGCCGGCCTGGGCCACGACTTCCTGCGGCACGTGGACCGCTGCCGCCTGCTGGTCCATGTGGTTGACGTGTCCGGCAGCGAGGGCCGGGACCCGGTGGAGGACTTTGACGCCATCAACGCGGAGCTGAAGCAGTACAGCCCGGACCTGGCGGAGCGGCCCCAGATCGTGGCCGCCAACAAGGTGGACATCCTCCCCCCGGACTCCGACAACCTGGAGCGGCTCCGGTCTCATGTGGAGGCTCTGGGCTACACGCTCCTGGAGATTTCCGCAGCCGCTCACCAGGGCACCCGGGAACTGGTGAAGAAGACGGCGGAGATGCTCTCCGTCCTGCCCCCTGTCACTGTGTATGAGCCGGAGTATGTGCCGAAGGCCCCGGTGATCGATGCCTCCGCCCCGCTGGACATCCACCGGGAGGACGACGGCACCTGGATCGTGGAGGGTCCCTGGCTGCGGCAGGTGATGGGCAACGTGAACTTCGCCGACTATGAGAGCCGGATGTGGTTCGACAAGGTGCTGCGGGATAATGGCTTCTTCCAGAAGCTGGAAGAGATGGGCATTCAGGACGGTGACATTGTTTCCCTATACGATTTTGAATTTGAATACCAGCGGTAAAATCCAGGGGCGGGCCATTTGGCCCGCCCCTGTTCTTCCAAAATTCAAAACAAAAATTAGAGAAATTTTTTACGCTTTTTTGTAATGAACTCACAAAGTTTTTTTCAAAGCTTGACAGGCGGGCCCAGCGTGTTGTACACTCAGCCCAAGTTCAAAAGCACAAACCAATGACGCGGACGAGTACACGGACGTCGCTTCTCCAAGAGAGCTGCCGGTGGTGGGATGGCAGCAGAAGGGGCCCCGCCGAATGGACCGCAGAGGGCGGGCTGAACGGGATCTCTCCCCAGTAAGCGCCGACGGGCTTTTCCCCCGTTACCAGGGAAAGACGTGTGTTGGCACGTCGCCGAGTGGGCGAGTAATCGCCAAGTTGGGTGGCACCGCAGAAGTCGCAGACTTTTGTCCCAAGGGAACCATAGGAATGGGTCCTTGTGGGATGAAGGTCTTTTTCTTTTTCTCCAAAGGGCCGCAGATCAGAAAGGAGCACAACCATGACATTCGAGAAAATCCCCTACAAAATCTACCTGACCGAAGACGAGATGCCCATGAATTGGTACAATGTCCGGGCAGATATGAAGACCAAGCCCGCCCCTCTGCTGAACCCCGCCACCGGCACGCCCATGGGCTTCGATGACCTGCGTCCGGTGTTCTGCGACGAACTGATCCGGCAGGAACTGGACAATGACACCCGGGAGATCCCCATCCCCCAGGAGATCCGGGACTTCTATAAAATGTACCGGCCCTCTCCCCTGGTGCGGGCCTACTGCCTGGAGGAAAAGCTCCAGACCCCCGCCAAGATCTACTACAAGTTCGAGGGCAACAACACCTCCGGCTCCCACAAGCTGAACAGCGCCATCGCCCAGGCTTACTACGCCAAGAACCAGGGCCTCAAAGGCGTCACCACTGAGACCGGCGCCGGCCAGTGGGGTACTGCCCTCTCCATGGCCTGTTCCTACCTGGGGCTGGACTGCCAGGTCTACATGGTGAAGGTCAGCTACGAGCAGAAGCCTTTCCGGCGGGAGGTCATGCGGACCTACGGCGCCGCCGTCACCCCCTCCCCCTCCGATACCACCAGCGTAGGCCGGGCCATTTTGAAGGAGCACCCGGGTACCACCGGCTCCCTGGGCTGTGCCATTTCCGAGGCAGTGGAAGCCGCCGCCAGCCAGCCCGGCTACCGCTATGTGCTGGGCAGCGTCCTTAACCAGGTGCTGCTGCACCAGTCCATCATCGGTCTGGAGGCCAAGGCGGCTCTAGACAAGTACAACATCGTGCCCGATATCATCATCGGCTGCGCCGGCGGCGGCAGCAACCTGGGCGGTCTGATCTCCCCCTTCATGGGTGAAAAGCTGCGGGGCGAGCGGAATTACCAGTTCATCGCCGTGGAGCCCGCCTCCTGCCCCAGCTTCACCCGCGGCAAATTCGCATACGACTTCTGTGACACCGGCAAGGTCTGCCCCCTGGCCAAAATGTACACTCTGGGCAGCAACTTCATTCCCTCCGCCAACCACGCCGGAGGTCTGCGGTACCACGGCATGAGCCCCGTGCTCTCCGAGCTGTACCATGAGGGGCTGATGGAGGCCCGTGCGGTAGAGCAGACAAAGGTCTTTGAGGCGGCGGAGCAGTTCGCCCGGGTGGAGGGCATCCTTCCGGCGCCGGAGTCCAGTCACGCCATCCGGGTAGCCATCGACGAGGCTATGAAGTGCAAGGAGACCGGCGAAGAGAAGACCATTGTCTTTGGCCTCACCGGCACCGGCTACTTCGATATGGTGGCCTATGAGAAGTTCCACAACGGCCAGATGACCGACTATATCCCCACTGACGCAGAACTGGAGGCCAGCTTCGCCCAGCTGCCCAAGGTGCCGGGACAAGATTGACCCTAGTCACGAAGACAGCGGAGGACATGTTGTCCTCCGCTATTTTCTCTGTTCCGGTGGTTTTTCTGCATAAATGTCGCCGGTCTGCGCAAACTGGATCCGAATCCATTTGCCCAGACTGGAGGAATGTCTTGTGTCCAATCCCAACCGCCGCGGCGCCATGGCGCTGGTGTCCGCCTCCCTGTGCCTGACGCTCGCCGCGCTGTTTTATTTCACTGCCCCGGCACCGGCCCTCACCGCCTCCGCCCCCATCGCGGTCCCTGCGGCTGCGGACTGGGGGCTATCCTTCCCCACAGAGGGGGAATCCCCAGTGGGCAATGCCTCTGCGGAGGACCTGGCCCAATACGGCGCCTACTACCTGGGGGATACCAGCCAAAAGGTCCTCTACCTCACCTTTGACTGCGGATATGAGAACGGCTGCACAGAGGCCATACTGGACGCCCTGAAAAAGCACAATGCCCCCGCCGCCTTCTTTGTGGTGGGGCATATGATCGAATCTGCTCCCGACATCGTCCGCCGCATGGCGGCAGAGGGCCACATTGTGGGCAACCACACGTACCACCACCCGGATATGTCCAGCATCTCGGACATGGCCGCATTCCAGAAGGAGCTGACGGACCTGGAGACCCTGTACCAGGAGACCACAGGACAGCCTCTCTCCAAGTTCTACCGCCCGCCTCAGGGAAAATACAGTGTGGAGAATCTGAAGCAGGCCCAACAGCTGGGATACACCACCGTGTTCTGGAGTCTGGCCTATGTGGACTGGAACACGGACGATCAACCTTCTGCGGAGGAGGCCTATGCCAAACTGCTGCCCCGCATCCACGACGGAGCCATCGTGCTGCTCCACTCTACCTCCGCCACCAACGCCGCGATCCTGGATGACCTGCTGACCAAGTGGGAGGAGATGGGCTACACCTTCGCCTCCCTGGACCAGCTGCCCGGGCTGGCCTGACCACGCACCGGACCGGACGCAGCGCCCGGCTTCATTCTCCCCTTGCTTCCTGCCGCCTGACATGATAGGATGGTGGAGACGAAAGGGGGCGGCGTCCCATGCGTTCTCTCTCCAAATCCAAGTGGATGGAAGCTGTTCAGTCCTACGTGCTCTATTTCTTTTTCTACTCCATGCTGGGGTGGCTGTATGAGGTGTTTCTGGAAGTGGTGGTCTACCGCTGGGGATTCACCAACCGGGGTGTGCTGCTGGGGCCCTACTGCCCGGTGTACGGCGTCGGCGCCCTGGTGTTCCTGCTGGCCTTCTCCCGCCTGATGGCTAAGCGGGAGCCAGCGTGGTTCCGCTGGGTGAAGCCGGTGCTGGTGTTCCTGGGCTGCATGATCGCCGCCACCGCCATCGAGCTGGCCACCAGCTATCTGCTGGAGGCCCTGACCGGCGCCTGGCCCTGGCAGACCTACCGAGACTACGCTATCAACTTTGAGGGCCGTATCGCTCTCTCCCCCTCCATCCGCTTCGGACTAGGCGGACTGCTGTTCCTGTACGTGCTCCAGCCCCTGTTCCACCGGCTGGTCCACAGCCTGTCGCCCCGGGTGCGCCGCGGGGCTTGCATCGCCGTTCTGGTGCTGCTGGCTGTGGACTGCGCCGTGCTGCTGTTCCGGTGATGCCGCCTGCCGCATTAATCAAAAGAGGACTGACTTGGTCAGTCCTCTTTCTGTTCTTCCATCATCTTTTCCAGATACTGCTGGATGCAGCGGAACGTCTCCTCGCTGAGGTCGTGTTCCACCTTGCAGGCATCCTCCGAGGCCACCTCCGGCGTTACTCCCAGAAGGACAAAGAGCTTGGAGAGGGTCTTGTGCCGACCGTAGACACGGCTGGCCACTTCCAACCCGCTTTCATTCAGAGTGATGAATCCGTCCGCATCCATCGAGATATAACCGTTTTCCCGCAGCTTCTTCATGGCGATGCTGACGCTGGGCTTGGAGTATCCCAGCTCGTTGACGATGTCAATGGACCGCACCTGCCCCCGCCGCTGCTGCAAAACCAGGATGGACTCCAGATAGTCCTCTGCGGACTCGTGGATTACCATGGCGCTCAACCTTTCTCTTTGGAGAATAAATCACTTGCCGGAAAACGTGAGCCGCCTATCGGCCGTGATCTATTTCGAGCGGGAAAGGTCATGCGGATAGTGGAAAAAAGAGAGACATGCTTTAACATGTCTCTCTTTTTTGGTGGAGATAAGCGGGATCGAACCGCTGACCTCTTGACTGCCAGTCAAGCGCTCTCCCGATTGGTAGGTTTGCATACCTCTCACCCAAAAAAGGACATATCTTGCAAAAATATTTTACCTTTTGACCCGTGTGCCTTCACGCTCGGAATAGAACTATTGTATTTATTTTACGCTGAAATGTCAAGGCCAAGGATAAACTGCTCCACACTGATGGTAAATTTGATTTTCAGGCGATAGTCGCGGAAAACGTCTACCCGCTCAATGATTTGTGACACGATCATCTTCTTGGTCTCTATGGTCGCGGTATCGTAAATATCGGACCACTCCACGAACCGATCATATCTCGTGGATAGCTTTTCCAAATATGCCTCGCTATCGTCCAAAGCCCTTTTCGCCAACTCATAGTCCTGCTCAAAGGCAGCGCACTTTTCTTCTGTACGAGCAATGGCCTCTTTCAACATATCCGGGGTAAATGCGCTGTTTCCAGTCAGAGCGTTCACGATCTCGGCATTAAGCACCTGTAAATCATTCCTCGCCTTTTCATACTCTCTCTGCGCTTTGTTGACGATGGCTTTTTGCTCACCCATTTGCGCCTGGTATCCTGCTGCAAGGATTTCCGCCTTGGATACGCTCTTCGCATACCGCAAAACCTGATGGATAATATCGTCTATCATTCCGTCCAAAATGGTAAGCGTGTACCCTGTTTGTCCATCGCAAGGCTCATGCTTGCGGGATTTTGTTTGGCAGGTGTACCGGACTCTCACTGTGTCTGTCCCATCGGCTCGGGGCCGCCCTTTCCCATTCGTTGTCAAGCACAGGCGGGCTCCACAATGTCCACAGAACACATTGCCGGCCAGCAGGGATTGCCCTCGGGTATTCCTGGGGATACGGCGCTGCTTCTCGTAGGCATTGGACCGCTGGTATATGATCTCCTGGACTTCCATGAACAGCTCCGGCGTGATGATTTGCAATTCAGGGATAATATCGGAATGATATGCACCGCTCCGCAGGATACCAACATACATGATATTTCTGAGGATGTTGCGGACACTGGAGGGATGCCAATTCTTTCCGGCGCGGTTTTTGATTCCCATTTGGTTCAGAAGGTTTGCAATGCTCTGCGCTCCCCTCCCTTCTGCCGCGCATTTCTTGTAGATGAAGACGACAACAGCTGCTTCCTCTTCATTGATTGCCAAGTCGAAGAGTTCGTGGCCTTTCTTGTTGACTCGTCCAAGCCGGACCAACTTGTAACCATAGGGACAAATCCCGCCCGTAAAGTGTCCGTCTTCCGTGATCTGCCCCAAACGGGTCGAGGTTCGGATCGAGGTCTTTTCGCTTTCACCATCGGCCGCCCAAAAGCGGATATAATTCATCAAGCGGTCATTGTGGGTGTCAAACCTCTGTTCGCCCTCTTTCACGCTCCAAACGTGGACGCCATGTCTGGCAAACCACTCCACTACAAAAGGCGTCTCGTCGGAAATCCGCCCGATCCGGTCAAACATGAACACCAACAGGATATCGAATTCATCGTTCAGTGCTCGCGCTTTGATGACCTGAACAACATCCCGCTTGGCAGCTCGGACTTTATGCCCAGAAACACCGTCCTCCTGTTCTTCAAAGACGATGGTCCACCCCTTTTGCTCACAGAATCTATGGCAGGCAATTCGCTGCATGGGAATGTCCGGTTCATCGTTGTTGTCATGGTCTACCTGCTTTTCTGTCGATACACGATACAAGCAACAGACACGAGTGCCGGTTCGGGCCTCTGCAAATGTTGAATGCTTCACGCTGGGAGTGAAGCGTTCTTTCAGATATTCTTTAAAATCAGGAAAGCTGATATTCTCCATATCAATCTGCCTTTCTTATGTAGATAAACTGGCAGATTGACATATCTCAGTATGAACTTTTCAAGGTACAAGAGCCTTTCCTTTGTTCACACTAATATTATATCATTTTCGTATAAATCCGCCAAATTTTTGCAAAATCCTGCTTCTTTAAAAACATTTAGATTGTATTTCTCAATCATCTTTCGTCAAGATGGAAAGTTCGGTATTCAGCAGCGCATTTTTGATTTTGGGAAGCACTTTTGTATTCCGTTCGCTCGTAAAGACCGCTTCTACACTGCGTCCACGAACGGATAGTCGGAGAACGGCCCCAGTTGCGTTGCATTGTTCCACCCCCACGATATAAACTTTTTCCGTAGAGGAGCTATTTTTGCTCATAGCATAACGCCTCCATGATTTGCTCCAAAGGCAAGAGTGCGTCAGGTCAGACGCTCTCTTGAATGTTGAACGAAATAGTTCATGCAGAGACACGCCCTCATGCAGGTATATCTCTGATAAGGGTGTGCCGTTCTATCCAAATCCGTTCCTGCCCCTGCTTTGTCAGCGGCGTATCGCTCTCCTTGGCACGCAGATGCAGTGCTTCCCCGGAAAGCATATCCTCTTTGGACGGTCATGGGGTTTTCAAGGTGCAACCGGGCCGACATTTCGCCAGTCCGCGCAGACGCACCGAATGATGCGCCCGTGCCGGTTGGCGAACGACGTCGAAATCTGCCTCAATTTGATGCAGGTTTCAAACCCGTGTTTTAATCTCTTTGTTTTTGATTATGGCAAAGATCAGGCACGAAACAGGCAGAATTCACGTGAAAAAATAGAGGATGCTGTCGTAAAGCATCGGCCGCATTCGTAATTAACTCTACGCAATCGACAGCAAAAAGCGAGGAGCGGATCTCCGTTCCTCGCTTTTCGTATTTACTTCCGCGAATGATAATATATCTATCCAGTAATCTAAAGCAAAAGGCTTCTATCACAAAATGTCATAAAAAGGAGTTTATGGGAATATATGAAATAGGGTGTGCCTGAGCAGGATTTATATAAATTGAAAGTTCCTAAATAATTGCTTTATTTTTACCTTGTGGTAAAATGTATATTACTTTATTCCAACTTCCAGGGAAAGCTTGAGGAGCCATGTGATGAAAAGAATAAAAGAATTAGACTTTACTCGTGTTATTGCAATGTTTGCAGTTGTTATGATCCACGTTACCAGCACCTATATAAATCAGGATAGCAGTTTTATCCTTTTCGACATGAATTTGGCTTTCATCCTTAATCAAGTATCTCGGTTTTCGGTTCCATTGTTTATTGTTTTATCGGGCATCTCGTTAGGATTTAGTAAACCCATAGGGGACCCGTTGTTATTTTATAAGAAAAGGTTAGTAAAAATCGGCATACCATATCTTTTTTGGTTTACAGCTTATTATGTCTATAACAACCACAACAATCTTGCGGCAATGACCCTTGGTTCTTTTGTAAAAGAATTTTTGCTTGGTCAATCGGCACCTCACTTGTATTTCATCATAATAATCTTTCAGCTTTATATACTCTTTCCTTTCCTTAAAAATGCCATCTCAAAGTCTTCTTGGTCAGTTTTGATTATTTCATTTGTGATATCTTATTCAATAGAAAAACTGTTCTTCTTTTTACAATATGATGTTGATTTGATCCCTGCGTTTATTCGACCCTATTTATGGATACTTTTTCCAACTTGGCTATTTTATTTTGTTTTTGGACTTGTACTGTGTCAAAACCTTTTCTCAAAATTTGAAGCATTTTGTACTCAACATTTCTCAGCAGTCTTTGTTGCCACAGGGTTAATTACCATTTTTTATGTGCTGGAAAGCCGGATTACCAATTCTCTGGAATCAATAAAAGCTCCATTAAATATTTATACTATATTTATTCTTGTGTTTTTATTTAGTCTTTGGAGCCTTATAGGCAGATACCGCATTATTCAAAAAGCTGTCGATTTCTTCGCCAAGCATTCTTTAACAATTTATTTTGAACATTTTTTCGTGCTCTATTTTTTGAGAAGGTTCTCTTTCTTTAATCGTGGGATGTCTGGAATGATTTTATTGTTCATCACAGTAATTGTTGTGGCCTCCTTAGTCGCTTACTGTGTAGATAGTTTGGTACATAAAATTTCAAAAATAAAAGCACCTGAATAATCAGGTGCTTTTATTTCATATTCATCCGTTAAAGCGAATATTGAATGTATCGTTTTGTCCGGACCAGCTTAATGTAACATGAGATTTACTGACAGAAAAACAATCCTTAACTGTGCTGTCTTCTTTTCCCCAGCTAACATAACTGGTCCCATTATATAGCTGACAGTTCTTAAACATTCCTCCAGTCAAATAAGATCCGTCTGCTTGATTATCTGTCCCAGCAGTGATAAACGAAACAAATCGATAGAATTGCCCATTACTTAACTTCTCATTTGATACTGAAATATTACCAGATGTAACTTTGATATCTTTATCGAATACTTTTCCGACATTTTCATCATTTGCGTCCTTGAATTGGATATACAAATGAACCGTTGTGCTATTCACGGGTTTTATAGTAATAATTGCTCCTTTCGCCGTTGAAGGCGCAACATAATCGTCATAGATTTCTGTATGATGGGGCGAGGCATTAAAATCAGACATATAAGGGCACCAGCCTTTACCTTGATTTGTAATGCCAAGATCAATTCCATGTTTCCCCTTCATCCCCAGGGAAATAAAAGCGTTTCTGTGATTTGCCCTGTTAAAACCAGTGGGAAGAACAATATATGCGTATGCGCTCCTATACTTTGAAGTCACAGGAGAGTACATATAATAATAGCCTCCTGACTTCTCCACAAAGTTATAGCTGCCTTTGTATTGTGTAACTTGATAGTCATTCAGTGAAAAAGGAACCGGCAAATCATTATTGATTGCTCTTATGTTCATAGATTTCTCTGATTGAGTTGCTGCCGCAGCTGTCGTAGTTCCAAAGCAGAATGTTACAGCTAAGATAATAGTGCAAATAATTGCTCCAGCTCTTTTTGCAAATCGCATGTTTTTTCTCCTCCCTTTGTGCAACCATGTAATTTATTTCGGCCGTTTACTGGAATGTATTGCTTGCTAAACTTACATGTGAAACACTTGACAACGCTAATATGGAGAAGACCTGTTTTCTGATTATCTATTAAGTTCTTGGGCTTTCCGAAATCACCTCTCCCTCCTTTCCAATGGTCCTCTCTACTATAAAATTCCCGCTGATAAGAAAAACTGACACATTTCTCTAAATTATGCGTCTGTGTTGGTTTGCAAGCAAAGTCGAAATCTGCCTCAAATCGATGTAACTTTTAAGCCTCTGTTTTATTCCACATACAATTATCAGCAAAAAGCGAGGAACGGATTTCCGTTCCTCGCTTTTCGTATTTACTTCCGCAGAAATGCAGCCAGTATATCAATGAATTCGCTGTTGGTCGGTGGTTTGGAAAGTGCTCGTCCCGCAACGTGCTCCAGGAAACTTCGGTCCGGCTGTTCCCAGCAGCTCCGGATAAGCGTTCTTAGATCCCGTTCAACGGAAGATGGAGAAATTCGGAATTTCCGAGCCGTTTCTCGGTACAGCCGTTTGGTGATGAGGCGAATGCGTTCCGGGTCCTCCCTCACCTGTTCCACCATATAGGCAGCACAGGGAAATCCCGCCAGCTTTCCGCTGGCTC
>ERZ791927.2802-NODE-2802-length-10450-cov-5.793266_pt1 | contig 10450 bp, 8 predicted proteins | sample MGYA00510130_ERZ791927 | MGnify/ENA primary metagenome ERZ791927 (study PRJEB30046, sample SAMN00792055) | human gut metagenome | study: EMG produced TPA metagenomics assembly of the A metagenome-wide association study of gut microbiota in type 2...
CGGTGGCGCTGGCGCGTGCGGGCGCGCAGGTGTTTCACGCAGGCTGCGTCGGCGCGGACGGTGTGTTTCTTTTGGACTTTTTGCGGAATGAGGGTGTGGACACGCGGTATATACGGACCGTTTCCGCTCCGACCGGGCACGCCGTCATCGAGGTGGAGGAAAGCGGCGAAAACCGCATTCTGCTGTATGGCGGCGCAAACCGCCTTGTATGCGAAGAACAGGTGGTTGAAACGCTCTCGGCGTTTGCGGCGGGGGACGTTTTGCTGCTGCAAAACGAAATTAACGGTGTGGAGCGGCTCATCGACGCAGCGCACGCCCGCGGGCTGACGGTGGTGCTCAACCCCTCTCCGTTCACGGAAAACCTGGCGGCGCTGCCCGCAGGGGCGGTGGATTGGTATTTTGTCAACGAGACGGAAGCCGCGCAGCTGTCCGGGAAAAGCGGCGAGAAAGCGGTCATTGCTGCACTGCGGCAAAGGTTCCCCTGTGCGCGGTTTGTCTACACGATGGGCAGCAAAGGCGCTGTCTATTTCGATGCCGCAGCGCAGCTTTTTGTGCCCGCAGTGCCTGTTGAGGCAGTGGACACCACGGCGGCGGGCGACACCTTCACCGGCTATTTTCTCGCGACTTATTATTCTATGGGCGGAGATGTACAGGCAGCGCTCGCAGCGGCTGTCACCGCTGCCGCAAAGGCGGTTACGGTCGTCGGTGCGGCAAGTGCCATACCGAAAAAAGAGGAACTCTCATGACGAGAGTTCCTTTTTTTATGTATCACTGTCCGGCTTTTCGGCAAGCGCCGCGGCGATGGCGGCGGTGATCTCCTCATCGGTGAGGGTGGGGGTGCGGTCAAACCGCATCAGATATTCTATGTTGCCGTTGGTGCCGTGGATGGGGGAAACGGTGACGGCGGCGGGATAGAGGTGATTGTCCGCCGCCGCGTCGGCGATGCGGCGCAAAAGGGGCGGCAGGGTCGCGGGGTCCTTCACCACGCCGTTTTTCCCAAGTTCCCGCCTTTCCGCCTCGAACTGCGGCTTGATAAGGCAGATGCAGACGCCGTCTGCCGACAGCACGCGGTCGACGGCGGGGAAGATCTTGGAAAGCGAGATAAAGGACACATCGACCGTCACCATGTCCTTGATGCCACCGACCTGTTCGGCGGTCAGGTTGCGGGCGTTGGTGCGCTCCAAAACCAGCACGCGATCGTCGTTGCGCAGTTCCCACGCCAAGATCCCATAGGCAACATCCACGGCGCAGACGGACGCCGCGCCGTGCTGCAGCAGACAGTCGGTGAACCCGCCGTTGGATGCGCCGATGTCACAAACACGCTTGCCCGTCGGATCGACGCCGAAAACGGCAAGCGCCTTTTCCAGCTTATACCCCGAGCGGCTGGCATAGCGCCGCGCTTTCTCCCGCAGGGTGAGAGCGGTGTCGGGCGAAACCGGCATGCCCGGCTTGTCGGCGGGCGTGTTGCCGATATAGATGCGCCCTTCCATGATCAGTCCCGTCGCTTCCGTCGGGGTAACGCCGAGCTGCGCCGCAACCAGCGCGTCCAATCGTATTGTTTCCATCGTTTTCCTCATTCCAAATGCAAAGTTTTCTTGACATCCTCAAGCGGCAGCTGGCGGATGCGGTGAGCGGTGGTGCGCTCGTTATAGCTGTAGATCCACACATCGCAGGCGCCGACGGGCTTTTGAAACACGCTTTGTCGCAGCTGGATACAGCTGACGCGGTCGTGCGGCAGCACCACCGTGTGCAGCACAAAGCCCTTGGCATAGCACAGCGTCAGGCAGTCATCGCCCGCCGCAATGCCCGTGGCAGCGCGTTCAAACAGCGCCAGCACCAGCCGCCAGACAAGCGGAAACACGCACACAGCGCCGCCGAGACGGATAAGCTCCGCCCAAAAGGGGAAGAAGCGCGAAAGGATCATGACAGCGGGCACAAGCAGCGCACAGGCAAGCAGCTGCCAGCGCGTATAGCGCCACAAAGCGCCGAACGCGGGATGCACCTGCACCGGCTTGCGGGAAAATTCCCAAAGGAGCTTTTTCACCGTGCGGTCGGTGGTCGTGCGCGAGGCGGCGGGCACCAAAACGGCTTTGTCGTTTTTGCGCTTGCCGTAGCCGATGCACTGGATGAACACGACATTGAGCCGCAGAATGTTGCTGAGCACACTCTGCCTGTAGTCGAGATAGTTGATACCCTTGACGGGGCAGGTGTATTGTCGCCGTATGAAAAGTCCCGTGCGGATATACAGAAATGTGTTATACCGCGTCACGGAAAAGCCGACATAGTGCAAAAGGTTGCGCAAAAACGTGATGCCCCAGCCGATGAGCACGATAAGGGCGATGAGCGCGGCGGTGCGGGGGATGAATTCCACAACGCCCGCCAGCGTTTCCAGTTCGGAAAGGAGCAGCTGCTGAAATTCCCTGCCGAGAATTTTTCCCGCCTGGTTGAAGGCAGTAGCGACGAACAGCACACCGGTCAGCGTGCTGGACACCACGACCGACAAAAACACGAGATAGCGCCATTTCGGGCGATAGACGCCGCGCTCCTGCACCGTCGGCTTTTGCAGACGCAGCGACAGCAGTGCCTCGGCGTCACGGCTGCGCATGAGCAGTTGAAAATCAAAGCTGCGCAAAGCACCACCCGCCGTGTCCACGAACACTTTTCGCGCGCCGACCGGCACAAGATAGAAAGGCGCTTCCGAGGAAAGGGTGGTGATGTGTGCAAGCGGGATGCGCGACTCCCGTCTTATGAACAGTCCGTTCTTTAAAATGAGGGTTTCTCCGTCACAGGCAAAGGTGTTGCGTCGCCAGGTGAAATAGGAGAAAAGAACGATCACCGAAAGGACAAGAATGTCGAACCACGCGCCGCGCACCCAGGCATAGAGTGCTTCGGGGCTGCGGATCGCCAAGAGACCGCGCGCCGCAGGCAACAGCAAAAGGAAAAGATATTTCCCGATATAGGGAATGATCTGCAGTGGGTGCAGGCGCTTTTCGTCAATCATGATGCGCCCCCCGCGATGTCCAAAAGATATGCCTGCAGCTGCCTTGCCTGCGACAGCGGGATGCCCTCAATGAGCACCATGCCGCCCGTGACAAACAGAATGAGCGAGCCGATGCCGGCGATGCGCTCGGGCGGACCGTAGAGCAGGGTGATATACCGCACGTTGGAAAGCGGCACGACGCGCCGCCGCCTTATCAGCACGCCGTCCGTGACCTCCAGCCGATCCTCATGCAGCGCATAGGCGATGTGCCGAAAGCGCAGCGGCAGAAAAACACAGACGACAAACAGCCAAACGGTGACCCACACGGCGGAAAAAAGATAGACATAGATCTGCGGCAGCGGACGGATATAGGTCATCGCCACCGACGCAGCGGAAAGCAGCAGCGCCGCCAAAACGGCATAGATTATCCACACGATGAACAAACGGAGGGACGGTCGCTTTTGCAGCATAGGCATACTCCTTTCCGAAATGTACTACTATATATTACCTTGATTTGCGGAATTTTTCAATGCTTTTTATGCGGGTATAGGAAAAATGTTTGCGGGGAAACTACCGTTGACGACAGGAAAAACAGCACGAAAGGGAGAAAAAGCATGGAAAAGGACTTCAAACGGGAAATTGAGGACATTCTGCTGATGACGGCGCATGTCAAGGTTGCGCAGGCAACGGCAAAGCAGCTGTATGCGGCGGTGTGCGCGGCGGCGATGCATCGGCTGTATCCGCTGTGGCAGGAGCAGGAAAAGACCGTCAAAAAGCGCGCAGCCTATTTTTCGGCGGAGTTTTTGATGGGCAGAATGGTGTTTTCCAATTTGTTCAACATGGGACTTCTGGCACAAACGGAACAGCTGCTTTCGGAAAACGGCGTCGATATACGGATTTTGGAGGAGATCGGCGACGCCGCGCTCGGCAACGGCGGACTCGGGCGGCTTGCCGCCTGCTTTCTCGATGCCGCCGCGACACAGGGTTTGGCGCTCGACGGCTATGGCATCCGCTATCGCTACGGCATTTTTCGGCAGAAATTCGAAAACGGCTTTCAGAAAGAGGAAGCGGACGACTGGACGCGCTGCGGCGATCCCTTTTCGGTGCGGCATGAGGAAGAACGGGTGCAGGTGCAGTTCGGCGATCAGACCGTGTGGGCGGTGCCGTATGACATGCCGGTCATCGGCTTCGGCCGTCGGACGGTCAACACCCTGCGCCTGTGGCAGGCAGAACCGCTTGTCCCCTTTGGTTTTTCTCTTTTCAATGCGCAAAAATACGCCGCCGCTTTTGCCGAGCGGGACGCAGCGGAAACGATCAGTGCGGTTTTGTATCCCAATGACGACGGCATAGCGGGGAAGAAGCTGCGCCTGAAGCAGCAATACTTTTTCGTCAGCGCCTCCCTGCAGGATATGCTGCGCCGCTTCAAGCAAAGCGGCGAGACGGATCTGACGCGGCTGCCCGATCGCTATGCCGTGCAGCTCAACGACACCCACCCCGTGGTCGCGATTCCCGAGCTTATCCGCCTTTTGCTGGAAGAGGGCACGGATTTCGGCGCGGCGCTGGATGTCGCAAGGCGCATGTTTGCCTATACCAACCATACCATCATGCCGGAAGCGCTGGAGACATGGGACATCGCGCTTTTCCGCCAGGTGCTGCCGACGCTCTATCCCATTGTGCGGCGACTGCAGCTTTCGCTGCGGCATGAGCTCGGCAACATGGGGGTGACGGATTTCACGCCGTTTGACATTCTCAGCGATCGGCGGGTACACATGGCGCGACTGGCACTTTTCGGTGCACATGCCGTCAACGGTGTTGCCGCCATCCACACCGAGCTGCTCAAAACGCGGGTACTACCCGACTGGTATCGCCTGTTCCCGACGCATTTTCACAATATCACCAACGGCATCACCCAGCGCCGCTGGCTGGCGCTTGCCAATCCCGAGCTTGCCGCCATCATCACCGAGCGCATCGGCGACGGATGGCTGACACATCTGGAGCAGCTGCGGGGGCTGGAAAAGCACGCGGACGATCCTCGGCTTTCGGAGCAGCTGCGCTTTATGCGGCAGCAAAAGAAAAAGCAGCTTGCCGCCTATATGGAAAAGAAAAGCGGGCTTTTGCTGCGCTGGGATTTCCTTTTGGATGTGCAGATCAAACGCCTGCACGAATATAAACGTCAGCTGCTCAACGCGTTTTCCATCCTCGACATCTATTTCCGTCTGAAGGACGGTACCCTCACCGATTTCCAGCCGACCGCCTTTTTGTTCGGCGCAAAGGCAGCGCCCAGTTATCGCCGTGCAAAAGCGATCATAAAATATATCAACGAAATTTCCCGCATGATCGCAAATGATGCGACGGTGTCCGATCGGATGCAGGTGCTGTTTGTGCCGGACTACGGCGTGTCCTATGCCGAAAAGATCATCCCCGCCGCCGATATTTCCGAGCAGATCTCCACCGCAGGCACGGAAGCATCGGGCACGAGTAATATGAAATTTATGCTCAACGGCGCTTTGACGCTCGGCACGTATGACGGCGCGAACATCGAGATAGTGGAGCACGCGGGCATCGAAAACAACTATATCTTTGGCGCGACGGTCGAGGAGCTGCAGGCGCTGCGCCCGCACTATGACCCGAAGGCGCTGCTCAAACAGAACGATCGCCTGCGGCGGGTGGTGGAAACACTCATCGACGGCACGTTTTCCGATGACAAAACGGAGATGTTTGCCGAGCTGTACCGTTCGCTGACTGAGGCGGACTGGCAGCAGGCGGACTATTATTATCTTTTCGGCGACTTCGAAGCCTACAGCGCTGCCCGCCTGCGCGCAAACGCCGACAGCACCCACGCAGACAGCTTTTTTGCGAAAAGTCTGCACAATATCGCGGGGGCTGGCTATTTTTCGGCTGATCGCGCAGTTTTGGAGTACGCGCATGAAATTTGGACACTTTAAAAAGATTTTCTTGCAAAATGCGCTGCGGTATTGTAAAATAGGGTGTATCCAAAATTCAACTAACGAAAGGAGTCTTCACCCCAAATGTGTGGTATCGTAGGGTATATCGGAAAAAAACCGGCAGCGCCGCTGCTGCTGGAAGGGCTTGAAAAGCTGGAATACAGAGGATATGATTCCGCGGGAATTGCCGTCGGCAGTGCTGACGGCATCGTGGTTGAAAAGAAGCTGGGGAGGCTGCGTGTGCTTGCCGACCTCATAAATGACGGAAAGGATCTGCCGCAGACGGTCGGCATCGGGCACACCCGCTGGGCGACTCACGGCAAGCCCAGCGACATCAACTCCCATCCGCATTGCAGTGCGTCGGGGAAATTCGCCGTGGTGCACAACGGCATCATCGAGAACTATCTGGCGCTGACGGCGGAGTTGAAAGCGGATGGTGTGGAATTCGTTTCCGAAACCGACAGCGAGGTGGTCGCGCAGCTGCTCGATAAATACTATACCGGCGACTTCTTCGACGCGGTCAAAAAGACGGTCGCGCGGCTTGAGGGCTCATATGCGCTGGGCATTCTCTGTGCCGACCATCCGCATCACCTGATCGCGGTGCGCAACGCAAGCCCCCTCATCATCGGTCTTGCGGGAGACGGCAACTTCATCGCGTCGGACATTCCCGCTGTTTTGGCGCACACCCGCCGCGTGGTGCATCTTTTGGATCACGACATGGCGGTGCTGACTGCCGGCAGCGTCAGTGTCTATGACAAGGACGGCAACCCCGTACACCGTGAACCGTTCACGGTGGATTGGGACGTTGCCAGCGCGGAAAAGGGCGGCTATTCGCATTTCATGATCAAGGAGATCATGGAGCAGCCGAGCGCCCTGCGTGCCACCATTTCGCCGCGCATCGACGATGACGGCAATGTGGTGCTCGACGGCATCCATCTGACCGCAGAACAGCTCAGAAATTTCCACCGCATCCACATCATCGCCTGCGGCTCGGCATATCATGTCGGCATTGTGGGCAAATATGTCATCGAAAGCATGACGCGCATCCCCGTTGAGGTGGATCTCGCTTCGGAATTCCGCTATCGCGATCCCATTGTCGACGAGCATTCGCTGGTCATCATCATCAGCCAGTCCGGTGAAACGGCGGACACGCTGGCGGCGCTGCGTGAAGCGAAAAAGCGCGGTGCACGCGTTCTGTCGGTCGTGAACGTCGTGGGCAGCTCCATCGCCAACGAAAGCGACGATGTGCTCTACACCTGGGCGGGTCCGGAGATCGCCGTGGCGACCACGAAGGCCTATTCCACGCAGCTGACGATGATGTATCTCATCGGTCTGTATATCGCCCGTGCCATCGGCAAGATGGACGAAAAAACAGTGCGGGACATGGTGGGCGAAATTCAAAAGCTGCCGGACACATTGGAGGAGATCCTCAAGTGCGCGCCGACACTGAAGCAGCTTGCCGAGCGATATGTCTATCTGGAGCATGCCTATTTCATCGGCAGAAACCTCGACTATGCGGTGGCGATGGAAGCATCGCTGAAGCTCAAGGAGATCAGCTATATCCACTCCGAAGCCTATGCGGCGGGCGAGCTGAAGCACGGCACGATCTCTCTCATCGAGGAGGGTACATTTGTGGTCGGGCTTGCCTGCTGTGACCGTCTTCTCGACAAAACGCTGTCCAACATCAAGGAAGTGAAAGCGCGCGGCGCAGAGGTGCTGCTGGTGACGACCGACGCCCACAAGGCGATGGTGCCCGAAGCGGATCACGTGATCTACATTCCCGAAACGCACGAGCTGTTTATGCCGTCGCTGGAGGTCGTGCCGATGCAGATGCTGGGGTATTATATCGCCCTTGCGCGCAACTGCGACATCGACAAGCCGCGCAATCTTGCAAAGAGCGTGACGGTGGAATAATAAAAGGGAAAGCCGCCGTTTGGCGGCTTTGTCCCGTTTTGAAAGGAGCCATTTATCATGACGGTGTCACCGAAGAAGATCGGCAAATGGGTGTTGGGACTGTCCGCCGTGGCGGCGGGTGCTGCCGCCGTTTCCTATGTCGTTACCAAAAAGCTGGTGGATGTGGCGGTGGACAGAGAAACGCCCAAAGCGCTCGAAAAGACAAAGGAGACCTTTGCCGGCTCGGAAAAAATGCGCGAGATCATGGAGGAACAGAAAGCGGCGGCGGATGCGCTGGAAGCTACGCCGCATGAGGATGTCGAGCTGACGGCGTTTGACGGCGAGCGGCTTGTGGGACACTGGGTGCGGTGTGACGCGCCGAAGCGCACGCTCATCGCTTTTCACGGCTGGCGTTCCTCGTGGACGATGGATTTCGGACTGATCGCGGACTATTGGCGGCGGGCGCACTGTAACGTCCTGTTTGTGGAACAGCGCGGTCAGAACGGCAGCAGCGGCGCCTATATGGGCTTCGGACTGCTGGAACGGCACGACTGTCTCAAATGGGCGGCATATGTTGACGGTCTCGGCGAGGGACTGCCGGTGTATCTCGTCGGCGTGTCGATGGGTGCGTCAACGGTGCTGATGGCGTCGGGGATGCAGCTGCCCGCGTGTGTGCACGGCATCATGGCGGACTGCGGCTATACCTCGCCGAACGCCATTTGGAAATACATCTCGGAGAAAAATCTGCACCTGCCCTACACAGGGCTGCGCCGCATGGTGGTTGACGATCTCTGTCGCCGCAAATGGATCACCGAGGACAGCAACTATTCCTGTACAGACGCTCTGCAGCACTGCACGGTGCCGGTGCTGTTCATCCACGGCACGGCGGATCACTTCGTGCCGGTAGAAATGTCGTTTGAAAACTATCTCGCCTGTGCCGCGCCAAAGCAGCTGATGATCGTGCCGGGTGCCGATCACGGTATGAGCTATCTTGTGGAGCGGGAACGCTATGAAGCGACCTGCAACGCGTTTTTTGAAAAATACGATAAGTAAGTGAAAACGAAAAGGGCGCGAAAGGCTGCTTCTCATAAGGATGTTTTGAATATCCTATGAAATAAGCCGATTGACGAGTGCTATGAAAATGACAGTATAGCGAAATGGCTATACTGTCATTTTTTTAATTCTTTTGAGCTGCATTACAATTATATAACAAAAGCGGTATTAGCTTTATTGTTAGTGGTTGCAACGCTGTGTGCGGTACCGACTGCGGCATTTGCTGCCGAGACTTCCGATACTGAGAATACGGTGGTATCGGAACAGCAGACGGAAGCTAAGACTACCTTCAAATTTGGAAAATTCTTTAGGAACATCAGGTTCGATGGCGAAAACAAGCCTACACTTCCCGAAGGATTGGAAAAGCCGGATATGAGCAAGCTCAAAGAAAAAGGCTTTACGAATTTCAAAAGTTTTGATAACGGTATCGAAAATGGTGATAAGAGAACCGCCCACCGAATCAAAACCGCCAGTGGCGGCGGTAGAGCCAACAGAGAAAGAAAAAGAGACTTCCCCGACTGAGAGCAAGGCTCAGCCACAGAGCCTCCAACAACAAAACCAAAGGATGAACCCAAGCCGACGATAACCCAAAACCCGACAGGGTCATCGGCGGCGGAAAATCCAAAGGATAACGGATGTATCACCACAGTGGAACCGGATGAAGCACCAAAAGAGGAAATAATAATCCCCCCCAAGTCGAGTGCCGATATAGTGGCACAGAAGGTTGCAGAACACTTAAATAAGTTCCGCACCGAGATGTCACCGCAACGGTCATCCCCGGACTGACCGAATACTGCAAATACCGATGCACACAGCTTAGAACAAATTTTGCTCATGATGCTACCGACCGACGAGCAGCCGCCGAAGCTTTGCAGTACGGCGAATATGTTGACCGGTCACTATACGGAATTGAAAGCGAAGAAAACGATTATACTGCTAACGTGTGCGAAGCCATCACGCCGGCGGATGTTGCCAAGGACAGCACTGGGATGCAGGCGTTCCTTTCCCGGCTTTCCAACCGCAAGCTGGCGACGCTGGTTTCCGGTACATCGCTCAACCGCACGCCCTTTGGCGATGTCGGCTGCAACCATCCGCTCTATCTGCGCGGCATTCCCGCAGCACAGACGGCGGACGGACCGCGCGGCGTGCTCATGACCGATTGCTGGAACGACTCCGACCATGTCGCCGAGCTGAAAGCGGGTCACGACCTGAAGATGGCAACGGGCGACATCGACGGCGTCACGGCGGCACCGGAAAAGGGCGACCTCTCCCGCAAAGAGGTCTATCCGTGCGCGGCACGCGTCATGCGCATGCTGCTGCGGCTGAAAACGGTGCAGGATTTTCTGAAAAAGTAAGACCTTGCGGCGGACGGCGAAAAGGCGCCCGCCGCAATTTTTTTTCCAAATCGGCGTACAGACCTTGACAAATCACAAAAAATCCTGTAAGATGCATAGATGTAACTGCTGGCGTAGGTAGGGCGGCACCCCGCCCATTTCATTTGCCGGTTTGACTCATTCGCTGGTTTAGCTCAGTTGGTAGAGCAGCTGATTTGTAATCAGCAGGTCGGGGGTTCAAGTCC
>ERZ791927.2805-NODE-2805-length-10446-cov-2.519007_pt1 | contig 10446 bp, 6 predicted proteins | sample MGYA00510130_ERZ791927 | MGnify/ENA primary metagenome ERZ791927 (study PRJEB30046, sample SAMN00792055) | human gut metagenome | study: EMG produced TPA metagenomics assembly of the A metagenome-wide association study of gut microbiota in type 2...
GAAAAATAAATTTATGGCTTTGTTTCTAAGCATGGCGCTTGTTTTCGGAAGTTGCGGAAGCATGAATAATACAGCTAAGGGTGGTGTCATCGGCGGTGGTTCGGGAGCGGCCTTGGGAGCTATTATCGGTGGTATTGCCGGTAAAGGAAAAGGTGCTGCTATCGGTGCTGCAGTAGGTACTGCCGTAGGTGCCGGAGCAGGTGTTCTCATTGGTCGTAAGATGGACAAGAAAGCTGCTGAGGCTGCAAAGATCAAAGACGCACAAGTAGAACAAGTTACTGATAACAATGGTCTGGCTGCCGTAAAGGTAACTTTCCCCTCAGGTATACTTTTTGCATTCAACTCTTCTGCACTAAGTGCAGCATCTAAACAATCGTTGGCTGAATTTGCCAATATCCTGAAAGAAGATCCGACAGTCGATGTAGCCATTATCGGTCATACCGATAAAGTAGGCAGCTACGAAGCTAACCAGAAAGTATCGGCCAACCGTGCATACGCCGTTGAAAATTATCTTCAGGCATGTGGCGTTAAACCTTACCAATTCAAAAAGGTGGAAGGTGTAGGCTACTCACAATACAACGAGTCGGAAACACCGGAACAAAACCGTCGTGTAGAAATATTTATGTACGCCAGTGAACAGATGATTAAAAACGCTGAAGCCGGTAAATAACGATTTCATAATACACCCCCAGGTGTTTTATGCCATGTGCCAATATACTGTTTACTCCTTCATACAAAAAGGATGGTAAGTCAGTATATTGGCACATTCGTATAACCAACAAGATCACACACAATGAAACTCCGGAAACCCTTTCGCATTCTGCGCAATCTGATCCTTTTTTTCTTTATCTCCTCGATCGGTGCCGTCATTTTCTATCGATTCGTGCCGGTATATGTCACTCCACTTATGATTATCCGCTCTGTCCAGCAACTCGTTTCGGGAGAAAAAGTGGTATGCAAGCATACGTGGGTACCATTTGATAAAATCTCTCCCAGCCTGCCCATGGCGGTGATTGCTTCGGAGGATAACCGCTTTGCCTCTCACAACGGATTCGACATGATAGAAATCAAAAAAGCGATGAAGGAAAACGAAACCCGGAAAAAGAAACGGGGTGCCAGTACCATCAGCCAGCAGACAGCGAAAAACGTCTTTCTTTGGCCACAATCTTCGTGGATACGAAAAGGATTTGAGGTCTACTTTACATTTCTGATTGAAACTTGCTGGTCGAAAGAACGGATTATGGAAGTATATCTAAACTCCATCGAGATGGGTAAAGGTATTTACGGTGCTCAGGCAACCGCTAAATATAAATTTAAAACGACAGCTGCCAAACTGACCCGGGGACAGTGTGCCCTGATCGCAGCAACTTTACCAAATCCAATACGATTCGACTCGGCACACCCCTCACCTTATATCAAACGACGCCAAGGACAAATTCTGCGACTGATGAATCTGGTTCCGAAGTTCCCTCCTGTTGATAAGGAAAAAGCGAAAGGACAAGATACAAAAAAACAAAAGAATAAGAAAAAGAAGAAATAACAACTTCGCCAAACCGCCCCGATAATGTGAGGATAATATAGAAAAAAGAGGCCACTTCTGCAAAAATCAGAAGCAGCCCCGGAGATTTATGTAAAACAGAAAATTACTGTTGAGGACCTGTACCAAAAGCCGGTGCCTCTTTATCATACCAAACACGTTCTTTGCTTAACGTCACAGGTGAATTACTCATCTCACCTTCATACGTATAGCCCTGTGCCTGATAGGCTGCAATTGTAATGTCACGGAGCAAATCAGAATCAAGAGGTTTGCTTACCGGGAAACGTCGAGGAATGACGTACTGGTCACCCAATAACGGATCAAAATCCTGATATGGCAACAAGGTACTGTTCTTCATTGGCACTCCCGAACGACGGGCGGTAACAAACATGTCCATCGGAAGCATCAGATAGTGAATATATTGCTGAATATAAACTTTCTCAAGGTCTTTACTCAAATCACCTGTCAGATGGTATGCATCATGTGACAGCATTTCATCAATCATGCCTTCTTTCAGGCTGATTGTCTTATCGTGTACATCGCCTGTGTAGGTTTTATCATAATAAGGAATATGATTCTTAGCGGAAACAAAATCATAACCACGAACAGACATCTCGACACCTGCACTCAAATACTGTTGTGCGGTCATCGGCAGATTGGCACCCAATAATTTGAATTCCGCCAGCAGGAGGTTGGTTTCACCTGCAGAGAAGTACAGTCCGTACCAGCCGTATTCTTCTTTATCCTGTACGGGAGCTACATCGGGAACATCGGGAAATGTGTAAATCAACAGACCTTTAATATTTTCGGTATTCCGGTAGGCAATCGGAGTATAGGTCTTTTTCGCACCGTCTTTGCTCAGCAAATAGAACAACTCGTTATTGGGGTCGAAATAGTCTTTGTACTCTTCCTTTTTATTGATATCCACTTGACAAGGAACTCCATAATAGCGTACCCAAGGCTCTCCGGGAGCTTTCCAGCTCTCAAAGTGTTTCTTTCCGTCCGCATCGACCGTATAGTTCACATTGGCTTCTACATAAGACGGTAAAGCTCTTTTTTGATCAAAGAAACCTTGAACTACATTAGAGTTGTAATCGTTCTTCTGGAAAAAGTAAAACAAACGAGGGTCACGATTGCTCACCATAAAATCGATTAACTGCTTAGTTCCCGCACCAACGGAAATATCATTGTTCCAGTTATTGTCTCTTTTACCTTTATTGAAAACAAAATCATCGTCGAGAGTTAAAATAAGACCGGCCGGATTCTGGGCAGCCTCATTCACAATGGCAATCGCACGAGCCTTGTCTTTATTAATCAGGCGTGCAGCAATTCTGAGTTTCAATGAGTTTGCCAGTTTAGCCCATTTATCAAGTTTTCCTCTATAAATAAAATCCTGCGCACCAAGCACGTCTTGCGGATTGTTCTCTCTCAGATAGTTAATTGTCTCGTCAAGCTGTTTCAGCCAGAGTTCGAACAATTCTTCCTGCGTATCGTATTTCGGAGTCAGAGTCCCACCATAACGGGCCATTTCTGCCTCTGAATATTGACGGGATCCATACATATCCGAGTCTTCAAGTCCCAAGTACACCAGCATCGGATTACATAAATAAGCAATATATTCGTATTTTGCTTTTTCATCATCCGACATCAGACTGATCTGATGCTTTATTTCATTCGTATAACGAAGCACCTCGTTGACCTGATAGCCACAGCCGGTCTGAGTTACCATATTCAATTTGCTCGAGTTTCCACCTCCTGAGGCAGTTGCCTGCACCCAGGTAGACATTGCATCGAAACCAGCAAACCACTGAAGATAATCGGCCGGCTGAAAACTCATGGCACATTGAGTAAATAAATAGCGTACGTTCGGTTTTGAGACTGTGGAGGGATTGGTATTCTGTCCGGCAAATTCGTCTTTACAAGACGACATCAGGAAGCCTGTACCTACAACAGCCACAGCTGCCATATATAGATATTTTTTCATCATTTGTTTCATACTAAATATCACATTAAAGGTTTAGAAATCTACATTAATAGTCATCATATAATTAGCTGTGTAAGGTTCATAGCCACGGATACGGAACTCAGAAGCCGTATTACCACGAACACTCTCAGGATTCAGATGGTTAGGCAACGAGTTATACAGATATCCCAGATTACGTGCAGAGAAGCTCAATCCCAATCCCTGGGCACCAAACTTACTTGCCACTGATTTCGGGAAGCGATACGATAAGGTGATCTCGCGCAAAGCAATATAGTTCAACTCGTGTACCCAAGTGTCGAATATCGTATTCTGTCCCCAGGCCGCACGGTTTACATGATAAGTTCCGGCATGTGTGGGTTCCAGTTTCCCTTCTGCCACCAACTGTTTGTAGGACATACCGCTTACATCCATTTTCGTTCCGTCTACAAGTGTTGCGAACGTACCATTCTTAAATACTCCGTCGGGGATAACACCATCACCATAAGAGATTCCTTTACTGTCACCGTACTGGCTGGTCCAAGACAAACCACCATGTTCGGGATCACGCCATTTTAAAGAACTCTTGATCCATCCGGCCTGTGTACCATACAAGTTAGAGTAAGAAGCTACCAATCCTCCAAAACGCATGTCAGTAGCAATATGCAGGCTCAAATTTTTCCAAGACAGAGTAGTAGATAAAGAGCCTAAAAAGTCGGGAGTCATTTTACCCACTTCCTGTACTTTTCCGCTACGTGCTTCGTAAGCTCCCCGCCAACTGTCGTCCCACTCCAACAATGTTTCTCCTTTTTCATTTTTAGCCGGAAGAATGTCGGACATCAATAATCCGTAGTCGCCACCTACTTTGGCAACCGAACCGATATGGTAATCGTAATCATTAGCATAGCCGCTCAATGCGATGTAGTCTGCTACATTTTCATGTAATGAGATAATAGTATTTTTATTCTTTGTATATGTCATTGCGACATCCCACTGCCAGTCTTTATTTTTGTACGGAGTGGCGTTTACAGCAATTTCAATACCTTTATTCTGAATATTACCAGCATTTATCAACTGAGTGTTCACACCCGAAATAGCAGGAACTTCAATCGACATGATCTGGTCTCTCGTATTTTCTTTATAATAAGTAAAGTCAAAGTTCAAACGGCTGTCAAACAAACGTAAATCCAAACCAACTTCCCAGGCATTCTTACGCTCCGGTTTCAGCTTCAAACTCTTCATTGTCTTATCGAGAGTGTTCACATAGATATTGCCATCATACATTTCTTTAGTTTCAAAGCCATATACCGAGTTCACATAATAGGGATCGGTATCGTTACCGACCTGTGCCCACGATCCGCGTACTTTAGCAAATGTAATCCAATGCGGCAAATCGAATGTTTCATTGAGCAGCCATGAACCGGATACTGACGGGTAGAAGTAAGAATATGTACCCATCCCGTTTTGATATACCAGAGAAGACGACCAGTCATTACGTCCTGTTACATCTAAATAAACCTGATTTTTCCATCCCAGATTCAAAGCAAAGACAGCAGACATCATTCTCTTTGTATTTGAAATGCTCGCTTCCGACTTTTTAGGGTTCTTTGAGTTGTCGACAAACCATTGTCCCGGTACTACCATACCGCCATCTGTATATACTTTATATGCTTCCGAACGACTTGTATAGTATTCATATCGTGCGAAACCACCTACGCTAAAATCTTGTATCTGCTTATTGACAGTAAATGTTCCGCCAAAGGTAGCCTGCTCTTTTGTGGTTTGCCCCATAGTATACTTACCGCCTTCATTTGCATATCCACTACCCAGTTGTTTTTCTTCAAACTTAGTGTAATAGTAATTCATATTGGCATCGGCTTTAAATCTCAGCCAATCCAGAATCTGCACATTCACTTCCATTTGGGGACGAACCACAGTCTCTTTCTGGGAATAATCGTATTTATCGATCATAAAAAACAAATCACGTCCCGGAACTGAACCATACTTGTCACCATAACTTGTAGATGCCAGTCCACCATGCTCACCCAGATATTTATCGCGGAAATAATTCACATCCAGCATCGGAGTCATAATGGTTCCGTTCGGATTGACAAAACGCTCTCCTACTGTTCGCGGAGAATTCTTCGGATTTGAGTTGGTGAAACTCATAGCAGCCGAAACTTCCACCCGATCACTGATTTTATGCGAACCTTTCAATAAAAACGAATAACGCTCAAATGTATTCTTTTCGCTGGTAGATCTTGCTTTCTTATAAGAAAGAGAAGTGTAATACGATGTTTTATCATTGCCACCGCGAATAGCCACATTCGTATTGGAGTTCAGCCCCAATTGATACAAATCCAGCATGTTGTTTTTATGGGGCGAATAATTGGTCCAGGTACCATCATAGTTGCGGATCGGCTGACCATCGTATTTAGGTCCCCATCCATAACTGCCTGCGCCTATTAGTGTCCGGTCTCCTTTATCATCGAGTTTGAACTGAAAAGGATCCCATACAGAACCATTGTTGTCCGTGTCTTTCCAGCCAGGCATCAACCCCACCCCATATTCAGTCTGGATATCCGGTGTCCGGTACGCATGATCGATACCAAATGTTTGTGATACAGAAACCCCGAAGCCTTTGAAGCCTTTTCCCGATTTGGTGGTAATCACCACAGCTCCGTTCAGACCACGTGAACCGTAAAGGGCAGTCGCAGCAGCACCTTTCAGGACCGAAACTGTCTCAAAGTCATCCGGATTGAGGTTCTTCAGTTCATTACCATAGTCATTGGCATTATTGTTTCCGGCATCCCAGTCCATTGTGGTATTTCCCGAAGTCGAGTTATCGAGAATAACTCCGTCGATCACATAAATCGGCTGATTGTTTCCTTTCAAAGTAGAAGCACCACGAATCTGAATCTTCGTCGCTCCGAACATACCTCCGTCTGACTGACGGATCTCGACACCCGCTACTTTTCCTTGTAAGGCGGCTACCGGAGAAATCGTATTGGCAGCTTTCAGGTCATCGCCTTTGACCTCGGTCACTGCATACCCCAAAGCTTTCTGTTCACGCTTCAACCCTAAGGCTGTCACCACTACTTCGTCCAGTATCTGGGTATCTTCTTGAAGCACAACATTAATAACAGTTTTACCGCTTACTTTTACATCCTGTTTCTTCATGCCGATGTAAGAAAACTCCAGAACTCCGTCTGCAGGAACATTAGATAAAGTGTAATTGCCATCAACATCTGTCACTGTACCGATCGATGAACCTTTAACAAGTACACTCCCTCCGATAATCGGTTCACCGGTTCCATCTTTTACAATTCCTTTCACTGTTATATTCTGCGCAAAAGCAGTAACAGACAAAAAAGATAGAACAAGCACTAACACCTTTTTCATCAATCTCACATTGATAATTTTCGAGTTATTCATTCATTTTTCTTTTTTAGTTAAACAATATGTGTTAATTTAGGTTATAATAATGGCTATAGTTCTCTTAGAACTCAGTTCTAAAACGCATTACAAGCACTTTTAAAGGGATTCTGAGAGGTGGTGAATAGCGAAGAAAAAAAAGTAGAAATTAGCATTTAAAAATATTATAGTATATTTATTGTATTTTGATACTTTATATCTATCTTTACTCCGCGAAATAAGATTGGCAACTCCTTATTTTAAAATATACAACTAAATCTGATTGACAAATGTAAAATTACAGCGTAATAAAGTGTTTAATATTGTATATAATTTACATTTTTCAAGAATAACTAAGTTCTAAGAGAACTTGGTTAATCTGTTTATATATCCATTCCAAAGGGATTTGAAAGATATGTGTCATTTCTCAAATTAACTATATACACGAGGTTTGATCACTATTTACAAGTAAAAGTTCCATCCAGATTTAGAAAACCAGAAACAATTTCTTATCCTTTTCTGAATATAAAACCAATATTTATTTACTATCTACGAAAAAGAGTCGGTAGATTTCTACCGAAACAAGATATTACAAATGTCATATACAAACCAAGCCTTATATGATAACTGCGGTGGCAGTCGAAATAAAAAGAAAAGCAAATAAGACGGGGAACGAAGCACCGGGATAAAAATAGCGGAAAGCCGGGCTTCAGGAAGCAGAGAACCGGACTTAGGAATGGCGCTAAAAAACAAAGACCGCTCCGGTTTACACCGGAAACGGCCTTTATCCACTCTATAACAATACAACTTTTAAAACGTTATGCCGGTTCTTCACATCTTTCTACATAAGCCAAAGCATCACCTTTATTGACCAAAGCACCTTGCTTGGCACATACCTCAATGATGCGTCCACTAAAATTAGCCAATACTCTATCATAAGTGTTCCATGGAGTGGCAATATAACAAAATACATCATCCGGTTCATATTTATGCCCTACTTCCGGAGGCATGGAGGGCGATTCAACATCTATTTCCCAGATAATCCTACCCTTTTCCATCGCAGTGATTGGCTCTGCCTTGGCACGCTTCATCCTTTTCACATCTTCTTCTGAGAAACCTTGTTTGGCCAATGCCGCATCCTTGGCACGTTGCAGGTCTTCTTCAAACCTCTTCTTGGCTACTCCCGATTTATAATCACGATACTGCCTGTCATGCATGGCCAGTTCAAACAGTTCTTCATCATCGGGTCCGGACTCCCAACCATTCTCCTGCATCTCTTTACGATATTCATCAAGCTGGTCGGGATAGTTCTTCTGCGGATCTTCATCTGTAAATTCGTACCCCTTCTCTTTGGCCAATGCTACAATTTCCGGATCCAACGGACCGGGTAAACGACCGCTTTTACCCAGAATCATCCCCCAGGTATTATTGTCTATCATGCTCCAGCGTTCCTCACCTTTCACACGTGCCATTACATTCATTAATGCCACATTTTTCACATACTGGCTGAATGGAGTTACCAGTGGAGGATAACCTAACTTAGGCCATACGTATTCCACTTCATCGAACAACATCACAAGCAGATCGTCAATGCTGAGTTCAGGCTGATTATTACTCTTTAATATCATATTAATACCGGCATGCACACCTTTCAAATCGGCCATCATAGACCCCATCATTCCTCCGGGCAAGCCACATTTCAGCAATAAGGAAGACATATGTTTGTTGGTCGGGTCCATAAAGTAACCAAGGAAATCATCGATGAACTCCTGTGTCATGGCACGCGCCTTCATATAGGCTTTCATATTAATTTCAGGTACACGAAAACCGGCATCTTTCAACATGGCCTGTACAGAGATCACGTCCGGATGAACTTTTCCCCAGGACATAGGTTCCATGGCTACATCAATAATATCAGCACCATTCTCACAAACTTCAAGAATGGAAGCCATTGACAATCCGGGCCCGCTATGGCCATGATATTGAATCAACACTTCGGGATGACGTTCCTTAATGGCTTTTGTCAATTGTCCTAACATGGCAGGACGTCCGACCCCTGCCATATCCTTCAGACAAATCTCGGGAGCACCGGCCTCAATCAGCTTATCAGCAATAGCCGTATAATATTCTACTGTATGTACCGGTGAAAAGGTGATGCACAAAGTTGCCTGCGGAATCATTCCTCCTTCAAGTGCATAGTGTATGGAAGGAATAATATTCCTTACTTCATTCAGCCCACAAAAGATACGGGTGATATCTACTCCCTGGGCATGCTTGACTTTGTACATCAACCGACGGACATCGGCAGGAACGGGATACATCCGTAAACCATTCAGTCCCCGGTCAAGCATGTGGGTTTGTATTCCGGCATCATTGAAAGGTTTGGTAAAAGCCCGCACTGCTTTATTGGGGTTTTCACCATACAATAAATTGACTTGCTCGAACGCTCCGCCATTGGTCTCCACACGGGCAAAGCATCCCATTTCAATAATCAAAGGGGCAATTCGCACTAACTGGTCGACACGGGGTTGATACTTACCGGACGACTGCCACATATCCCGATATACGAGACTGAGTTTAATTTCCTTTTTCATTGCCGTAAGTTATAAGTGATTTCACATTCATAGGTTAACTTGCTATATTACAAATATAGTGAGATATTTGACATAAAGACAAATCAGACCATCAAAAAGTTCCCATAAAAGATATGTTATATATCATATTGTCACAAAAGTAAAGGAGCAAGGAGGGGGTCCCTCACTTACTCCTTCTTTTGCACAACTAAAAAATTACACTAAATCACTACCTAAAATCAATCTTTTTATTAATGAAAAATACCTAATCAAACAAAGTCCTTCAGTTCCTGTTGCAATCTCTGACGGGTAAAAAAGATACGGCTCTTGACAGTGCCGAGTGGCAATTCTAATTTTTCGGCTATTTCACGGTATTTAAATCCGGAAACATGCATTGAAAATGGAACTTTATATTCTTTGGGCAACGCATTTACTACACGGTGCATTTCTTTCAGGTCATAGGCTCCTTCGGTACTTTCAAAACCGGAGTCCTGCGGAAGATTCAGATGGAAAAGATTATCGGTTTGGTCTACATAAGTTTGATCACGCACAATTTTACGGTAATTATTAATAAAGATGTTGCGCATGATAGTATACATCCAGCCCTTAAAATTAGTGTCTGGCATAAATTTATCTTCATTATCTAATGCTTTTAATGAGGTCTCTTGTAACAGGTCATTTGCTTCTTCGCGATTAGCAGTCAATTTATAAGCGAAGCGGAGCAACTCTTCTTGCACTCCTATTAAATCTTTTCTAAAACTTAAACTTTTCATACGTTGCGGTTTTTAAGCGGTTAATATTTCGTTTCTTTCTCGATATTGCAAGTTTAAGGCTTATTTTAGATTTCAGTAGGGTAATTTTCACCAATCTTTGGGGTAAAAACTATCAAATGATAGTTTTTGGGTGCTATTTGATAGTTTTTGGGTGTTATTTCTTAAAGAGTTAGACAGCTTTTGATAGGT
>ERZ791927.2810-NODE-2810-length-10412-cov-1.855460_pt1 | contig 10412 bp, 9 predicted proteins | sample MGYA00510130_ERZ791927 | MGnify/ENA primary metagenome ERZ791927 (study PRJEB30046, sample SAMN00792055) | human gut metagenome | study: EMG produced TPA metagenomics assembly of the A metagenome-wide association study of gut microbiota in type 2...
GGGTGAAAATTTCTGGAATGTGGGCAAGACTAAAGAGATCAAAGCCCGCGTCCTGCATCTGTAAGCGGGAGGCGTTAGCAATGAATTACGCTACGATCAAGACTCATGATACCGCTAACGGACCGGGAGTGCGTGTGTCGCTGTTCGTCAGCGGCTGTACTCACCAGTGTAAGGGCTGCTTTAACCCGGAAGCCTGGGATTTTAATTACGGCGCGCCTTTTACGGAGGCCGAAGAAGACGCAGTTATCAAAGCGCTGGAGCCGTGGTTTATCCGCGGATTGTCGCTGCTGGGTGGCGAACCTTTTGAACCGGCCAATCAGGCGGCGCTGCTGCCTTTGCTGCGCAAGGTGCGGCAGGCTTATCCGGACAAAACTATCTGGTGCTATACCGGTTATGATTTTGAGCAGGATATTTTGACGGAACGTCTGGGGGACTGGGCTGTTACTCAGGAAATGCTTGCTTATATCGATGTTTTGGTAGACGGGGAATTTAAGATCGATTTAAAAAATCCTAACCTGCGTTTTCGCGGCAGCGAAAACCAGCGTGTTATCGACGTTAAGAAATCTTTGCACGGCGACGAACTGGCACTGTGGGAAGAAGCATATTAGAATAAAGTAAAAAAGACGACTGAATTTTAAATTCAGTCGTCTTTTTACTTGTTGGAAAGCAGTTAATAGTTTCAATACCACCGCTCAGGCAGAGTGGTGGTATTTTTGATTTATTGGACCGGTTAGCAGCTGATAAAGTGAATATTTCCTGTAACTTCGGCGGCTATCAAACCGTAAGGGCAATAACGCAGCCAAACTGCGTCGAAAATATCCGTTTGTATGTCTTGTGGGGGGGTACTAAAGTAGTAAAATGTAAGTAAGGATAGGCAATGTTTTTAATAAACAGGTTTGAGAAATTTAAGGATAACAAATGAAAAGGGGTGTAGAAATGATGCTGCAACGAATTATAAGAGATTGGGACAGTAATGGTAAGGATACGGCGTCCAGATTAGCCGGAGCCAGGCAATATCTGACGCAGGGCAAGGCAGTGCCGGCTGAGGCAGCAGTAGCGTTATTAGAAGCAGTTCTTAGACCGGGGGATAAAGTAAATATCGAAGGAGATAATCAGAAACAGGCAGATTTTCTGGCTAAGTGTCTGTGTCAGGTCGATCCTGCTAAAATCCACGATCTGCATATGATCCAGTCAACGCTGAGTATCCCTGAACATTTGGATGTTTTTGAAAAGGGTATTGCTAAAAAACTCGATTTTTCTTATTCCGGTGGGCAGGGCGAACGTTTAGCCGGGCTCATGCGTGATGGGAAAATAGAAATCGGTGCGATCCACACTTATCTGGAGCTGTATGGCAGGTATTTTGTGGATCTGACGCCCAGGGTCGCTTTGCTGGTTGCCGAAAAGGCCGATCATGAAGGTAATCTTTATACAGGTTTCAGCACGGAAGATACCCCGGCGATCATTGAAGCTACTAAATTCAGAAAAGGCATCGTGATAGTGCAGGTCAACGAAATCGTTGCTAAGTTGCCACGTGTGGATATTCCTGGAGATTGGGTGGATTTTGTCATCGAATCGCCGGAACCCTTTAAATTGGACCCGCTTTTTACCAAAGACCCGGCGTTGATTTCAGACGGAAAGATTTTGAAAGCGATGCTGGCGTTAAAAGGTATTTATCAGGAATACGAGATCAAGACGCTCAATCATGGGGTAGGCTTCGATACGGCGGCGATCGAGTTGATTTTACCGACTTATGGCGAAGAACTGGGGCTGAAAGGTAAAGTCTGTACCAATTTTATTTTGAATCCTCATCCGACGATTATCCCTGCCATTGAAACCGGTTGGGTACAGTCTATCCATTCTCCCGGCGGCGAGATCGGTATGGAAGAATATGTTAAGGCCCGCCCGGATATTTTCTTTATCGGGCCGGACGGCAATATGCGCTCCAACAGGGTCTTTACTCAGGTCGGCGGTCATTATGCCATTGATATGTTTATCGGCAGTACCTTACAGATCGATCCGTATGGCAACAGCAGTACCGCTACCAAAACCAGGGTAGCGGGCTTTGGAGGTGCGCCTAACCTGGGCTGCGATGCCAAAGGCAGACGGCATACTACAGCACCCTGGCTGCAATGCGGTGCAGAGCTGGGTGTCAGGGAAGAGTGCATAGGTACGGCTCAGCGTGGCAAAAAGCTGGTTGTGCAGCTGGTAGATACTCTCAGTAAAAAATTACAGCCCGGTTTTGTCGAAGAACTGGACGCGGTGACTTTAGCGCAGCATGCCGGGCTGGCGATCGAGCCGATCATGATTTATGGTGACGATCTGACGCATATTATTTCCGAAGTCGGTATCGCCTATCTGCATAAATGCAGAAATATGGCTGAACGTACAGCTGCTATTCGCGGTATTGCCGGAAAAACAGAGGTCGGCGCCAAAGCCGATCCGCAGGTAACTCAGCGACTGCGTGAACTGGGAATTATCAAAACGCCGGCTGATCTGCAGATAGATACTGCCAGAGCCAATAAATCATTGCTGGCCGCCAAAAGTATCCGCGAGCTGGTCGAATGGTCCGGCGGCCTGTATAATCCGCCGGCTAAATACAGAAACTGGTGAACGCAGGCAGAGCAGACAATAAGAAGGGTGTGATGATCAATGGAGTTAACAGTATTATTGGTATTGTGTCTGGTCATTTTTATAGCTTATAAGCGTAATATCAACACTGGTTTGCTGGGGATTGTTGCCGCATTTGTACTGGGGTTTTTCATTCTGGTACCGGCAAGACAGGGCTGATGGTACCGATCTCTTCTGCTGCGGGCAAAGCTAAGCTGATTATTTCCGGCTGGAGTTCAAGTATGTTTCTGACCCTGCTGGGCGTAACATTTTTGTTCGGTATTGCCAAAGTCAATAGGACACTGGAGATCTTAACTAAAAAAATAGTTTTTCTGGTCAACGGTAAAAAAAGCCTGCTGCCGATTGTAGTTTTTCTGATCGCTTTTGTAGTTTCGGCAATCGGGCCCGGCCCGGTCAACGGCATGGCGATAGTTGCGCCGATAGCGGCACAGATTGCAGACAGTGAAGGTCTAAACCCGTTCTTTATGATGATCGCTTCTTATGCGGGTAATCTGGCGGGCGGTCTGGCGCCTATCACGCCTTCCGGCTTTGTAGCTTCCAGCTATGCACAAAAGGGCGGCGTCGATTTGGGGTATAATTTGCTGTTAAATATGTTTATCGCTTTTACGCTGACCTTTATTGTAACTTATATTTTGATGAAGGGCTGGAAAGCAGACGAAGGCTGTGAAGTGAAACCGCAGCAGACCGTAGAAAAAATGAATGCTGTGAACTGGTTTACGTTGGGCGTTATCGCACTGGTGATCATGGCGGTAATTTTTGGCAATTACAATATTGGTCTGTGCGCTTTGACAGGAGCGGTACTGCTGATGCTTTTTGGGGCGGCTACGGAAAAAGAAGCACTGGGGCAGATTCCCTGGGGCACGATCTTAATGGTCTGCGGTATGGGCGTGCTGGTCAATATCGTTGGTTATGCCGGCGGCATCAAATATCTGACTGATGCGCTGACGCCTTACATCAACGAAACGACAGCGGCACCGATTATGCTTTTGAGCGGCGCTTTGATGTCCGCTGTGGCTTCGGCCAGCGGCGTCGTTATGCCGACGCTGATCCCCGTTGCTATCCAGCTGGGCAGTAATTTGGGATTAGATCCGAAGCCGCTGATCTATGGTATCGTTTTGGGTGCACATTTCTCCTGTGTTTCTCCGTTCAGTACCGTAGGCGGACTGGCTCTGGGTGCTTTGGGCAATAATGTTGATAAACAGAAAATGTTCCTGTATTTTCTGCAGTTTGCCATTGGCAGCACTGTTGTCGGCGCGATCCTGGTTTATTTTAAATTGCTGCTGTATTTCTAAAAATTACTTTGAACGATCCTTTGTTCCGAAAGGGGCAGGGGATCGTTTTTGCGTGGAGGAACAGCTTTGCTGTCTATTAAAGATAAATTTTGACTAATAGCAAAAATTGAGTATATACTATAATCAAGCTGTAATTAGAAAATAATCAATAGAGTACTTTGGTGTGATTATTGAAATTACAGAAAAGAAGGTGTAGCTATGTGCTTGACAAATTTACCGTCAAAGATAGTGATTTGTGAGGTTGGACCGCGTGATGGTCTGCAAAATGAAAAGATCGATCTGACAGTAGAACAAAAAGTTGAATTGATCGAAAGGGCAGTAACTGCCGGAATCAAAATAATTGAAGTGGGTTCTTTTGTTAATCCTAAAGCAGTACCGCAAATGGCCGATACCGACCAAGTGGTACGGATGCTGAAGAAAGTTCCCGATGTGGAATACAGAGCGCTGATTTTTAATTTGAAGGGCTTACAGCGTGTGGAAGACTGCGGACTGACAAAAGCCAAGCTGACGGTTTCTGCCAGCCGTACACATTGTCTGCGCAATATGAATAAAACGCCTGAAGCTGCCGTTCAGAGCTTCGAGGAATGTTCTGCTTATGCTTCCGAGCATGGGATAGTGCTATCGGGGGCCATTTCGACCAGCTTTGGCTGTTCATTGGAAGGTACAGTACCTTTTGCACAGGTAGTTTCAGTGGCAAAATGTCTGCGCAGGCTGGGGATTACAGAAATTTCTCTGTCTGATACTACGGGTATGGCTAATCCCAGACAGGTCTATGAATATTGTGTAGCCGTGCAGCAGGAACTGCCGGATGTTTCATGGACTCTGCATTTTCATAATACCCGGGGGCTGGGACTGGCGAATGTACTTGCAGGAATGCAGGCCGGGATCAGTAGATTTGACGCCTGTTTTGCCGGCATCGGTGGTTGTCCGTTCGCCCCGGGGGCTTCGGGCAATATTGCAACGGAAGACCTGTTGAATATGTGCCGGGAAATGCAGATTGATACAGGTGTGGACCTTGAGCAGTATCTGGAGTTGGGTTATTTGGTAGAAAAGTATTTAGGCGGCCAGCGATCCAGTGCGTTGTTGCGTGCCGGTACTTGCCAGGCTCTGGTAGCTGACAGGCAGTAAAATCAAATTAAAGTAAAAATCCTTTCCGCTGAAAAGCGGAAAGGATTTTTTTATTTATTAACCTTTAAGATATTTTTGGTCGAGCTCTTTGTATTTTTCTGCACCGATGAACTGCAGATATTCGTCAAAGGATAAAGTCATTCCGGGGTAGCCTTCGTCCGTATCGTGTTCTTTGATATAATTCATTACTGACATAAGGGCTGCCGTAGCTGCAAACAGACAACTCATAGGATAGGTGATGATTTTATAGCCCAGTTTGACGGCATCTGTAGCAGTCAGCCCATCGTTGATACCTTTGTTAGCATAAAGCCCCAGATGGATGGGACCGTTGATCTGGCTGGGATAGGCCAGCAGTTCTTCTTTGGTTTTGGGGATGACCTTGACCATATCAGCTCCGGCTTCCAGATAAATATTGGCTCGTTCTACTGCTTCGGCAAAAGGTGCATCCGTGCGGGCGACAATAACAAAATTTTCGTCACGGCGCGTATCCGCTGCTGCTTTGATCTTACCAACCATTTCTTCGATACTGATATTTTCTGTCGCTTTGATGAAAGGGCAGTTCGGTGGTAGCTTCTGGTCTTCGATAAAGAGTCCTGCAATACCGGCTTTTTCAAATTCTCTGACGGTGCGGATAGTGTTGATCGCGTTGCCATAGCCGCCTTCGGCATCGGCCATAATGGGGATATCGACAGCGTCTGCCATTTTACCCAGGGCAGCGGCCATTTCGTTAAAAGCTAAAAGGCCGTTATCCGGTGTTCCCAAAATAGACCCGTGCATACCGTAGCTGCCAGTTTAAAGCCTGCTGCTTCAATGGCTTTAGCCGAAAGAGCATCGTAAGCGCATGGTGCTACAAGCACCTCGTTGCCGGCCAGCAACTGGCGCAGTTGTTGTGCTTTAGTAATCATAAGCCCGCCTCCTGTAACATATTTCTACAAGTTTATTGTACTGCGGCGTTTATCGTAAGTCTAATACGAAAATTAGATTGATTTTATAGAAATTGCCTATAACTGTCTAAATATGATAGTTGCTAATAATGAATTTTTTAACAGCAGCAGCGGTTTCTGACAGGAGTTTGTTTTTGGGCCAGGCTAGATAGATTGTACGCTTAAATTTGGCATCGTTGATCCTGATATATTTTACCGGCAGCGCGTCAATAGCAGGTACACGGGGCAATATGGAAATGCCAAGTCCCTGGATAATAAACTGCAGTGCCGCGTTACACTCCTTAACTTCAAAAGCTACGTTGGGAACGGTGTTATGCTCATGATAGAGTTTATCTATGATTGAACGAAGATTGCTGGCCTGATCCAGCGCGATCAGAGGCTCACTGAGAAACGTATTGATATCGATATCGTCATAAACGGATAAGAAGTGATGCTGCGGAACCACCAGATACAGCTGTTGGATAAGCACTGGATAATATTCCAGTTTATCAGAGCTGTGCATGGTAAACCCAAGGTCTATCTGATCATTTTCCAGCATATTTTTGATATTTTCCGATAATTCCTGGGAAAAGTGAAAGGACAGGTCAAGGTCTTTGGCATTCTGATAGATTTTATTGATGATTTCTGGAATAAAGGTTGAAGAAATACTGTAAAAATAACCTAGTCTGACGATTTTAGCTTCCTGATTGGAAGCATGTTTTATTTTGTCACAGCCTTCAGAAAGCAGGGCCAAAGCTTTTTCAACGTATGGCAAAAATTGTTTGCCATACTGTGTAAGCATTATTTTACGTCCCTTTTTTTCAAACAGTTCAATACCCAGTTCTTTTTCCAGTTCCGCAATAGCATAGCTAAGGCTGGGCTGTGAAATATGCAGGACCTCAGAAGCTTTGGTATAGTGCAGAACAAAGGCCAGCGTTTGAAAATATTTTAATTGCAGCAGAGTCATCGTATTCACCTCTTCTGAAAATCATAGAATATATCTATAATATTATCATAATGGCAGATACAGGTAAATAACATTAAAACGCTTACTGAATGGGATATATAATTTGTAAAATTATAAGTGATCTAGCAATTATAGATATTCTCTATAGATTTGATTAAAAACAAGTATTAGACAGAAAACTGTCTGAAAATTACAATAAAATTAACCAAAGGTACTCTATTATCCGTAAGGGAGATGATTTGATGAGTAAAGTTACAGCAGAGCAAATTAAAGAATTAGAGTTGATGATTGCCAAAGCGAAAAAAGCCGCTGCGATCATTGAGAACTATGATCAGGCAAAAATCGATCGTTTATGCCAGGCTGTTGCCTGGGCTGTTTCTAATTTGCAGACATGGAAGGTATTGGCACAGGAAGCCGTTACAGAAACAGGTCTAGGTGAATATGCGTCAAAGGTCAATAAACGCAATAAGGTGCGGCTCATCCTGCGTGATTGTCTGAGACAAAAAAGCGTCGGCGTCATTGAAGAAGACTCGGCTAAAGGTCTGGTTAAGTATGGTAAACCAGTTGGAGTTATCGGCTGTCTGGTACCAACGACCAATCCGTGTCTTACGCCGGCCGGACAGGCAGTTTTTGCTGTGAAAGCCAGAGATGCAATGATTTTCTCGCCGCATCCGCGGGCAAAAAAAGTAACGGCTAAAACTGTAGAGATCATGCGGCTAGCTCTGGAAAAAGAAGGTGCTCCGGCCGATCTTTTGCAGGTCATTACTAATCCAAGTATCGACCTGACGCAGGAATTGATGCAAAGATGCGATCTGGTTATTGCTACTGGCGGTAAGGCAATGGTCAAAGCGGCTTACAGTTCCGGGACTCCCGCCTATGGTTCAGGTGCTGGCAATTCGACGATGATTATTGACGAAACGGCCGATGTTAAAGAAGCGGCACTGAATACTCGTATCAGTAAATGCTCGGACTATGGTTCAGGCTGTTCCTGCGACGGTAATTTAGTGGTGCACGCAGCGGTTTATGATGAAATGCTGCAGGCGTTAAAGGATGAAGGGGCTTATGAAGCAACTCCGGCAGAAGCCGAAGCTCTCAAAAAAGTCCTTTGGGATGAACAGGGGCATAGGCTGCCGGATACAGTAGCGATTTCACCGCAGCAGCTTGCGGCGGCAGCCGGTTTTACTATTGACAGCAAATATAAATTTATTATGGTGATTGGAGATAAAATCGGTAAGGAACATTTCTTCTCCAGCGAAAAGCTGACGACGCTGTTGACAGTATTCAAATATGACGGCGAATTTGAGAACGCTTTGACGATGATGCGTGCTATTTACGAAGTCGGCGGTAAAGGCCATTCCTGCGGTATCTATTCGTTCAACGACGAACATATTCACCGGTTGGCAATGGCGGCGCCTGTTTCCCGCATTATGGTAAGGCAGCCACAGAATAAGGCGAATGCCGGTGCTGCTACTAACGGTATGCCGGCAACTTCTTCAATGGGCTGTGGTACCTGGGGGGGCAATATCGTTTCCGAAAATATTTGTCTGAAGCATTATATGAATACAACCTGGGTCGCACGGCCTATTCCTGAAGATATGCCGTCTCTGCAGGAGCTCTTCGGGGAATATTACGATGAGCAGTTGGAGAAATGACCAGAAAGATAAGCCTGATGTAAGGGAGGGTGTAAGATGACATTTGCTTCGCTACTGACTGATATGCAGCTTTTGGGTGCGTTGATGATACTGGGCTTTATTGTCCGTGAATTTTGTAAGCCTATTCAAAAGCTGTACATACCTACTTCAATGCTGGCCGGGTTTATTGCCTTGCTTTTAGGTCAGCAGGTACTGGGAGTGCTGGAAATCCCCAAATCCTTTGGCAGCTATGCCGGGGCGCTGATCGGTGTGGTATTGACCTGTATCGTATTTGGCATTACTTTTGATAAGGAAAGATTGCGCAATTATGTTGATTATACTTGTATCTGTATCGCTATCTGGGGTATGCAGCTACTGGTTGGCCTGCCGTTAGGCGATTTTCTGGCGAAGATATGGCCTGGGCTTCCTGAAGGATGGGGGCTGCTGGGTGTATTTTCTTTCTGGGGCGGACATGGTACTGCAGGTGCGGCTGGAACGGCTTTGGAAAAGCTGGGCTCCGAAGGCGCGCTGGGTATGGGCATGATCTTATCGACACTGGGCCTGATGGCGGCGGTTACAGTCGGTATGGTCATGGTCAACTGGGGTATCCGTAAAGGTTATGCCGCTTATACAAAAGTCCCTGCCAGTGGCTATGACCCTACTTTAGGTGGAGTTCTGCCCAAGGATAAGCAGAAACCGATAGGTGTTACCAGAGTGTCTACCAGCGGCATTAATGCCTTAATCTTCCAGTTTGCTATGATTATGTTTTGTATGTGGTTCGGCGGTATCATTATTAAAGGGCTCGCGCTTGTCTATGCTCCAATCGGACACATCAATAGTATGGTTTACGGTATGCTGGGCGCGGCTATCGTCAGATATTTTATGTGGAAAACGAAAACGGATGGTTATCTGGACAAAGCTGCTGTGAATAATATTTCCGGTATGACATTGGATATTATCATTATTTCGGCGGTAGCAACTATCAAACTGAGTCTGGTAACTACCTTTATCGTACCAATATTGATCTATACTATTTTAGTATTGGGAATGACAATGGCTATCGGTATCTTTTTCTGTAAGCATTGCTGTAAACATGAATGGTTTGAAAAAGCCTGTTGTTTATTCGGTATGGCTTCAGGAGCTGTACCAACTGGGTTGGCGCTGGTACGTGCGGTCGATCCTGATGGTAAATCGTCTGCGCCGGATGCGCAGCGGATCGCCTCCTCATTTTTCTCACCTGTTTTTGGTACGATGCCGGTTATCCTACCGGCTTTGTATATGGCAGGTCAGATGGTTTATTGCCTTGGTATTGGTGTAGGTCTGGGTATCGTGCCGCTGGCCATCGCCTGGATCTTATTTGCCCGCAAAGGCTGAAGTGATTTTAGGATAATCTCTATAGTTATGAGACTGAATGAATTTTGAATTCATTCAGTCTTTTTTTATTTTTAAACAGCAGTTAATAGTTTCAATAACACCGCTCAGGCAGAGCGGTGTTATTTTTTGATTTATTTTACCGGTTATCAGCTGGTAAAGTGAATATTTCCTGTAACTTCGGCGGCTATCAAACCGTAAGGGCAATAATGTAACCAAACTGCGTCGAAAATATCCGTTTGTATGTCTTGTGGGGGGGTACAAACATGCTATAATGACTTTGTATAAATAATAGCAAATATTTTTGATGTAAAAAGCTAAGAATATTAAAAATCTAAAAGTGCGAATTGCAGAGTTTCCAAGCAATATCTCAGGGCCTTCAAAATGAGGTGAAAAGATGTACGACGAAAAATGCCTGACGTGTATTGGCGGCAATATCCGCTTCCTGCGCGCCGCCTGTCAGATCAGTCAG
>ERZ791927.2814-NODE-2814-length-10395-cov-5.949613_pt1 | contig 10395 bp, 6 predicted proteins | sample MGYA00510130_ERZ791927 | MGnify/ENA primary metagenome ERZ791927 (study PRJEB30046, sample SAMN00792055) | human gut metagenome | study: EMG produced TPA metagenomics assembly of the A metagenome-wide association study of gut microbiota in type 2...
CCATTCTTTACCTAAAAATTATTCATCCCCCAAATTTCCGTGAAGAGCCAAATAATATCCTTCAGAGGAACCTGAAGCTTTCTTGTATAGAAGTGCAGGAACAGAAGAAGCACTGGCAGCGAGGCAAGGCAGAAATCGACATCCCACTCGCCGAAGAATTTCCAGATGGCATCCATGTCCTTCACCTTCTTTCAAAACAAGAGCTTGTAAGGCGGAACCTATGAAGGAGTTATATCAAAATTATATAAAATACGTATTCTATACCTATTATAGATTATAAGCATTTGCAAATACAGTGAAGAAAATGCAAGGACATGGAGACTGCCAATCAAAGGGGAAAGGGAAAAGCCTGCCCGAGAAAGACGAGACAACCTGAAGATAAAAAGAAAAGACTCGTTTTCATCGAAGGAAATCGCGCTTCAAGAAAACGAGTCGATGATATATGAGGAAATCTTGCATTAAAAGAGATTGATTCCCCCTCAACTTCGCCGCGCTTAACATGAGGAAATGGGGAGGGGAGGAGACGGGGTTGCTCGAGGGGAAAACAGAACGAAATTGGAAAACAAGCCAGCTTCGCAAAACACCATACGACCGAGCTGACGCTCGCAGAACCTTTTCATATTTTAAAAACCAATGAATACTGCACCCCTTTCTCTGGCAACAGTTAAAAGATAAGCCAGACGCCTTCCCCGCTGGGGCAGGTCAAAACCTTCCGTACCGGCGAGCGCGGCTACTATCAATGGCGATTTAAATGAGTTCACTGTAAATATAAACTATAAAGTGCTCGTTCGATGATATCTATCAGAATCGAAAAAACTGCCCATCGGGGTGGATCCAGCCTATCCTTATACTGACGCTGGTGAAAGGAGTGCAGTTCTTGAGCGATAGCGAGGTTGTATGGTTTTGCATTTGACCTTGCCCTGGAAGGGAAGGTGCCCGACCTCAAATTCTGATGTCGGGCGGATGAGTTGCATTTCGGACAGACGTTAGTCTGGTTTTCCGGTTTTAAATGCTTTCCATTTTTCCAATTTCCCCCAATAAAAAAGGACATGACTCATAAGATAGGGAAGAAGTCATGTCCTTGGAGGGGGCTATTTGCTGTATTTCTGGAGGAAGTCGGGGATGCTGAGGGGCTTGGAGTAGTAGTAGCCCTGAAGGTGGTCGACGCCGAGGGCTTTCATCTTGTCGGCCATTTCTTTTGTTTCTATGCCTTCGGCGGTGATCATGAGGCCCAGGGCATGCATGGTGGAGACGAGGTTCGGAAGGTAGGGGTCGGGATGGCTGCAGTAGTCTTTGACGAGGGAGATGTCGATCTTGATCTCGCTGAAGGGGAGGTCTTTCATGCGGCTGGCGTTGGAGTAGCCGGTGCCGTAGTCGTCGAGGACGATGTCGAAGCCCATTTCCTTGAGGAGGTTGATCTGCTTTTTCCCGTTCGGGTTGAGCGCTCCGTCTTCGATGAGTTCGAGGCGGATGGTGAAGAAGGGGATGAAGTATCTGCGGCGGATTTCGTTCAGGTGGTCGGCAAGGTCGAGGTTCAGACATTGGGTGGGAGCGAGGTTGACGTGGATCCAGTTCATGTTGCAGCGGGTAAGGCCGCCTGCGCTGATGAACAGGCAGGTCTTATCAAAGACCTGATCGTCGAGGGCGTTGATGACGCCGATGGAGTTGGAGAGCTCGATAAAATCACCCGGCGGTATGATAGTGCCGTCGTCGTCACGGAGGCGCGCGAGGGCTTCTGCACCGGTGAGTTCTTCTGTCTTGGCATCCATGAGCGGCTGAAGGAAGATTTCGATGGAGTCGGTTTCGATGGCTTTGCGGAGGATTTTGCGGATGTGGGTCTGGCGCTCGGCGCGCTGTTTGTATTTCTCGTCGACGACGATGTCCTTGTGCTCGAGGGTGTCGATGTCGTTGAAGGCAAGCTCCAGAGATTCGCGGAGTTCGGCAGGGCTGGAGTAGTTGAGGCGGTTGTCGATGTAGCAGCAGCCGATGTCAAAGGAGGCGGATTCGCCTTCCCTGATCCATGGGTCCTTGAATTGCTGATGGATTTTGGCAATGGCCGCATGAATGTCCATGAAGCCCGGGGAAACGATGAGGAAATGGCCGTTATCGAGATAGAAGCAGTATTTCTTCGGAAATTCGTTCCTGATGTATTCGCCGAAATGGGAAAGGTAGCGGTCGACGACGGCGCTTCCGTAGGAGACGCGGCACTGGTTGTAGCTGCGGATGGCAAATCCGAAGCCGCAGGCCTGATGGTGTTTCAGCGGCTCTTTCATGAGGAGATTGAAGGCAGCACTGGAGAGGAGGCCGGTTTTCTTGTCCTTGAAGAGGTCCGGGTTCCTGACGGTGATGTAAATACAGGAAACGCCGAGTGTGATGAAGAAGGGCAGGAAAAGGGTCTGCCAGTCGATGGCTTCGAGGATGGTGCCGGCGGCAATCAGGGCGCCGGAGAGGAGGCGGCCGTCGATCTGTTCTTTGTTTTCCTTGTTTTCCGATGTAGCCGCTGCGATGAAGCAGAAGACGAGGTAGAAGAGAAGGAATCCATAGAAAGGCACATAGAGGGGTCCCTGGAGGACGCCGAGGTCAGGGTCGATGGTGAAGAAGCACGCATGCCATGGTGTAGTGATGACGACGATGGCCATCACCGCGACGGGGATGGCGGAGAGCGTGAACCATTTCTTGTCGATCCGGTCAGCCATGTGGAGCGTTTCCATTGTGTAGCGGAAGGCGCAGAAAGCGGTCAGGAGGGAGCCTATGTAGTAAAGGACGTTGAAAAGGTAGATCAGCCAGTAGGGCACCTGCTTCCAGTGCGCGCAGACGGAAGCTCCCACGATGCCAAAGAGGATGGTGACAAGGGTCATGACCATCGTGTCCCTGAAATAGAGGGTATCTTTCAGCGGGATTTCGCGGTTCTTCATATAGAAATGAAGGAAGAGAAGGAGGATCGGAATCGAGGCAAGGCAGAAATCCACGTTCCAGTCGCCAAAGAAATTCCAGACCGCGTCCATTTTACTCGCCTTCTTTCTATGACCAGTGCGCAAAAGCAGCACACGCTAAAACCAGCCGGATATATAAAGAAAGTATAAAACACTTTATCCTATCTTTATTATAAATGAGATTCCTTTGTATCAAAAGGAAATAAGCCATAAAAAGATGTAAATTATTCGATGAAATAAAAGGAAAATTTTATGGCGGTTGGGGGCAGATGGGTAAGTGGAAGAGTGAAGACAGGACGACCTTGCTGCGCTCGAGGAGATGATGTTTTCGGCGCATGCGCGCCACTTTCCCCGGTTTTCTTCTTTCCATCTCGCCCTCGGCTGCGGTTGTGAAGGTGCAATTGGAAAGCACTGTTTTTTCGGATTTCCTGATTCAAAAGTATCCTGCACAAAGTCTCTCAAAATTGTCGTAAAGTCCCATAAAATCTGCCTAAAAGTATACTTTCGGATAATTTAAATCGACCATCTTCCATGTTATGTTTTAGATAGGGAATAGTAAGAAAGTGTTTATTTGTCTTCAAGGGGTGGGGATCATCATGGGGAGACGGGATGCTTTATTACGGTTATCGATTATGGCGGCATTGCTGCTCGGCGGGGCGATGGCGCCTGTTTTTGCTGCAGATGTGAAGAATCTGTCGGTGACAGTTTCTTTTGGCACGCAGGCGAATGCGTATGGGGGCTATACGATAGAGGAAGGGGCGAGTGCGCTTCAAAATGCGCTGACTCTTTCCGGCCCGGCGAAGGTGTTGGGGGGCGTCTGCAGGGGGCTGGTCGCGCTGGGGGAATGCCGAGTGGAATACGCTGACGATCCGGCTGGATGAAGACGGTCTTTTAGGACCGTCGGACATTGTGGGCGGCGGTGCGACGGTGGGTACGGCGCAGCCGTGCATAATACGGTGTATATAGAAAGCGGCACGGTCGAAGGCACTGTAGAAGGCGGGGTCGCTGTCGGGATCAATGGAGTTGGCGACGGTACCGGTGATGTTTTGTCCAATCAGGTCACCATGAGCGGGGGCACGGTCTATAGTGTTTTCGGCGGTGAGACAGGGGAAGGAAATGCCAATGACAACGTCGTGACGATCAAAGGCAGCGCGGCCGTGACCGGTAAGAGCAACGCGGTCTATGGCGGCTATACGATTGATGGAAACGCTTCCGGGAATATCGTAAACATCGAGGATGATGCGGATATTCATGGCGAGATCATGGGCGGCTATACCCGGGCAGGAAGCCTTATCTCCGGAAATAAAGTCAATGTGACCGGAGGAAATGTAAACGAGAATACGGTGTACGGCGCTTATACAGAGACGTCTCTGGGGTTTGCAAGCGCGGGGAGTGCTGATGTCACGAATAACGAAGTGGCCATCAGCGGCGGCTCCGGCGTGGCGGAGGTCTATGGCGGGCGCTCTTATTCCGGTCTGGCACAGGGAAATAAAGTAACGATCAGTGCGGCTTCTGTGTCCGGGAATGTCTACGGCGCTTATACGGCGTACGGCGACGTACTGGATAACCAGGCAGTCATCAAGGGGACGGGCCAGGCAGGAAGCAGCGATACCAATTCCGTCTATGCCGGATTTACCAACATCGGAGCGGCAGCAGGGAATATCCTGTACATTCAGGATAGTGCGGAAATCGCAGGGTCGGCCTTCGCCGGGTATCAGGGCGGTTTCATATCGTCCGAAACGGTCGAGCGCAATCAGGTCTTCATGAGCGGAGGCTCGGTAGGCGGCGATCTGACGGGCGGCGGCAGCAATAATGGCGGAGAGACTCTCAATAACTATGTGGAAATCACCGGCGGCACTGTATCGGGCAATGTATACAGCGGTTTTACGGATTCGGCGGACGCTCTGGAGAATACGCTGACCGTTGCAGGCGGCCGTGTGGAAGGCAGCTTGTTTGGCGGTTACTCCAACACAGGCACGGCGAATGAGAACAAGCTGACCTTCAGCGCGGGCACGGCAGGATCTGATGCGTATGGCGGCTATGCCCAGGAAGGCGCAGATGGAAATGAAGCCGTGCTCTCCGGCACGAGTGTACTGGAAGGAAATGCGGCAGGCGGATCCTCGGCAAGGGGAGAGGCTTCGGGCAACTCGCTGACCATCAAGGAAAATAGCGAGGTCAAGGGCGATGCCGCAGGCGGCGATGTCTACATGGGTACTATTTCAAAAAATATTATCACCATCCAGTATAACGCCAAGGCAGACGGCAATGTGTACGGCGGCATCCAGCAGATCGACCCGGCGCTGCTGGAGTCGGCGGAAGAGGCCAGCGAAGAAATTAACAGCAATACGAATCTGAGTGATGAGGATAAGAAGGCGCGCGTGGCTGCCATCCAGACCCAGCTCGCGCAGATCCAGGCATCCATGACAGGAACGGCTGAAGGAAATGAAGTCACCCTGAACGGCGGTACTGTGGCCGGCAAGACATACGGCGGTTCCGTCATGGGGACGGGTAATGCTGAAGGAAACAGCGTCACGCTGAACGCAGGCTCGGTCAATGACGATATTTACGGCGGCTACGCGGCAAACGGAAGCGCGCTGGATAATACCGTCACAATTAAGGGCGGCACGATTGCGCCTGCTGCCAGCCTCTACGGCGGATACAGCACGACAGAAAGCAGCGGCAACAGCCTCAATTTCTACGTCAAAGATGTCACCGTGAAGAATCTGAAATATTTCCAGACACTCAATTTCTACGTACCCGTCGGTACGACGGCCGGGGAAACGATGCTCGAAGTCACGGACGCAGCAGACGTTTCCGGCGCGGCCATCAGGGCGGCTGTCGAAGATACGACTCAGCTTAACCCCGGTGAGGTCATCAACCTGATCCATACGACGGAAAGTCCGATCCTGACGGAAGGAACGACTTACGGCATGATGGACGGCAAGGACCAGGTGACGGACGTCAACCTTCTGCAGAGGACCGTTGGAATCAAGAAACAGGATGCGAATACCATCGTCCTCTATGTCCCGGGCGACAGTCCGATCACCACGGACCCGGGGACGAAAGTCATACCGGACGAAAGGGAATCCGGCACGACGCTTATCAGCGAAGGCAGCGATCTGGCGGTCAATGAAGGCTTCGAAAGCGCCCTTGCTGCGCACGAGGTAGGCTGGATCGAAGACCACTCCATCAAGGCGAAATTCATCCCTTACGTCGTCCTCGGCGGCCACAACCTGCGCTATGATACAGGTTCTGAAGTCGATTCGAACGGATTCAACGGCGAAGTGGGCTTCGTGAAACGGTCATATCATGAGGATTATATCGATACCATCATGCCGTTCTTTGAATACGGGGATGGAAACTACACCGTCCACTATGAAGACGCCCGCTCCGACGGAGACCAGCGCTATATCGGCGGCGGCATCCTCATCCGCCGGGATAAAGACGACGGCTTCCATTACGAAGGCATGATCCGCACCGGTCACTTCGACGGCGATCTCCACGGCACCGTTTCCGGCAATCACATCAGGTACGACACCGATTCCAACTACATCGCAGCGCACCTCGGCCTTGGAAAGACATACGTCCGCGATACGAACGAATACGACCTCTATGGCAAACTGTACTGGGCCCGCCTGGGCAGCGATACCATCCTGATCAAGAATGACCTTGGCAATACCACATATGAACTGGACAGCGTAGACTCCTTCCGCACCAGACTCGGCCTTCGCTGGACAAAGAATAAAAATGAAAGCAAATCCTACTACGCAGGCATCGCCTGGGACTACGAATTCGCAGGCAAAGCCAAAGCATGGCACGGCGACTACAGCACCCCGTCCTCCAGCCTGAAAGGCTCGAGCGCTTTCCTCGAACTCGGCTGGCAGACCAAGGTCACCGAAGAAGATCCATGGGGCCTGGACCTCCGCGTCAGAGGATGGACCGGCAAGAAAGAAGGCTTCACCTACTCCGCGACGATTAGCAGGAGATTCTGAGTAAGCGTGTGCATATATTACGAAAAAAGGACCATGCCTTGTGATTATACTTGGCACGGTCCTTTTGGATTTCTTTATGCTTCTTCCGCAGCGGCCGGTATTTCTACTGGTGTTTCGTAGTCGCGGATGGGTTTTCTTTCTATGAGGCTGACTCCTCCGAAGGTGAGGGCGCAGACAATCCATTCGGCGTAGATGACGTGGGGGAGGATGCGGACGGCGGGGACGAGCATCCAGAGGACGAGGACGGCGATGGAGGCGAGGAGGGTGTAGAGGGCGGCGCTTCTGGAGCAGAGCCGCGGGGCGTACATGGTCATGAGGACGATGACGGCGAAGGCGGTCATGAGGGAGAGGCCGGCCATGAGGGTGGAGATGATGCCGCTGATGGTGAGGGCGAAGCCGAGGGTCAGAAGACCCAGGGCGAGGACGGAGAGGCGGGTGATTTTCATGTATTTCCTTTCCGTCATGGATGGATCGACGAAGCGTTTATGGATGTCGTGGGAGTAGAGGGTGGCGGCGGAGAGGAGCAGGTTGCATGCGGTGCTGACGTCGGCGGCCCAGAGGGAGGCGAGGGTGATGCCTGCGATCCATGGATTGAGCGTCATGATGAGGCGCGGAAGGGCGGTGGCTGCGTTGATATCCGGGTACATTTCAGCGGCGATGACGCCCAGGAGCGCGGAGAGGAAGCCGACGGGGAGCATAATGAGGCCGCCGATGATGAAGCCTTTCTGTGCGGTGCGGACGTCTTTGGCACCGAGGGAAATCTGGATGATGGCCTGGAGGGAGAGGTTCACGGTAATGAGGACGACGATCCAGGTGGTGATGGTCATTCCGCCCACGCCGCTGATGAAGTCGAGGGAGTGGATGGAGGGCATGTGAAGGGCGACGTTCGTCATGCCGCCGGCCAGCTGGACGATGATCCAGGAAGCGACGGTGATGCCGATGTACTGGAGGGTGACGTTCAGGAGGTTCGACTGGCTGGCGGACCACATGCCGCCGATCAGGGTGATGCCGATGAAGACGACGGCGCTTATCAGCATGCCGGTAAGAGGCGTGAAGAAATCAGGAAGGAGAGCCGAGAGGATGGCGCCGCCAGCGACGAACTGGAGGCTCATGATGACGAGTTGGACGAGGATCTGGCAGGCAATCCCTGCGATCATGCTGTTTCTTCCATAGTATCTTTCCAAGAGTTCCGGCACGGTCGTGATGTTCATACGGCGGTACCTTTTAGCGACCGTGAGGCCCATGACAATGGCGCCGATGCCCCAGGCAGCGGTGTACCAGCCGGCCGAGAGGCCCTTCGTGTACGCCTGCTCAGCCACGCCGATTGTAGACGCGCCGCCGACAGCCAGGCCGACCACGGAAACCATGACGAGCGGAGTCGTCAGCTTTCTTCCCGCGAGCACGTAGTTTTCGACCGAACCGGAAGAACGGTACTTCACGTACGCACTGATCAGGAAGAGCACGCCAATGTAGGCGCAGATGATGAGGATTTGAATGAGTGAGTTTTCCATAGCGGGCCTCCTTGAATTAAAATTTCCAAAAAAAATATCGCCCCTAATAGGGACGATGAAATCGCGGTACCACCCTGCTTACCCGTATAAATAAAAAAAGAGCGGTTCCAAGGCTCGAAAATTTCGAGGGACCACCCTGCACATACGGATCAACTTGAACGCCAGCTAACGGGGGCTTCCGGCAAAACCTACTGAAATTTCAGCTCTGCGGTTCGGGAAAGAACTTCACACTGCTTCACCTGCCGGTTTTCACCATCCACCGGCTCTCTGAGAGGCTCCGTAGTCCTACTTTTTTCCGTCAATACCTTTTTCTTTGGAAATATGTTGTCTGTATTATACAGGAAATCCGGAAACGCGCAAGTGATTTTTGAAAATTTTTCCGATTTCTTACAGATTAAGCCGCACCATAAAAAATTTTGAGGCACTTCGGGCAGGGCATAAAATCATAAAACAGAGGGGCGGGCATGCGCCTGTCTTCTTAAATCATAGCTTAAATTGTATAATGGAGGTAAATATAGGACGTAGAAAATTATGAAAGAAGGGGTGAAATTGAATAAGAAAATAGGACTCTTTCTGGCGGCCGCATCCCTTGCCATGACCATTTCCGGCTGCTCTGGCTCCGCCACGAGCGGCAAAGTCGCAAGCAGTGCACCGGACGGACGAGACTATGAGAGAATCGTCGTCATCTCCGACCTCCACTACCCGACAAAGACAGGCACGGACGATCCGGAACTCCGCCAGTATAAAATCGACAACAAGCAGAAGTGCCTTCAGGAAATCAACGGCTGGGACGACGTAGACCTCGTCGCATTCCCGGGCGATATGGTCGCCCTTACCGGCACCATGGACGAGATAAACACCGTCAAAGCCTTCACCGACAACCTGAACAAGCCGAAGGTATTCACCGCAGGCAACCATGAAATCTTCTATCGGGATGTCTTTACAAAAAAAGGCGACGTCATCTCCGCCAGCGAAAGCGTGAAGAAACAGCACCTCGAGAATTACCAGAAGGTCTTCGGCCCCCTGCACAGCACGAAGGAAATGATGGGCTACCTCCTCATCTTCCTCTCGACCGATGACGTGACAGGAAACCTTCCGACAGAAATGTCCAAGGACGAACTCGAATGGTTCAAGAAGACACTCGACGCCAACAAGAAGAAACCAACCATCGTCTTCTTCCACGCCCCGCTGACCGGGACACTGATCCCTTATAACGACAAAGTGGGAAGCCCGAGAAGCTTCGCCCAGCCATCCGCCAAGATCGACCAGATCCTCATTCTGAACCCGCAGATCAAACTCTGGGTCTCCGGCCACACTCACACCCCGCCGACCCAGCCCACATTTGATAACGACATCAACTACTACCACGGAAAGATCCTCGATGTCTACAACCCCACCTGGGACGGCAAGACCATCTGGACCAACTCCCTCTACCTCTACAAAGACAAAATCGTCATCAAAACCTACGACATGGACAAACACGAGACACTCGATAATTTGACGAGAACCGTGCAGATAGATAGGTAAAGGAAAACCGGGGAAAACAGAACGACAGGGAACACAAGAAAACAAAAAAAGACGTGCCGCAAATGGACACGTCTTTTTTGTGTGGAAATGAAACTGCGATGTACTGAGTCCTGACTTTCCAGAGCATCGCCAACACTTGCCTTCCCAGAGCGCCGCTAATACTCGCCTTCCCCGTCTGGGAAGGTCAACACCCTTAAACCTCGCTGCGCTCGTGAAAAATAGGAAATTTTTGCTTATCACTATCTTTATTATAAAAAATAGAATGACAAATGTAGTCATGTAAATAAAAGGTTCTTCACGCTTTTTTGTGGGATAAAAATAATAACATATAAAATTGGCATTGAAAAAGAGCATTATCTACTCCAAAATGTAAGTTGTCTAAAACTACGCACGGAGGTCGAATAATGCTCTTTTATTACCATAATGAAATCA
>ERZ791927.2831-NODE-2831-length-10350-cov-2.101117_pt1 | contig 10350 bp, 6 predicted proteins | sample MGYA00510130_ERZ791927 | MGnify/ENA primary metagenome ERZ791927 (study PRJEB30046, sample SAMN00792055) | human gut metagenome | study: EMG produced TPA metagenomics assembly of the A metagenome-wide association study of gut microbiota in type 2...
AGCTGCGGAAAAAGCCAATCCGCAAGCCGCTGTTAGTATATATTTATTCATCTAATCTAGTGTTTTTAAATGTCCCATTACATCATATCACATACGGAAGGCTTGATCTTCATTCCTTTCTTATGTTTCTCACCGGCCTCAATCAGCAATTTTACGATCTCCGGATGCTTATCCGCCTGATTGAATCGCTCTGAGATATCTGTCTCCACGTTATACAACAAGGGTTCTGCCGGAGTCTCGATCTTACAGGTACGCAGATATTGGTCCTTGATCGTCTTAAAATAATACTTCCACTCCCCTTTACGGATCGCCATCAACTCGCTTCCCCACCAATAATAAACTTCATCACGGGCGGAATGCTTTTCCTCAAACAATAATCCGGTTTGATTCACGCCATCCAATACAAGATCTTTCGGTTGCTCGATACCCGCCATCGAGAGGAAAGTCGGATATAAATCCATCGAGGTCATAATCTCATCGTTGATCGCCGGATTGATTTTTCCCGGCATCCAACAAATGGCCGGAACCCGGAAGCCACCTTCCCACCAAGTACCCTTGCCATCCTTCAACGGACCTGCGGAACCACCATTCTCATGCTCCGTCAGCCAAGGGCCGTTATCGCTGGTAAAAATAACAAACGTATTCTCGTCCAAGCCATTTTCACGCAGAGTCTTCAACACCTCCCCAACGCTCCAGTCTATTTCCTCAACCACATCTCCGTACAGGCCTCGTTTGCTCGTTCCCTCGAAACGGGCATTCGTGTACAATGGGATATGCGGGAAGGTATGAGCGAAATAAAGGAAGAAAGGTTCCTTTGAATGATCCTTGATGAACGATACCGCTTTCTCCGTATAGCGACGGGTTAATTCTCCCTGATCCGGTTCCGATTCGATTTGCTTACCATCCAATATCAATGGAGTCGGTGGAAAATTCCGGGCATGCGCGCCTTTATTCTGAACGGGGCTCATATCATTGGAATAAGGTATGCCGAAATAGGTATCAAAACCATGATCCGTCGGTAAATAGGGAGAAAACGCACCTAAATGCCATTTGCCTACACAGCCGGTCGCATACCCGTTTTGTTGTAAAACTTTGGCGATCGTAACCTCGTCTTGCCCTAACCCTGCCTTTGAGTTAGGGAAAAGTACGGCCACACGATCTCCATACAATCCATTTCGAACCGGCAAACGTCCGGTCATTAACGCGGCCCGACTTGGCGTAGAAACTCCGGCCCCCACATAAAACTGGGTCAGCTTCATTCCTTCACAAGCCATACGGTCTATATTCGGTGTGCGGATCGTGGGATTCCCATAGCAACTCAAATCCCCATATCCCATATCGTCACAGAATATGATTACAAAATTAGGCTTATTGGCCGCATCCGAGGCAGCGTTCAAACTCAAGCTGTTCGATAATACCGCCGCTGTTAAAACAGACAATGATTTCAGTGTTTTCATATACGTATCTTTTTATTTAAGTAAACGGGGAAAAGGTTCATCTATGATACCGGCAGGACGCTGGTTCCGGCCTTCATATCCCCAATCTCCCATATCACTACGAACCTGTTCGATCCATTGATTCATCTTCGTTACTACTTCGGGATGTTTATCGATGACATTGGTTGTTTCCGACAAATCATTCCCCAAATTATATAAACGAGCTTCACCGACTTCCGTATCCGGGAAGTGAGGGCCTTTGATACGTTCCTTCAAAGGTAAATGATACTTCCAGTTTCCCCAACGTACCGCCTGTAATTGTTGTTTCTGGTAATAATAGAAAGTCTCCGTGGGCGATGCCATCGATTCTCCCTCCAAGATTCCAGACACATTATGTCCATCTATCACCCGGTCGGAAGGAACCGCATAACCGCAATAATGCGCCAATGTCGGTAAGAAATCCATCGAAGTCACCAGATTATCAGTCTCCTGTCCCGCCGGTATTTTAGCGGGCCATCTCATTATACAAGGCACCCTGAATCCACCTTCATACGTCGTACCCTTTTGGCCTCTCAACGGACGGTTCGTACCGCCGAAGTGTTCATCCGCACCATTATCGGAAGTAAAGATAACCAAGGTATTTTGATCCAATCCTTCCTCCTTTAAAGTCTCAAGCAAGACTCCCATCGACCAATCCAATTCCTCGGTCGCATCTCCATAGAGTCCGTTCTGAGACTTTCCCTTGAAAGCGGGAGAAGCCGCTAACGGATTATGAGTCATATTATGGCACAAATAAATAAAGAACGGAGATTCCTTATGAGACTTTATAAACTCCACAGTCTTATTGGTATAACGAATCGTCAAGGAATCATGACCGACAGGAGCCACTATTACCTCCTCCTGTTCCATCAAAGGTAACGGACAATACGGACGATCCATATCGTTACTATAAGGAATACCATAATAATAGTCGAAACCCTGCCGGGTAGGAAGAAATGGCAATTGATCCCCTAGATGCCATTTCCCGATACAAGCCGTCGCATACCCCTGCTCCTTCATCAACTCGGCGATCGTTATCTCACCGGGATTCAAGCCTTTATGCGAAGCTGGAAATAGCACTTGCCTCCCTTTGGACATCAAAGGTGTAGGGTCCGCATTTACATGCATGGAGACTCGCCTTGGATAACACCCTGTCAATAAAGCCGATCTGGAAGGTGTACTCACGCTCGAACCCACATAGAAATCGGTCAGTCGTATTCCCTCTTTAGCCATCTGGTCGATATGGGGAGTACGATGCTTCGTACTCCCGTAACAACCTAAATCCCCATATCCGAAATCATCGATAAATACGATGATCACATTTGGCCCTTCCGCCGCTTGAGTAGCCACGGCCACTCCGGAAAGGGCTAATACCGGTATCAATTTAGATATAAATTTCATTTCATCCTTCTTTTAGTTGAACATTACCAACCCGGGTTCTGATCCAAATTCGGATTCAAAGAGCGCTCGCTATCAGGAATAGGCAGTAAATCGTAATATTCCAGATATCCATTCGGGAACTTCGTCTCGATCACGCTTCCTTCATGATCTTTTATAATCATAGGATAAAGCGTCTTCCCGATTTTCCAACGTTTCACGTCTGACCAATAACGACCTTCCAACGCCAACTCAATTCGTCTCTCATGCCTTACTTTCTCACGAGCCTCTTCACGGCTCATAGATGTCGGCAGCAAAGAGATCTTAACATCATCCCTTTCCGTACGGATCCGGTTGAGGATAGCGATCGCATCCGCTACATTTCCATTCGTCTCAATAATCGCCTCCGCTTTTGACAATAAGACATCCGCATATCTCAGTATGATATCATTGATATAAGACTGCCCGGAAGGAGGAAGCTTTGACTCATCCTGAATCCGATATTTACGGGTACTTAAATGTTTCAACCGATTACCGGCATGATTAAACGCACCTCCCGGATACAGGTAATTAGGGAAACGATAGCCCAAGAAATAAGAACCCGGAAGTACAGCCGTGAAACCTAAACGAGGATCCCGGTTCTCATAAGGATTCTCGGGATCTACAGGAGAGCCGTCGATCGTCTCATAAGCCGCTACCAAATCATCCGTAGGGACATAACGGCTTCCACGGGTCCAACTTCCGGTACCCGTTCCGCAATACTGGTCAATATAGGAACCTTGCGAATTCTCGCCTTCAATATATTGGATATCAAACAATACTTCCTTATTGTTCTCATTAGCCGGATCAAACAAACCCTCATAACTATGGAATAGACCATATTTCTTCAACGCATCAATTTGCTCGACACAAGACAGAACCTCCTTGTATTTACCTTGGTATAAGTAGGCTCGCATTTTCATACCTAAAGCCGCCCCCTTGGTAGCACGCCCCGGCTCGGGAGCATCCACTCCCAAATTGGTGATCGCAACCTCATAATCATCCAACGCCTGTTGCCAAGTCTCCTCCAAACTCGCCCGCTTCAAGCTACGAGCTTCTTCCGTGGATATATCCGTCAATATAATAGGTACCCCACCATAGGTTTCCGCTAGCACGGAATAAGCCAGTCCCCGTAGAAAATGAGTCTCACCTGAATATTTGGCTTTCGCTTCTTCCGATAAATCCACTAAATCCATACAGGCCAACAAATAGTTTGCCCGGGAGATTATCTCGTAACATCTTTTCCAACGATACGTTACGACTCCTCCGTCACTAGAGCTCAATCGCCCGGCACCCAGCTTATTAAAAACCTCATCCGTTCCCCAGTTAAATGCGTTAGGGGTAGCTCCATCCGTTATGCCAAAGCCAAACAAGCCTTGATTATAAACCTCTTTTTCCCTCAATTGAGCATAGACACCATTTAAAAGGAGTTTGATATCCGATTCATTTTCCGGGAAACTCGCCGAAGTAATCTTATCCTCAGGATACAAATCCAAATAATTCTCCATACATCCCGTGAAAGAGACACATAGTATTATTGATAAGCGATATGCTAATAACTGTTTCATACTTTTAGAAATTAAGATTTATACCAAATGTAAATATTCTCGGAGTCGGGTAATAATTGGTACCCGAATCAAACGTATTTCTTTCCGGATCATATCCTTCATACCCTTTTTTCCACATAATCGTAAACAGGTTCTGGGCATTCGCATATACATACAACCGTTGCATTTTTAGCTTTGAGGTAATCCATTCAGGGAACGCATAACCTAATTGTAAGTTCTTCAATTTCAAGAAATCGATACGATGCACCCAAAATGAGGAGTCATACGTGTCCCATGAAGAGTCAAACCGAAGCATCGGTATATTTGAGTCCGGATTCTCTGGGCTCCACGCATCCCGCCATTTATCAGAAATAGTCAGCCATTCGTATTGCATACGGGTCATGCCGCTCTTCGTAAACGCATTCGCCTGTCCCAAACCTTGGAATAAGATATTTAAGTCAAACCCTTTATAGCGTAAGCCGGCAGTAAGTCCATACGTAATTTTAGGAATCGTATTACCAAGTACTTGTTTATCTTGATAGTCTAATTTTCCATCGTTATTAACATCCTCGTATTTCAGATTTCCCATTTCCGGCTTAAGCCCATTGCTATGCATATGTTGAGCGGCTTCTTCGTCCGATTGATAGATGCCAACCGCTTTATAGCCATACAAAGCCTTATACGGATATCCCTCACGAATCAAATAAAGCTGGTCCGGAGAGTTTCCTCCTTGAAATTTCGTTACTTTATTATCGATATACGTAAAGTTTAGTCCTACGTTAAATCCAAGGCGATCTCTGCTCGTCTCAAGATTATCATAATTCACGACTAACTCAAAACCATTATTTTTCATTTCGCCCACATTCTCAAACGGCGCGGTCTTATCCCCTAATACATTTGGTATTGGCAATTGAACGATAATATCGGTTGTCTTTTTATTGAAGTAATCAGCTTCAATATTCAACTTATTACCTAAGAAGCCCAAATCCACGCCAATATCCAAGGAAGAAGTAGTTTCCCAAGTAATATCCTCATCCACCAAAGCGGTTACGGCAGCACCCGGAGCCAATGAACCTCCATAATTATAACTCAAGTCATAATTTTGGGAGATCACTGTTAAATAAGGCCAATATCCTTCAATGGTTTGATTGCCTAATTGTCCCCACGACGCACGTAGTTTCAAATTAGAAAACAGATTCAGGTTCTTAATAAACGCCTCTTCACTCAAACGCCATCCTGCAGAGAAGCCCGGAAAAACACCCCAACGATTTCCCCGTTTAAAACGAGAGGAGGCATCGGCACGGAGATTCATCTCAAATAAATATTTATCCGCAAAGGCATAATTCAATCGACCAAAATAAGATGCCATGCGTAGACCTTCAAAATTTCCCTCTCCCTTGATACCTTCCGTTCCCGCGTCCACTTGGGTTAATCCTTCTTTGGGTGGGTTGGTTCTTCGGGCAAATACGTTCTTTATACTGTAATTCTCCAATTGGGTACCAAGGATAGCGGCAACATAATGCTTATCCGCAAATCGCTTGCTATAGTTTAATGTCGCTTGGAAATTATTACGCATGGTCGATACTTGCTCTCTACTCAACACAATACCATCACGATTGTAATTTTTCGGTATCGTCTCTATGCCAGAATCCGTATATCCATAAAGGGTCTCATTATATTTATCAACCATTTTCCAATTGCCATTAGAGGCCCATGTTACTTGTAAGTTCAAGTCTTTCGTAAAATCCACGGTAGCGAAAGCATTTACAGCCATATAATCCTTGGATGTTTTAGTCGCCCCGTTCGAAGCGTCTATAACCGGCTGATAAGTCGTATACAATAAAGTGCCATCATCCTTAATCGCCTCTACTGAACCGAAACGGCCATCCCGGGTATATGGAGCGATGAAAGGAGCCGCGCCTTGTTGCTGTTCGAATACACGGAACAAATCAAAAGGCTCTTGGGAATTCCTACGAGTATAATTCAAACGAGCGCCAACTCTCAACCATGAATTCACTTTATACTCCACATTTGCCCGGATACCGAACCGCTCCGCCTTAGAGTTCATCAAAATACCTTCCTGACTCAAATAGTTCAAAGACAAGAAGGAAGATAGTTTCTCCGATCCACCGCGAATGGATAAATTATGCCCTGTTATTAAAGCATTCCGATAAAGAGAGTCATACCAATCCGTATTCGGGTATTTATAAGGATCTGTTCCATTAGCGAAATTAGAGATCAATGTTTCCGAGAAAAGAGGGTTCTCTCCCCCATTCACCAAAGCTTGATTCGCCATAGTCATATGCTCGGCGCTATTCGTCACTAAATCAAAATGACGTCCGATCTGCTGCATTCCGACGTAAGAGTTCAACTCTACTTGGGTTTTCTCATTGTTCTTTCCCATCTTCGTCGTAACCAAAACGACACCGTTAGCGGCCTTTGATCCGTAAATAGCCGCACTAGCCGCATCCTTCAAGACTGTGATACTTTCGATGTCACTCGGATTTACTTGGCTGAATACCCCTTCTACTCCGTCAATAATCACCAACGGGTCCGAATTATTCAATGTACCCCAGCCACGAATTCTCAATTGCGCTCCATCATCTCCCGGCTTACCCGAATTCTGGCTGATCCACACGCCGGAAACCTTTCCGGAAAGTGCTTGAGAAGCATCAGTGATCGGACGATTCGCCAATTCCTCATCAAATTTGACTGAAGAAACAGAACCTGTCAAATTTACTTTCTTCTGAGTTCCATAACCAACAACCACAACCTCTTCCAAAGCCTGTGTATCCTCACGAACAGTGATTATTATTTCCTTATTTCCTTGAACCGGGATATCCTGCGGCATATAACCGATATAAGATACCTGCAAGACATCATTTTCCGAGGCCTCAATCAAGAAGTTTCCACCCAAATCGGTAATTGTACCATTATTCGTACCCTTCACCATCACATTTGCCCCGATTATCGGACTACCTAAGGCATCCACCACCGTACCTGTAATTTTATGAGGCGCTTTCCCCATCGGGGAACCAGCATTCTGCTTACTGAATAAGGCGATCTGCTTATTGGTGATCTCAAACGTAAGTTTCGTGGTCTTCAGCATAGAATGCAAGGCTGACTCAATCGGTTGGTCGGATACGCTCAAACTTACTTTCTGACCCAAGTCGATTTTATTACCGTCATAGAAGAACGTGTAACCACTGGCAACCTCTATTTTTAAGATCGCCTCCTTCAACGGTATATTCGAGAATGAAACGGATATTTTCTTGCCTGCAACCTCACCGGCTAACAAACGTAAAGAAAAGAATAGAAGAAAGAATATCGCACATAAACGGTTTCTTCCTTTCATAAATTGTCTTTTATTCTTCATATATTTGCATGATATTTAAAGTTAACATCTTTACGGCTTTACACAAACGGCCAAATTTGAGATAAGCTGTAAATAGATTTTAATTTGAATCAGGGATTTCTCCCGGAAGGCTTAAGTTTCTGCTTAAGCCTTTTTCTTGCATATTATCCGGTTTTTCTCATAGGCATTATTTTTTAGAAGGTTCGACATGTGTTATTTTTACGTGATCATTCCCATCGAACATATAGGAAATCGGATTGATACGGGACATGATCCGCAAGATCACTTCCAGCGATTCATCCTTGATTGTAAAGGTATAGGCTTGCGAATCCGGAATGGAAGGATCTACCTCAATCTTCACGTTATACCATTTCTCCAGATAGCGGGTGATGTATCGTAATGATTTCGCCTCAAACCTCACACTCTCGCTTGCCCAGAATGAGTCATAGAACATATCGGCTGAGGTTATATCCAAAGTTCTGTATTTCTTGCTCACGGAGGCTCGCTCGCCCGGATGCAGATAAGCCTCTTGCCCTCCGGCCTCTAAGGATACAGAACCTTGGAAAAGTGTAACCAAGATATTTTCCTCCTTTGAGTAAGAGTTTACGTTAAAGCGGGTTCCATGTACCCTCACTTTCACCCCGGAAGTTGATACGACAAAAGGATGTCGACTATCTTTTGTCACATCAAATAAGGCTTCCCCGCTTAAATCCACCTCACGATTCTCAAAGAAGTTCACCGCATATCGCAAAGAGGAACCCGAGTTTAGCCAAACCACGCTACTATCCGGCAATATAATCTTGGATTTACCACTTAAAGAGGAATAAGACAATTTGCAGGAAGAGTCCGTCCAATATTCCGTCTTGTTATATAAAAAAGAAAAAGTGAGCGAAAGCACCAATAACACTGTAGCTACAGATACCGCCATCCAAAACTTCCACAATGGCACAGATTTCGGCTTTTCATCCTTCCGCAACATCCGGCTTTCCATTTGCCTCCAATAATAATCAGTATCTGGCGTATAGGTCGAAGTCTCCTCCCTAATCTCTCGCCACAATGATTCAAGTTCCCGGAACAGGAGCGTATTCCTTTCCTCTTGAAGCCATTCGCAGAACAGCTTCTCCTCCTTTTCATCCACATCGCCTTTCAAATGAGAGATAATGAATCGCCATGGTATATCTTTATTCATAAAGCATCATTTTTATAGTATGACACTTCAAAAGAGGATAACCCTACATGCTTTTTAGTATTTTTGTTGAAAAGAGAATATCACCACAAATAATGATAGGCATCTCCCAAGTAAGCCCGGATATGTTTCAAGGCTCGCGAGATATGTCCCTCAACAGCTTTTACGCCGATATTCATTTGATCGGCTATATCCTTATTGGATAAGTTCTCCATGCGGCTCTTGTTGAAAATGTCTTGGCACTTTGGGGGAAGAGATAAAATAGCCTCTTGAATCAAACGTTGTAATTCTCGTGTTTCTAAGGTATCATCGTTCTCAAAGCGTTCTAGGGATGAGAAATCATTTGTCGGGACAAAATGCTCGTTGTCTCTCAGATAGTTTAAGGCCCTATTTCGTGCGGACTGAAAAAGATAGGCTTTTATGGTTACTTGAATTTGCAATGTCTCCCGTTTTTCCCAGAAACCAGTGAATATATCCAATACGATATCTTCCGCCGCTTCCGGCTTCTTTATATATAAATGAACGAAACGGCATAAGGGAGCGAAATATAACTCAAACAAATGCTTAAAGGCCAGCCGGTCACCTGCCCTTATCAATCTCAAAATAAACAAATCGTCTATCAAGTCATCCATTACTCCATCCACCTTGTTTATCAACCTAAATGTTCGCTACAAAAGTAATGATTTGTTTGAGATTGAGAAGAAAAAACACGTACATAATACCCTATGAGTAACGTACGTGTTTCTACCAATCTTGTACAAGACAATTACAGATTAATTATCTGCAAAGTCTCCCCTTTTGTATTCAAGGCTTTCAGTGTCATAACTTTCCCTTTTTTCGACAAGATCATGACGGTCGCATTCTCCGGTCGATTCCCCCCTCCTATCACAACTGGGAAATTATTTCCTACGGAACCTTTTGGCCAATAAGCGAAACGATGTGTATGCGCATTTATACTTACATCGAACGGAGCTTTAGCCAGCAAGCCCCCCCACAAGTCCAAACAAGGAAGATAGCTTTTCTCAGACATACCATAAAGAGGGATATGATGTATCAAGACCTTCTTCGCCGCTTTTTTATAGGCTTTTCCTGATAGCTCAGCCTTTAAAAAACCAACTTGCTCCATACGTAAACCCGCAAAATCATTCAAGTCATAATATACCCAAGTTGAATCGGGTTTATCCTCACCACAGTCCAAGATAACGAAACGAGTATCCCCCCAGTTGAAAGCTCCATATGTTTTATCACCAACGTAATCAAAAAGCTCTCTTAACTGAATCGAGTAAGCATTTCGTATTTCATGATTTCCCCGCAAATAAAAAACAGGAACATTTTCCGCCTTGACCTTCTTATTCAAATAAGAAGGTCAAG
>ERZ791927.2843-NODE-2843-length-10267-cov-5.627987_pt1 | contig 10267 bp, 8 predicted proteins | sample MGYA00510130_ERZ791927 | MGnify/ENA primary metagenome ERZ791927 (study PRJEB30046, sample SAMN00792055) | human gut metagenome | study: EMG produced TPA metagenomics assembly of the A metagenome-wide association study of gut microbiota in type 2...
CTGGCCTCCGGCGCGGCGGCCATTACCTACGTGCTGGAAGCGCTGGGTCAGAACGGCGGCCACTTTGTCGCCCAGAAGACCATCTACGGCGGCAGCTACAACCTGCTCGCCCACACCCTGCCCGGCTTCGGCATTACCGCCGATTTCGTGAACATCCACGATCTGAAGGAAGTGGAGAGCGCCATCCGCCCCGAGACCCGCGCCATCTACATTGAGACGCTGGGCAACCCCAACAGTGACATCCCCGACATCGACGCGCTGGCCGAGCTGGCGCACAAGTACGGCATTCCGCTGGTGGTGGACAACACCTTCGGCACGCCCTACCTCATCCGCCCCATCGAGCACGGTGCGGACATCGTCGTCCACTCCGCAACCAAGTTCCTCGGCGGCCACGGAACCACCCTTGGCGGCATCATCGTGGACTCCGGCAAGTTTGATTGGGCGGCTTCCGGGAAGTACCCCGCCATCGCCGAGCCGAACCCCAGCTATCACGGCGTTTCCTTCGTAGCCGCCGCCGGCTCCGCCGCGTTTGTGACCTATATCCGCGCGGTGCTGCTGCGGGACACCGGCGCGACCATCTCTCCCTTCGCGGCCTTCCTGCTGCTGCAGGGCGTTGAGACGCTGTCCCTGCGTTTGGAGCGCCACGCCGAGAACACAAAGAAGGTGGTGGAGTTCCTTGCGAACCATCCTCAGGTGGAGCATGTGAACCATCCCTCCCTGCCGAACCACCCGGATCACGCCCTGTATGAGAAGTATTTCCCCAACGGCGGCGCGTCCATCTTCACCTTTGAGATCAAGGGCGGCGTGAAGGAAGCCCATAAGTTCATTGACAATCTGAAAATTTTCTCCCTGCTGGCCAATGTTGCGGACGTCAAGAGTCTGGTCATTCACCCGGCCACCACGACCCACAGCCAGCTGACCGAGGAGGAGCTGCTGGATCAGGGCATCAAGCCCAACACCATCCGCCTGTCCATCGGCACGGAGCACATTGACGACATTCTTGCGGATCTGCAGCGCGGCTTTGACGCCGTGAAGGAGGAATAATCATGGCAAACATTTACACTTCTGCCGACCAGCTCATTGGCAAAACGCCCTTGCTGGAGCTGACCCACATTGAAAAAGCCCTTGGCCTGAAGGCGAAGGTGCTGGCAAAGCTGGAGTATTTGAACCCCGCCGGTTCCGTAAAAGACCGGGTGGCCAAGGCCATGATCGACGACGCGGAGGAGAAGGGCCTGCTGAAGCCCGGCTCCGTCATCATCGAGCCGACCTCCGGCAATACGGGCATCGGCCTTGCCGCCGTGGCGGCTGCCCGGGGCTATCGTATCATCATCGTCATGCCGGACACCATGAGCGTGGAGCGCCGCCAGCTGATGAAGGCTTACGGCGCGGAGCTGGTGCTGTCCGAGGGCGCCAAAGGCATGAAGGGCGCCATTGCCAAGGCCGATGAGCTGGCAGCCTCAATTTCGGACAGCTTCATCCCCGGCCAGTTTGTCAACCCGGCCAACCCCAAGGCGCATTTTGAGACCACCGGCCCCGAAATCTACGCCGACACCGACGGCAAGGTGGACATCTTCGTGGCGGGCGTGGGCACCGGCGGCACCATCACCGGCGTGGGCGAGTACCTCAAGTCCAAGAAGCCGGAAATTAAGGTGGTGGCCGTGGAGCCTGCGACCTCTCCCGTGCTGTCCAAGGGTACGGCGGGCGCTCACAAGATTCAGGGCATCGGCGCGGGCTTTGTTCCCAAGGTGCTGGACACCGGCGTTTACGACGAGATCATCCCCGTGGCCAACGAAGACGCCTTTGCTGTAGGCAAGCAGATCGGCAAGGCGGAGGGCGTGCTGGTAGGCATTTCCTCCGGCGCGGCGGCATGGGCGGCCATCGAGCTGGCCAAGCGGCCGGAAAACGAGGGCAAGACCATTGTCGTCCTCCTGCCGGACACCGGCGACCGGTATCTGTCCACGCCGTTGTTCGCGGATTGACGCCATGATGATTTCGACCCGTGGCCGCTATGCCCTGCGGGTACTGGCGGATCTGGCGGAGCATCGGTCGGAGGGCTTCGTCCCCATGAAGGACGTAGCCGCCCGGCAGGAAATTTCCCTGAAATACATGGAGAAGATCCTGCCCGTGCTGACGAAGAACCACATCGTGGACGGCATTCAGGGCAAGGGCGGCGGCTACCGCCTGAGCCGGGAGCCGGGAGAATACACGCTGGGCGAGATCCTGCGGCTGACGGAAGGATCCCTTGCGCCGGTAGCCTGCTTAGAGTGCGGCGCGAAGCCCTGTCCCCGGGCGGCGAGCTGTCCGACGCTGCCGGTCTGGGGCGAGCTGGACAAACGCATCAGCGGGTACTTAGACAGCGTGACGCTGGCCGATTTGGTGAAAAAGTAATAAAAGTTGACCCCGGCGGCGCAGACACTGCGCCGCCGGGGCGTTTTGCGGTGTGGGATACTTTTGCACAACTCTGACCAGAGTTTTCCTTGCAATCTGTCGAATCTTGTGATATGCCGTTTCCGGTGCTGCCGGTAGTACCCCGGTAGGCGGTTCCCCTCGATTTTGTCGGGGGTGATGCTTCTTTGCCCCCAATCGTAAGAGAGTGGGGCGGTGCGTCGCGCAGCGAATAAAACGATTGCCGGTGGCAATCGCTCCTTAATTCATGGCAGCTATGGTTACATGGGAAGAATTATTTGCTTTCTGTATGGTCATTATCGCTGTTGTCTCTCTGGTTTTCCAGATGCATGATAATAAATAAGAAGTAACCGCCAAACTTCCCCAAGTCACGGTTACTTCTTATAACCAGGTGGGGGAGCCGTCCTACTGGCAGCACCCCTGTACCCATGCTATACCCCAGATTTGCGTTTTTGTCAACAGCCCCGCCGACTGGCGGGGCTGTTTTGCATATAAAATCAGCTCGCCGCTTCCGCCTTCTGGGCTTCCAGAATTTCCGCGGCGTTCAGGGAACGGATAACGCTGTAGCTATCAAACCGGGTGTCGTTGGTGGCGGCCATGAAGACCAGCTGCGCCTTGATGTCGGGAACATCGACCAGCGTTGCCTTGGCCTCGACGTTGGCTGCGTCCACGTCTTCCAGATACAGCCGGCATCGCCCCTCGGGCAGCTTAAAGGCAGGGTCGGCCACGCCGAAGGACAGGGTGAAATTATCGCCGCCGCAGGTGCCCATCAGCTTGGAAGCCGCATCCTGAAGAGCCGCTTCCTTGTCGCCGTTGAAAATATACTGGTCGGAGTTGGGGAAGCGGAAATCCGCCAGCATGACCTCGTTGAAGCCCATTTCCTTCAGCTCCAGCACCACGGAAGTGATCCACGTCAGGGTGGTGGCGTTGGTGGGGTCCAGCCAGAAATAGCCCTGATCCAGCCACAGACCCGCCCGGGAAAGCATATACAGGCCGCAGGTGACGTGCTCGTTGCCGAAATTCCAGTCCCGCAGAGAGCAGACCCGGGCGATGGTGTAGAATTTCTTGTTCATCAGGGTGTCCACCAGCGCCGCGACGGCGTCCACGTCTGTGGAGGCGGAATGCACTGCGCCGTCCAGATGAGAGGGATAGAAGAACGAGCCGTAAGGCCCCTTCATGTCGATCATCACGGGCGTGCCTGCGGGAAGCCGTTCCAGCTTGCCCAGAACGCCGTTGATGTCGTTTTGCAGCATGTTGCTGGAAATGAAGTAGCCGTTGATCTGGGTCAGCTCGTTGCCGGTGTCCAGAGCGTCGCTGCCTTCATTATAATAAATGGAAATGTTCTGCTGCGCCACGGGGGGTGTGGCGACCTCGCCGATGATATCCTGAGCGGAATGCTCAAAGTCCAGACTCGCGCCGTCGGCGGTGTACACGACGTACCGCTCCAGCCAGACGACCCAGCACAGCCAGGCGATCACGCCCACCAGCAGAAAAATCATAAGCACAATGCCCAGACGGTTCAGCACCCGCCGGGTACGATAGGGGATACTCATAATACGCTCCTTAGATGTATTTACGGATTGCGGTGACACAGCGCCAGTCGTCCTTCGCTTTCGTGGCGGTGACGGTCAGCCCGGCGGCGGTCAGGGCGTCCAGCACGTCGGAAAGCCGGGTGTCCAGAATGCCGGAGCAGATCAGGGTGCTGCTTTCATTGAGGAAATGGGGCAGCACCGGCGCAAGGCCGATAATGACGTCCGCCACGATGTTCACCAGCACCAGATCATACCGATTGGCGGCTAATGTATCCATCAGCGCGGTATCTTCGGTCACGTTGCCGGTGAGGGCGGTGAAGGCCGGGGCGGCGAAACCGTTGTAGGCGGCGTTCTCCCGGGCAATGTCCTCCGCTTTGGGGTCGATGTCAATGCCAATGGCGGATTCCGCCCCCAGCCGCAGGGCGGCGATGGACAGTATCCCGCTGCCGCTGCCAAGATCAAGACAGTGGAAGCCGGGATTTACTACATTCTCCATGACCTCCATCACCATCTGGGTGGAGGGGTGCGCGCCGGTGCCGAAGGTCAGGCCGGGGTCGAGAATGACTTTGAGCCGGTCGGTGGATTCCTCCGCCAGCCAGTAGGGCAGCACCACGATGCGATCGCCGATCTCCTGAGGCGGGTAATTGTCCTTCCAGCTTTCCTCCCAGTTGGTTTCGGGGAGGGGGGCGGCGGTCATGGTCAGCCCCAGCTCCTTTACCGCCGCGTCCAGACGCTTCCGCCCACCCCCGTCGGTGTTCTCCAGATACAGCTTGATGCGGGAAAGTCCTTCCAGCTTTTTTTGCAGCCCCTCGTCGATGTAATCCCAGTACGCCCGGTTTTCCTCTAAAAACGTCTCGAATTCCGACTGGTCTTCGATGACCAGATCGGAAAATCCCCGTGCGCTGAGGGCGGTGACGGCAGAGTCGATGCTCTGGGGCGTGGTTTCAATGGTAAATTCCAGCCATGCCATGGCGGAGTCCTCCTAATTTACACAAGTCCACGTTACATTCTACCGCAAACAGAGGAAAATGACAACCAATATTCTCTGAATTTTTTGTGTATTGACTTCCTATTTTGGGAAAAGTGGTATATAATACTCTTTACAATATCGCGGGCAGGAAAATCCCTTGCTTTTCCACCGCAACTTTCTTTCATCAGGAGTCTGACATGATCGAAACAAAAACACTGCTCCCCGGCGTGACCCTGCGTTCCTGCCGGGACGACCGGTTCAAGCAGGGGTGCCTCAGCTTTCAGCTGGTGCGCCCCATGGCGAAAGAGGAATCCGCAAAAAATGTGCTGATCCCCTCCGTGCTGCTCCGGGGTACCAAACGCTGCCCCGACCTCCGCGCCATTACGGAAAACCTGGACGAGCTGTATGGCGCTTCCGTCAGCCCGCTGGTGCGCCGGGTGGGGGACTACCAGACCACCGGCCTTTACTGCGGCTTTATGGACGACCGGTTTGCCCTGCCCGGCGACCGGGTGCTTGCCCCTATGCTCCGCTTTCTGGAGGAAATCCTTCTGGACTTCCCCACGGAGGGGGAGGGCTTTCTCCCCGCTTTTGTGGAGGGGGAAAAGAAGAATCTCATTTCCACCATTGATTCCGAGCTGAACGACAAGCGCACCTACGCCATGGGAAAGCTGCTGAAAACCATGTGCCGCGGCGACAGCTTCGGCCTGCCCCGGCTGGGCGAGCCGGAGGATGTGGTGGCCATCGACCCGGCGGGGCTGCTGACCCATTACCGGAAAATCCTCCGGGAAAGCAGAATCGAAATTTTCTACGTAGGCAGCGCCCCGGCGGAGGCGGTCGCGGAATATATTTCCCCGCTGGTATCCCGGCTGGGCGGCCGGGAAGGCGCGCTTCTGCCCCAGACGCCCTTCCATCCCTGCCCCGGGCAGGATGTGACGGAGACGATGGAGGTCTCCCAGGGGAAGCTCTGCATGGGCTTTGTCACGCCCATTGTCAACCGGGATAAGGAATTTCCGGCCATGCAGGTGTTCAACACCGTCTTCGGCGCGGGCATGACCTCCAAGCTGTTTCTCAACGTCCGGGAGGCGATGTCCCTGTGCTACAGCATCGGCTCGTCCTATTACGGCGCAAAGGGCATTCTCACCGTGGGCGCGGGCATCGACTTTGACAAGGAGCAGCTGACGCGGGACGAAATTCTCCGCCAGCTGGACGCCTGCCGCCGTGGAGAAATTACGCAGGAAGAGCTGACCGCCGGAAAAGAAGCCCTGCTCAGCTCCCTTCGTGCCACCTCCGATTCCCCCGGCGCCATTGAGGGCTACTACGCCACCGCGCACTTAAGCGGCCTGAACATGACCCCGGAGTGCTACATGGAAGTGGTGGAGAAGGTCAGCCTTGCCGATGTGGTGGCGGCGGCGCGGACCGTGACGCTCCACAGCACCTATTTTCTGAAAGGAGAGAGCCAATGACGCGGAAGCAATACCCCGAATTGGACGAAACGCTGTACCGGGAAACACTGGAAAACGGACTGACGGTTCTGGTGGTTCCCCGGAAGGGCTTTACGAAAAAGCTTGCCTATTTTGTCACGGACTTTGGCTCCATCCATACGGATTTCCGGCTGGACGGGAAGGAATACCACGCCCCCGCGGGTGTTGCCCACTACTTGGAGCACAAGATGTTCGACCTGCCGGGAGACCGGGACGTGTCGGCGGAGTTTGCCGCTTTGGGCGCTTCCACCAACGCCTTTACCAGCTACGACATGACGGCCTATTATTTTTCCTGCACCGACCACTTTGACGAATGTCTGCGGCTGCTGCTGGAATTCGTGTCCACGCCCTATTTCACGGAAGAAAGCGTGGAGAAAGAGCGGGGCATCATCGATCAGGAGATCGGCATGAACGAGGACGCCCCGGACAGCGTGGTGTTCGATAACCTGATGGCGGCCATGTATGCCGTCCATCCCATCCGCCAGCCCATTCTCGGCACCAGCGAGACCATCCGGGAGATCACCCCGGAGGTGCTGTATACCTGTCACCGGGCGTTTTACGCGCCGGGAAATATGCTGCTGTGCGTCGTGGGCGACGTAGACCCGGAATCGGTGGCATCTGCCGCCCGGGAGGTTCTGGGCAGCGAGAAGAAAGAGACGGGCGTCAAACTGCGCGATTGGCAGGAGGACATGACCTGCCCGAAAGCCGAAACGGAATGCTCCATGGAGGTCGCCATGCCGACCTTCCATCTGGCGTTCAAGTGCGAACCCCTGACCCACGGCGACGCGGCCATCCGGGAGGAAATGGTGGCGGATCTGGCCGCCGAAGCGCTGTTCGGCGAGTCCTCGGAGCTGTATCTGCGGCTGTACGAGGAAGGCGTTATCGACTCCTCCTTCGGCGGCGGCTTCGAGACCGTGGACGGCTGCGCCATGCTGCTCTGCTCCGGCGATTCCGACGACCCCCGCGCCGTCCGGGAAGCGATTCTGGAGCAGGCGGAGAAGATCGCGGCGGAGGGACTGCCGGAAAAGGCATTCCTGCGGATGAAGCGCAGCGCCCTCGGCCGTCGTATCCGGGGACTGGACAGCTTTGATTCCACCTGCTTCCGCCTGTGCGCGTACCATTTTTCGGACTTTGACTATTTCCGTTTTCCGGAAGTTTACCGCGGCATCAGCGCGGAAGAGATATGTGATTTTCTCCGCCGGGCAGTCCGGGCGGAACGGTGTAGTTTATCCGTGATCTATCCTGTCAACAAGGAGGCACAATCATGATCCCTGCCAATTATTCAACCATTTCTTTCCCTTCCCTTGGCATTGAGGTGAACCCCGGCCGTGCCCTGGCGCTGGGGCCTCTGACCATCCATTATTACGGCCTCATTATCGCCATCGGCCTGATGCTGGCGGTAGTCTACGCCTGCCGCCGGTGCAGTCAGTTCGGTATCAAGCAGGACGATCTGCTGGACGGTGTGCTGTGGGTCACGCCCTTTGCTATTCTTTGCGCCCGGGCGTATTACTGCATTTTCTCCTGGGCGGATTACGCCGAGAACCCCATTTCCGTGCTGTACATCTGGAACGGTGGCCTTGCCATTTACGGCGGCGTTCTGGGCGCAGTGGCGGGGATTCTGCTGCTGTGCCGCATCAAGAAGATCAAAATCGGTGCTTTGCTGGATATGGTAGCGCTGGGCTTTCTCATCGGTCAGTCCATCGGCCGGTGGGGCAACTTCGTCAACCGGGAAGCCTTCGGCGCGGCGACGGACAGCTTCTTCCGCATGGGGCTGTACAACACCGTCACCGGCGCATGGGAATACTACCACCCGACGTTTTTGTACGAGTCGGTGTGGAACGCCGTGGGCTTTGTGCTGCTGCACGTTTTGTCCAGGCGGCGGCAGTATGACGGGCAGATCGCCCTTGGGTACGTGGCCTGGTATGGTCTCGGCCGCTGCCTGATCGAGGGATTGCGGATGGACAGCCTGTACTGGGGTTCCGTCCGGGTCAGCCAGTTGCTGGCGGGCATCAGCTGCGCGGCGGCGGTGAGCGTGCTGATCTGGCAGCGCTTCCGCCCCCACGACAAGGCTGATCTGTTTGTGAATCAGGTCGCTGCCCAAACGGCGGAGAACGCGGCGCAGACACAGGAAAACGAAACGAAGGAATAATGTCGGAAGGCCGGTGCTTACAGCACCGGCCTTCCTTTCTGCGAAGAGAAAGCTGGCAGCCTAAAAAAGCGGATTTGGTAAAAATCATGTTGAAATCCCTATAGCCGGGACGGTAATTTATGCTATACTTATACATGAGATATAAGAAGCCGTCAGGCTTTCTGAACGATAAGGAGGAATTTTCCATGCAGTATCTAGGCATCGAATACAACATGAAGCATACGCCCAAACTGGACCCTCAGTTTGTCCCCTTCGGCGTGTGGCGCACCGCCTATCTGAAGGACGCGAAGAAGCCCATCGCCATTGCCGTTGAGCGGGACAAGGGCCGCGTTTCCGTCCACCACACCTGCATCCATGGCACGCCGGAAATGGCCGAGGCCGACTACCGCTACGTGGAGCGCTATGTCAAGTTCCTGCTGTGGTCCGTCGGCGGCTTCCGGGTGAGCGTCTGCGGATGCAGCGAGCTTGCCCAGCGGCTGAAAAAGGCCTACGACCCCAAGGGCGAGCGGCATTTTGACTTTACCTTCTTCAACCAGCTCTATGAGCGGGATCTGGAGATCGTTGACCTGCCTCTGGAAGATTGCCCTGCTGCCAACGAGGTCGCCGAACCCATCGGCGGCAATCTGGACGGCTGCCGCATCGGCTTCGACGCCGGCGGTTCCGACCGGAAGGTCTCTGCCGTGATTGATGGCGAGTGCGTCTACTCCGAGGAAGTCGTCTGGTTCCCCAAGCTCCAGACAGACCCCCAGTACCATTATGACGGCATCGTAGCCGCGTTCAGGAGCGCCGCTTCCAAGATGCCCCGGGTGGACGCCATCGGCGTGTCCTCCGCAGGCACCTTCATTGGCAACGCGCCCATGGTCGCGTCTCTGTTCATCAAAGTTCCCCGCTCCGAGTGGGACAAGGTCAAGACCATTTACGACCGCGCCGCCAAGGAGATCGGCGACGTTCCCATTGTGGTTGCCAACGACGGCGACGTGTCCGCGCTGGCGGGCGCCATGGGTCTGGGCGTGGGCAACATCATGGGCATCGCCATGGGCACCTCCGAGGCCGTGGGCTATGTGGACAAGGATAAGAATGTCCTCGGCTGGATCAATGAGCTGGCCTTCGCCCCCGTTGACCTGTGCGAAAACGCCATGCAGGACGAGTGGTCCACGGACATTGGCGTAGGCTGCAAGTATTTCTCTCAGGATGCGGTCATCAAGCTGGCGCCCGCCGCAGGCATCGAGCTGGACGAGAATCTGTCTCCCGCGGAGAAGCTGAAGGTCGTTCAGGCGCTGATGGAGAAGGACGACCCTAGAGCGCAGGCCATTTTCGAGAGCATCGGCGCGTATCTGGCATACGCTGTGGTGCTGTACTCCCAGTTCTACGACATCGAGCACATGATGATGCTTGGCCGCGTCATGTCCGGCAAGGGCGGCGACACCATCCTGCGGGTGTGCAACGAGATTCTGGCCGACGAATACCCCGCGCTTGCGAAGAAGTGCGAGGTTTCCCTGCCCGACGAAAAGACCCGCCGCGTGGGTCAGTCCGTGGCTGCGGCCTCCCTGCCCAGAATCAAGTAAAGAAATCCCTCAATATGACAGTTTCCCCGGGCGGTCTCGCCCGGGGAAATTTCTGCTTTTGTGGGACCATGCGCAAACGGAAGTCCGGCGGCCACTCTGATACTATTTTCTGATTAAAATCTTAATTTTAATCAGGAAGGCATCGCCTGACGGCGCTGCCTGTT
>ERZ791927.2846-NODE-2846-length-10264-cov-3.822608_pt1 | contig 10264 bp, 6 predicted proteins | sample MGYA00510130_ERZ791927 | MGnify/ENA primary metagenome ERZ791927 (study PRJEB30046, sample SAMN00792055) | human gut metagenome | study: EMG produced TPA metagenomics assembly of the A metagenome-wide association study of gut microbiota in type 2...
CGGGGCTGACCCAGCCAACGTCGTTACCGCCGTTAACGCCATCGGCACGCTGTACGAAGATCCCATCACGGGTATCCATGAAGTCGTCGAAAACGAAATCACGGCGTAGGAGAGGTTGCTCTTCTCACAATACCAAAGAAAGGAGGACTACACTATGGCAATTAAATCGGAAACGAAGACGCTGCAGCTCACTTTTGTTGATGGAATCAGCAAAAATGTCAGCTACTCTATTTCTAATCCGAAAGCGGACTTGACTAAGGCAACCGTCGATACTGCCGCAAAAGCCATTGTCGACAGCAAAATCTTTGCTACGACGGAAGGCGGCAATTTGACAGCACTCAAGTCGAGCCAGATCGTAACCCGCAAGGTTGAAACGCTGGAATAAGCGTAGCATAATAAAGGTACCTTGGGCAGCTTGTCTGCCCAGGGTATTTTCCATTTTAGGCAACATTAAAAAAATTTAATTTATGAAGAAAAAATGAAAAGAGGTTTTAATCGAATTTTAATGTAAATGTAGTAAGGAGACGTGATGTAATGACTATTCAGATGCGACATTGTGTACGGGCTGCTCAGCGCGGCGACAAAATAGCGGCAGAAGAACTGATCAAGGCTTTTAAGCCCTATTTACACCATCAAGCCAAGAAATACCAGCGGTTTTATCAGAATTTCGATGAGGCCTTGTCGACGGCCTATCATGGGGCCATAGACTGTATCTATCAGTATGATCTGAGTCAATCCGAAACCGTCACCGAAATGATGGTCGCTTCGGTACACAATCACCTGCGTCGGGAGTCTTACAGCCGGACCTGTTACTACCAGCGAGTCGAAAAAACGATTATGGAAAACGATACATTAACTGATTTGCCGGAAGACCTTGTTTCTGAAGATGCCTGTCCGGAACTTTGCTATTTAGAAGACGAAGTACGGACGCAGCTCTACTGGGCTTTGGAACAGCTGCCCGAATTACAGCAAAAATTCATTCGCCTGCACTTCATCCATGGCTGTTCGTATAAGCAGATTGCTCAAAAATACGATTTCAGGAAAAGCACCGTCGGGGATTATGTCAAAAGGGGGTTGCTGAGGATGAAAATTTTGTTGGCAAATGAACATTTCGCCAGCTAAGATACATGAAAGGCAAAAGCCATGAACTTTCACTGGGAGTTCATGGCTTTTTTTCAAGTGCTAAACACCTCCCATGCCCAGAGAATTGCTCCCTGGCGGGTATCATGGTACAATCAATTATGAAATGAAACGACATCAAATAAGTCATAAAAGTACGATCATACATAGAAATAGTAAGGAGATATGGTGAATGGCAAGAGGGACTAAAAAGAGTAAGGAAATGACCTTGGAAAATGTTTTGTGGAACTGCCGCGTCGCACTTCGGGGCATCGGGAGTACAGAAAAGAACAGGGATGCTGTCATTTTTCTCGTATTTTTGAAGTTTGCTGGCGATAAATTTGAAAAAAGGTATGGAGAACTGAAGCAGCAGTACGGTTCTAATGAAGGACTGTTTAATATCGTCAAAGAAAAGGCATCTTCGTACAATGCTGTCAATGTATTCTATCTCAATGAGACATCGCGCTGGTCCTATATCGTAGCCCATGCGGGCGATAATGATATTGCCGTTATTCTGGATACAGCGATGGCAGATATAGAAAAGATGAATCCTTCTCTGCAAGGGGCCTTGTCCTCGCGGGATAAAGACGGAAATCCTGTTTATACTTTCTTTGCGACGCTGGGTGCTACGACGGCCAAACTTAAAGACCTGATCGATAATGTCAATCAGATTGATGCGAACCGTTTTCATGAAGAAGACCTCATCGGGCGGGTATACGAGTATTTCCTTCAGGCCTACGCCGCTTCGGGCACGAAAGAAGATGGTGAATTTTATACACCGTCTTGTGCGGTCAAACTTATTGCCGAACTGATAGAACCGTACAGCGGTGTCGTATATGACCCTTGCTGTGGCAGTGGCGGTATGTTTGTCCAGTCCATGAAATTTGTAGACCGGCATCAGGGAAACAGACAGCAGATTTCTATTATTGGACAGGAAAGCAATGCCGATACGTGGCGGCTTTGTAAGATGAATCTGGCTATCCGCGGGATTGCGCATAATTTGGGAGAAAAGAACGCCTCTACGTTTACCGAGGACCTTCATAAAGATAAGAAAGTCGATTATGTCATGGCCAATCCGCCTTTTAATCTCAAAAATTGGCGTACCGAAAAAGAACTCACGAATGATCCGCGTTTCAAAGGCTATGGCGAGGTCATGCCGCCCGTAGCCAATGCCAACTACGCCTGGATTGAACATATTATTTCCAAACTGGATGTTACCCACGGCATTGCCGGCTTTCTGCTAGCCAATGGTGCTCTAAATGCCAGCGGCGACGAACAGACTATCCGCAAGGCCATTCTCGATAAAGACCTGGTAGAAGCCATCATTGTATTGCCCCGCGATATGTTTTATACGACCGATATATCCGTAACGTTGTGGATCATCAATATGAACAAGCACGCCGGCATGGTCCATGGCCGAGCTGTCCGGGACCGGACGAAACAAATACTGTTCATGGACCTTCGGACGTGGAATCAGCATATTGAAGAAATCGTCATCGACAAGGGCAAGAAGAAAAAGAAGACGATTCTTACGGATGAAGAAATTGCCAAGGTAAAGGAAATTTATCATAATTGGCAGTCGGAAGACCCCACTCTTTACCAGGATGTGCCGGAGTTTTGCCAGTCCGTCACGATGGATGAAATTATTGCCCAAAACTATTCACTTATACCGAGTAAATACATCGAATTCATCGACCACGATTTGGATATCGACTATGAAAAAGAGATGTCCCGTATTCAAGCAGAAATGCAGGAAGTCTTAAAGATGGAGAAGAAATCGCAGAAGATGCTCGAAGACGCGTTCAGGGGGATTGGCTATGGCATTGACTAAATATAAATTGGGGAAGCTCCTGCAATTACTGGACAATAGAAATGTTGATTTGCTGTATGGCAGTGATGACGTGCGTGGTGTGAATAACCTTAAAGAACTGATGCCGACTAAGGCTGATATAAGTGGCAGAGATTTGAGAAAATTTCAAATTGTAAATCCTGGTGAATTCGTATTTAATCATCGAACATCCAGAAATGGTAGCAAATTCAGCATTGCTTATAATGATACAGAAAAGCCCGTGATTTGCACGGAGGATTATGTTGTTTTTCGTGTTACTGAAGAAGCCCAAAGATGTATTTTATCTGCTCGATGGTTGTATATATTTTTTAAGAGAGCGGAATTTGACCGATATGTGATTACAAATTCTTGGGGAAGTTCGACAGAATTCTTTAATTGGGACGATGTATGCGATATTGAAATTGAATTTCCGCCCCTCGATATCCAGCAGAAGTACGTAGACGTCTATCAGTCCATGCTTGCCAACCAGCAGAGCTATGAGCATGGGCTGGAGGATTTGAAACTGGTGTGCGATGCCTATATTGAAGAGCTGCGAAGAAAGATTCCTTCTGAAAAAATAGGAAAGTATTTAAATGAAAAGAATGAAAGAAATGCAGAAAAGTCATTAAAATCCGTCATGGGACTAAGTACAAAAAAAGAATTTCGAGAAGCACAAAGTAGAGTTAATAGAAATAATCTAAGCAGCTATAAGATTGTTAAACCCAAAGAGTTTGCGTTTGTACCTACTACAGATACATGGAAAGTATTGGCTTTTGGGTTAAATAATTTTGGGAAAGAAATCGTTGTTTCTCCGATATATGAAGTATTTAAGCTGGATGATAAAAAGTTAATTCCAGAATATTTAGCTATGTGGCTCTCAAGAAAAGAATTTGACAGATATGCAAGATTTCATTCATGGGGATCGGCAAGGGAGAATTTTTCATTTGAGGATATGTGTGATGTCGAAATCCCGATACCAGACATAAAAATTCAAAAAGCGATTTCTGATATATATGCCGTTTATATTGAGCGCAAGCACATCAACGAACGCCTCAAGGAACGTATCAAAAACATATGCCCAATATTGATTAAGGGCTCGCTGGACGAAGGCCGGGCCTAAAAGGGGATGAGACGATGGACTATTTTTTCACGAAAGGGAAATTTACAGAAGCTGAACTGGAACGGGCTATTATCGAACTTTTCCGGCAACAGGGGTACGAATACACTTACGGCGAAACCATTCACCGCGAACTGGATACGATCCTGCTGGAAGAGGACCTTCGTGCTTTTCTGACTCGCAAGTATCAGGATAAGCACCTCAGCGACGTAGAAATGAAGAAGATAGTGAACATGTTGAGCTTGATTCCTTCGGCTCCGCTCTATGCGGCCAACCGGCAGGCCTTCTGGCTGGTCGTGGAAGGCTTTGACCTGGTCCGTGATCGGTTAGGTGAATTGCCCGTCCATATTGATTTCATTGATTTTGAACATCCGGAACATAATATTTTCCGCGTTGTGAACCAGTATTCCGTACAGGGGAAGCGGCTTCGCCGGCCGGACCTGCTTTTGTTCATCAACGGGATTCCCGTCAGCATCTGGGAATTTAAAACGGCCATTGAAGAAGATACGACAATCCACGATGCGTGGGAGCAAATCGCCATCCGCTACCAGCGGGATATCCCGAATCTGTTGAAGTATTGCTTTTTATCGGTCATCTGTGATGGGGCCAATACGAGACTGGGCAGTATCTTCACGCCCTACCGGTTTTACTATGCCTGGAATAAGGCCAATGATACCGATACGGTCGCCCATGGCATCAGTTCGCTCATGACGATGATAGAAGGGGCTTTTGCCAAAGACCGTATACTCCAAATACTGCGGGACTTTGTCTTCTACCCGGATGACAGTGCTAAGGATGAAGTCATAGTCTGCCGGTATCCTCAATTTTTTGCAGCAGAAAAAATGCTGGCCCATATCAAACAACATATGCGGCCTGCTGGTGACGGCAAGGGCGGGACCTATTTTGGCGCGACAGGCTGTGGCAAGACCTATGCCATGTTGTTTTTATCCCGGCTGATTATGCTTCGCGATGCTGAAACTTTCAGGAGTCCGACCATTATACTGCTGGAAGACCGGGACGACCTGGACACACAGACTTCCGAATTATTCGTCACGGCTAAGCGCTATCTCCATCAGACCGATGTCAGGAGCATCGAAAGCCGTCATGATTTAGAAAAGACCCTTCGAGACAAGCCCAGCGGCGGCGTCTATGTTACGACGATACAAAAATTCTGTGAAGATACGGGACTCCTTTCGGACCGAAGTAATATCATCTGTATTTCCGATGAGGCGCACCGGACGCAGGTAAATATCGGCTCGAAACTGAAGAAAAATGCGTCTGGCGTGTATACGACCTTTGGCTTTGCTAAGTATCTTCGGGATAGCTTCCCCAATGCGACGTACTGCGGATTTACAGGAACTCCCATTGATGAAACGGTAGCCGTTTTTGGTCCGGTCGTCGATAGTTATACCATGAAGGAATCCAGTGACGATGGGATTACCGTCCGCATTGCCTATGAACCTCGTCTGGCGCGGGTGCTCCTTTCCGATGAGCAGGCGAAAGAAATCGAAAAATATTATGAAAAATGCGTGGAAGAAGGGGCTAATCCAGAGCAGGTAGAGGCCAGTAAACGCGCTATGAGTACCATGTCGGCTATACTGGGGCATCCGGAACGGATAAAAAAACTGGCCGCTGATATGGTCGCTCATTATGAAGCGCTTTGTGCAGAAAAGCCAGATGTCGTGCAAAAGGCCATGATTGTCTGTGCGGACAGGAAAAATGCGTTCCAGCTTTGGAAAGAGATAGAAACAATCCGGCCGGACTGGCGTATCCCGCGCAAGGCGGAAGACGAATCAAAATTGACACGGGAACAGCTGGATCAGCTGGTGGCACTTCCCAAAATCAATCTGGTAGCCACGCAGGGGCAGAATGATGAAAAAGAACTGTATGATACTTGCGGAACGAAAGAGTATCGGAATATGCTCGATAAGCAGTTCAAAAATAATGACTCGAATTTTAAAATTGCCATCGTCGTCGATATGTGGATTACGGGATTCGATGTTCCTTCCCTTGCCGTAATGTACATTGACAAACCGCTTCAGAAACATACTCTGATTCAAACCATTTCCCGGGTCAACCGTGTCTTTGATGGGAAAGACAAAGGCTTGGTCGTCGATTATATCGGCATCAAAAATGATATGATGGCCGCTGTCAAGAAATACGGCGGTCCCCAGGAAAATCCCGTAGATGAACTGAATGTCTCCCTATCTATTTTTAGGAATTATCTGTCCATGATTGATGACTTGCTCTCCTCCTTCGATGCTACCTTGTTTTATCATGGCAAGCCACTAGATCGGCTGAATTGTCTGAATGATGCGGCTGAGTATGTACAGACGAGCAAAGAGATGCAGGCGCGGTTCATGGGGCTGTCCCGGAGATTGAAGAGCGCCTATCAGATTTGCTTCCCTTCCGGCGAGTTGACCGATAAAGAAACAGCAACAGCACAGTTTTATCTGGCTATCCGGTCTATCATTTATAAGCAGACGAAAGGCACGGCACCTGATGCTGAAATCATGAACCATGTCGTCGAAGGGATGGTCAGAAAGGCCATCACCTGTACGGGCATTGAAAATATTGTGGACCCGCAAAAATCGATTGATTTGTTTAGTGATGAATTTTTGGATAAGCTAAAGAAGGTAAAACTGCCTATCACGAAGTTCAATGCCTTGCTGAAGCTTTTGAGGAGGGCTATTGCTGACTATGGGCGCACGAATAAAGTAAAAGCCATTGAATTCGATGAACGGTTGCGCCAAGTCGTCGATGAGTATAATAGCCGGGATAAACTCGTTTTTACCAGTGAAGTTGTGGCTGACTTTGTCGATGACCTTTCAGATCAGTTGATTCATATTATAAAAGACCTGAAAGGGGACAAAGAATCGTTTGAAAATATGGGGATTACTTTTGAAGAAAAGGCGTTTTATGACATCTTGGTCAAAGTCCGGGATGACCATGATTTCCCCTATGCTGACGAAAAATGCATCGTCCTGGCGAAAAAGATAAAGGAACTGGTAGATGATAAAGCCCGCTTTGCCGACTGGTCTGTACGCGATGATATAAAGAATCAGCTGAACATGGACTTAACCGTCTTGCTTTATGAAAACGGCTATCCGCCGGAATGGGATGAAGAAGTCTTTGAAAAGGTCATGGCCCAAGCAGAAAACTTCAAGAAAAATGAAGGCTGATCCAAAATGATTCACAGACTTGACGAAAAAATGTTCTATGGTAAAATGGAATCAAGGAATGAGGGCATAATCTTTCCCGCACGCGCGGGGGTGATCCTGTTGCTGTACATGAATTTCTCCACCAAATGATGTCTTTCCCGCATAAGCGGGGCACAATTTAAAGAGGCTGCCGCATTATGCAGGTGTTTGCTTAATGCGGCAGCTTCTTTTGGTATCCGGTGTATTCTCCGACTCAGATGCGGCGTTCCGCCGCGACAGACTCAAACTAACAACGACGCTTCGGGATACCCTCAGCGCGTAGCGGGCCGCCCGCCATTGATATTCGTCCAGGTAACCGTCCTGTACCTGACGTGTTAGCATGTTTTGGGCAGCCCCTACGATAGCCCCGATTGGGGCTTTTCTTTACGAGCTGAAGGTCACCCGAAGCGAACGGCGACTGGCGACCGGCGGGCCGATAGGCTCCAATCTACATTAATGGTTCCTTAAATATTTTGGATTTGGTTCAAAAATGATTAGAAAAGGATTAAGTTTTCCAGAACCGTCCTTTTTCTGTTGTATCATGGAGGTATGGATATATCTGCTCGTTCTGTTTCATATTATAATAAAGAAAAGAATGGTGAATCTGTTGAAAGAAAAATTGACTGCCAACGAAATCCGCTATCATAGGTATGATTGTATTACGACCATGTGCTGTCCGTCATACATTCCGACTATGCGTAGGATTCACGGCGGGACGCCCGCCACTGCTGTCCGTTCTGGCAGCCGCCCTGCACCTCCCGATAGTCGGTACCTGGCGGACCAGAAAGGCTTTGGGCGTCCCCTACAAAATTTCCCTTTTGGTTGTAAATGCAACAGAAATATTTCTTTCTTTTTGTTATACTTTACGTGTACTCGATGAGAGCAGAGAATTACGAATCACCCATTCAATTTATTATATGTATGAAATACAGGAGGTTTTCACCATGACAAAAGAAAAACAGATGTTTTGTTTCCAGTGTGAACAGACCGCTATGGGTACTGGCTGTACCGGTTGTGCCGGTGTTTGTGGCAAATCGGCTGTTGAAGCCGGCTTGCAGGATGTTTTGACCGGCGCCCTTGTTGGTTTGGCCCGCACCTGTCAGACTGCCGCTCCGACGGCTAAGACCTATCGTACTATCCTCGAAGGCATGTTCACGACCATTACCAACGTCAACTTCAACACGACGACGACCCAGGCTATGATCGATAAAGTTCACGCTGAAGCCGCTGCCCTTTCGTCCACTCCCGCAGCTGACTACGATATGAACCAGATGTGGAACGCTGACGAAGATATCCGTTCCCTTAAATCGCTCATCCTCTTTGGTATGCGCGGCATGGCTGCTTATGCTTATCATGCTCTCATGCTCGGCAAATCGAGCGAAGAAGTCGATGCTTTCTTCGTCAAAGGCTTGTCGGCCATCGGCGAAGACTGGGGCATGGATGAACTCCTCCCGATTGTCATGGAAACAGGCAAAGTCAACTTGACCTGCATGGCTCTCCTCGATGAAGCTAATACGTCTACTTATGGTACTCCGGTTCCGACGACAGTTCCTTTGACGGTTGAAAAAGGCCCGTTCATCGTTGTCACCGGCCACGACCTGAAAGACTTGGAACTCCTCCTCAAACAGACTGAAGGCAAAGGCATCAATATCTATACGCACGGCGAAATGCTCCCGGCTCACGCTTATCCGGAATTGAAGAAATACAAACACCTCAAAGGCAACTTCGGCACGGCTTGGCAGAACCAGCAGAAAGAATTCGACGGCGTTCCCGGTGCATTCCTGTTCACGACGAACTGCCTCATGCCGCCTCGTAAATCCTACATCGACCGCGTCTTCACGACGGAAGTCGTTTCCTTTGACGGCGTAACTCATATCGGCGAAGACAAAGACTTCACGCCGGTCATCGAAAAAGCCCTGGAACTCGGCGGCTATGCAGAAGACCAGCATTTCACCGGCATCAACGGCGGCAGCACCGTTACGACTGGCTTTGGTCATGGCACGGTCCTCTCCGTTGCTGACAAAGTCATCGACGCTGTCAAAGCCGGCGCTATCAAACACTTCTTCCTCGTCGGCGGTTGCGACGGCGCTCGTCCGGGCCGTAACTACTACACGGAATTCGTTAAACAGACCCCGGCTGATACGGTCGTCCTCACCCTGGCTTGCGGCAAATACCGCTTCAACGACCTCGACCTCGGCACTATCGGCGGCTTGCCGCGCATCATGGATATGGGCCAGTGCAACGACGCATACAGCGCTATCCAGGTAGCTGTCGCTTTGGCAAAAGCCTTCGACTGCGGCGTCAACGATCTGCCCTTGACCCTCGTCCTCTCGTGGTATGAACAGAAAGCTGTCTGCATCCTCTTGACCCTCCTCTCCTTGGGCATCAAGAATATTTACCTCGGCCCGACACTGCCGGCCTTCGTCTCCAAGAATGTCCTCAACTACTTGGTAGAAAACTTCAACATCACTCCGACCAGCACGCCGGAAGCTGACCTCAAAAAGATTTTGGGATAAGAGGCCGGAGTTTATAGCTTGTAGTTTGCAGAGAAAACCTTCAAATTTAAAGCCATCCGCTAACAACTAACTGCTAGCCACTAACAACTTTAAAGGGCTTGTCGTCGTGCGACAAGCCCTTTTTTTCGCCTGTATGCGATTGCGTAGGGGACGCCCAAAGGGCGTCCCGCGTGAATAGTGTGAATGGCTGGAATTTATGACGAGCGGCTAGTAATTTATCCCAGTTTCGCCAGAAGACTCCTTCCTCTTAGGTAGGGGATGAATGGCAATGGATTTCGCAGGTTCGATGCCTGCGAAATCCCCCCTATGTCTTTTCTGTCTTAGCCTTTTCACCTCGGCTAGGGTATAATTGTAGATGACAGAGGAGGTGAAACCAGATGTACTTGACGCAATCGAATGTCATCCGCGGCTTGTCGAAACAAGACTATGCCATGCTCCGGGAAATGTGCCAATACAGCAATAACCTGTACAATGTAGCGGTCTA
>ERZ791927.2852-NODE-2852-length-10248-cov-1.742961_pt1 | contig 10248 bp, 7 predicted proteins | sample MGYA00510130_ERZ791927 | MGnify/ENA primary metagenome ERZ791927 (study PRJEB30046, sample SAMN00792055) | human gut metagenome | study: EMG produced TPA metagenomics assembly of the A metagenome-wide association study of gut microbiota in type 2...
CTAAGTTTACTGTAAACTTTTTTCAGGACAATACACTATCCTTGCCTATACTTACGAACATACCATGAACACGCCATGAACATAGCATATACATAATCGGGTGTACTTGTTATGTTGGTATTGTGTCAGAATTGTTATTGTGGTGGGGAGTAGGGATAGAGGAAGGGGGAGGATATGGAGGGGAGGTTGGAGGGAAAGATAATTTATTTCAAATGGTAATACCTCCTTTTTGATTTTGAAGTGTCATAATTAATATAAACAAGAAATATGAAAACATATAAAGAGATTCCGTCGCTTTTGTCAAAGGTTCTTTTGGGCACGCTTTCTGAAGAGGAGGCGCATGTTTTACGGCAATGGCGAGAGGAAAGTTCAGAGAATGAGCGGTTGTATGAAAGCGTGATGAATGCCGAGTACATGGTTCAAAAAAGCCGGGAAGTAGCAAATGTTGATATCGTGAATGGTTATATGAACGTAGTTCAGAAACGGAAACGTAATGCCAGAGTACGGCGAATTCATCGAATTGTAAGTATTGCGGCAGGAGTCGTTCTTCCGTTATTGGCGGTAGTTTTGTGGTATGGAGCAAGGCAGAAGCTGGGTGATGTACCGGAACAGGTGACAAGTGTCATCCGACATGGAGAAGTGAAAGCCGAATTGGTATTGGCGGATGGAACAACCCGGATTTTGAGTTCAAGGGTAACCGATTCGTTGTTTGTTCAGCAAGGGGTAAGTATTGTTGTCCAGAATCAAGGAGTAAGTTATCAAGGGGATTCGTCCGTTGTGGAAGAACGTTACAATATATTACGGGTTCCTCGTGGGGGAGAGTATTCAATTACGTTGAGCGATGGAACCATTGTGTATTTGAATTCGGAGTCAGAACTTCGGTATCCTGTAAACTTCGTGGGTAGAGACCGTCGGGTTTATTTGTCTGGGGAGGCTTATTTCGATGTGACACAAAATAAGGAACATCCTTTTATCGTAGAGATGAAGAATTCGGTGGTAAGGGTGTTGGGGACGAGTTTTGATGTGAGGGCTTATGCGGATGAGGATGAGGTTTTGACGACTTTGGTACAAGGAGTTGTTCGGTTTTCTGCCGGGAAAGAATCCGTTGTGTTAGAACCGGGCAAACAAGCTATACTGGACAAATTAGGGCAGATTGAAACGAGAGAAGTGGATACCTATTTGTACACGGCTTGGAAAGAGGGTGTTTTTGCTTTTAAAAAACAACGATTGGAAGAGATCATGAAAGTAGTTGCCCGTTGGTATGATGTGAATGTATTTTGGGAGAACATTTCTCAAAAGGAGGTGACATTTACAGGAAAAATGAAACGGTATGATGATTTTTCCAAAGTGGTGGAAATGCTTGAGATGACGGGTAACACGGAATTTGTGGTTAGAGAAAATAATATTTTTATTCGAGAAAAATAGAGTTTTATATACCTCCTTTTTCTTTTTGAAGTGTCATCATGATGTAAGGCGATAAAAAAGGCTTACGAGAGAGAAATGAAAAAGACAGGATATTGGCCGTATCCCGTCTTTCGAACTCCGGAAAACCGGAATTGTTTCATTAAATATTGACAAATGTATGAAAAAAAAATGGATGCATGATCTTTCTTGGCGAGAAAGGTTGTGGAAAACGTGCTTAATTATGAAATTTTTAGTATTGCTTTTATTCGTATCAACGTTGCAGCTATCGGCAGGGGTGTATAGTCAAGAGGCAAGGGTCTCCCTTCATTTGGAGAATGCTTCATTTGAAGAGGTTGTAAAAGTTTTGGAAAGGACGACTGATTACACGTTCTTATTTCGTGATAATCAGGTTGCTGGTATTCGAAATTTGAATCTAGCATATACAGATGTTGATATTAAAGTTGTGTTAGATGCGTGTTTAAAAGGTACTAGGCTCACTTATAGATTAGTTGATAATACAATTGTTATTCAGCATGTTGTGGTAGCGAGTGTCGATACGCTTTCTAAATTTACGGTGAAAGGAATTGTGAAGGATAAGAAGGGAGAATTACTTCCTGGGGTGACTATTCGGGTAAAAGGAACAACTTTAGGATTTGTAACTAATGTAAAAGGGGAATTTGATATTGATTTGCCTAAACGGGATAATTTGATGTTGATTTTTTCTTTCGTAGGGTATAAACGGCAAGAGGTTCCGGTGAAAAATGATAACAAGTCTCTTGCGATCGTGTTGGAGGAAGACTTACAGACGGTAGACGAGGTGGTGGTGACAGGTATTTTTAATAAACCGAAAGAGAGTTTCACGGGAGCGGTAACTGCTGTTTCAAAAGAAGAAATAAAAGCAAAATATTCTCGTAATCTTTTGCAGACATTGTCAAACATTGATCCTAGTTTTCGAATTATTCAAAATAATGATGCTGGCTCTGATCCGAATCATTTACCTGAAATTCAGTTGCGTGGGGCTTCAACCTTATCAAGTGTGGAAGATTTGCAGAATGCTAATCGGGCTACATTGAATTACCCGTTGTTTATAATGGATGGGTTTGAGGTCGATTTGGAACGCGTGATGGATTTGAACGAGAATGAAGTAGAAAATATCACGATTTTGAAGGATGCAAGTGCAACATCTTTATATGGATCTAGGGGTGCTAATGGTGTGGTGGTGATTACGACAACTCGTCCAGCAGCTGGTAAATTGCGAATTTCTTATAATGGGCAAATAAAAATAGAGAGTCCGGATTTGAGTTCTTATAATTTAGCAACGGCTGCAGAAAAACTGGAATTTGAGCATAAGAATGGGGTATGGGATTTATATGAAGATACCTATCAAGAATTAAAAAATGCTGTTGACAAGGGGGAAAATTATGATTGGATGTCGGTACCAGTTCGTACGGGAATAGGGCAAACTCATCGTTTGAATTTTATGGGGGGGGCGGATGATTGGCGTTTTCGTTTTGATTTGTCATACGATTCAACCGTGGGGGTTATGAAAGGATCTGACCGTAATAATGTCAATGGAACGTTAGAGGTGGACTATATGACAGAAAAATGGATGGTGATGCAATCGTTTTCTCTTGGAGTGAATACATCTAAAAATAGTGTTTATGGTAATTTTTCGGATTATGTGCAAATGAATCGGTATTGGAACCCTTACGATGAAAATGGTGATCCTGTAACTTATTATTATCATCCGTTAAATCAAGATCCTATAGATAACCCTTTGTATGATTGGAGGGTTGGATGTTGGAATGATTCCAAGTATACTTCTTTACGGAGTAATACCTCGATTCGTTACACGATTTGTCCGGGTTTTCAAGTGGTTGGTTCCGTGGGATTAAGTAGGAAAATTTCTCGTAAAGATAGTTTTATACCTCCTTCGCATAAATGGTATGCAGATAAAGAATTAAAGCAGAAAGGACGTTATGATCGAAGAGATAAGACTGCGGATGTATGGCAAACAGCTTTAACAGTGAATTATACAAACACCTTCAACGAAAAACATATGTTGACCGTAAATCTGAATGGAGAGATGCAGGAAGATTTAGAAGATGAAGTAAGCTGGGCTGCCACAGGATTTCTTACGGATAAAATAGATAATATAGGAATGTCTTTAGGATATCCGGATGCTTGGGGTACAAGTGGTGAAGAGACTACCATGCGTAGAATATCTTTACGTGGTTCCGTGAATTATTATTATGATATGCGTTACTTTTTAGATATTTCGTATAGTACGGATGGTTCTTCATCTTTTGGGTCGGAAAGTCGTTGGGGATCTTTTTGGTCATTCGGGGGAGGATGGAACATATATAATGAGCGTTTTATCAAGGAAAACGTGGGGTGGATTAGTGACTTGAGAGTACGTTACTCTTATGGCGTATCTGGAAATATGGGATTTAGTCCGGCAGATGCTATGACGGTGTATAGGCAAAATGTGAACGAAACTTATTTATCCGGTGTAGGGGTTGAGATGGAACGGTTTGCTAACCCATATTTACAATGGCAGAATACGTATCAGCACAATGTCGGTTTTGATATGGGTTTCTTTAGTAATCGCATTGCATTCCAGTTTAATTATTATAATAAGTTGACGGATAACGCCGTGCAAGATATATTCTTACCGATTTCTCATGGATTTGAGAATTTTAAAGGGAATATCGGGAAGATACGGAATGAAGGATACGAGTTTAATGTTACGCTTTATCCTATTCGTAATACCGTGAAAAATATAAACTGGAGTATTACGGGACGATTTAATCGCCAGGTAAACACGATCGTCCAATTATCGGAAGGTTTTAAAGAGAAGGTTAAATATAGTTCGAAAACCATGAGTGGGGCAAGTGAATATTATCGTTACATTGAAGGACATTCTATGGATGCCATTTACGGATTACGTTCTGTTGGAGTCGATCCGTCAACAGGTTATCGAATGTTTTTGGATAAGAACAATAATATAACTTTCAGACAAAGTTCAGAAGATCTTGTTTGGTTGGGAGACCGTCAACCTAAACTTAATGGGAATATCAGTACTTCATTTTCTTATAAGGGTCTCTCGCTTAATGTCGGATTTGGCGTGAAGTGGGGAGGGTATCAGGTTAATTTTACAGAATTGACTAAGGGAGAGAACTTGAGTTTGTTGTATAATGTGGATAAACGAGCATTGTCTCAAGGTTGGGAGAAACCGGGAGATGTATCTCGATATAAACTTTATCAAGTTACATCAGATGCTTCGAGACAGTATACGTATCCCAATAGTATGTTTGTACATAAGGATAACGTGTTTAGTTGTACAAATATAAATGTTTCTTATCTAATACCTCGGAAATGGTGTCAAAAGTTGGGGATGGAATCCTTGTCGGTGAGTGCCTATTTAAGTGATATATTTTATTTATCAACAATCAAGCGGGAGAGGGGAACAGATTATCCATTTTCAATTAACCCGAATTTTTCAATTTCTTGTTCATTCTAATGCATAAAATTAAAAAGATGAGAAAAAAAATATATAGTTTGAGTATAGCATTATTGTTAGGATGTAGTGCTTGCAATGATTGGTTGACGGTACAACCGGCGACGTCAATATTGGCAGAAGACTTGTATGCTACAAATGACGGGATAAAACAAGCGTTAAATGGGACATATCTGAATATGCGGGGGGTATTATATAATCCGGCCGGTTATATGGGAGGAGGAGGTATGACGGAATCATTAGCGTGTTCATGGACTGTAAGTGAAGGTAATCGAGAGTATGATTTAAGTAATCATGATTACGATTCTGATTTGGTGGAAAGTTCTTTAAGTAGTTCTTTCCAAGGTTTTTATAAGATTGTAGTTACCATGAATGATTTGATTCAAGGGGTTGAATTGAATAAGAAAAAAATTTCTGATGACGTTTATAATATTGGGGTGGGGGAAGCTCATGCTCTCCGTGCATTGGCTCATTTTGATTTGATTCGTTTGTGGGGACCCGTTCCTTCAAAGGTTGATGTTAACAGAACTTATTTGCCTTATGTTACCGTAAATTCTGCTAATAGGTATGAGTATGTTACATATGAAAAATATATGACATTATTATTCGAGGACTTGAAACGGGCTGAGGAATTATTAGGAAAGTCGGATGTGGTGTTGAAAATGTCTTTTGAAGATACAGAAACGACCAGTAGTGTGTGGCCTTATCGGAAAAGCCGGATGAATTATTATGGTGTGTTAGGATTACTGGCAAGGGTTCATTTGTGGTACGGGAATATTGAAGAAGCGTTGAGATATGCTCGACTCGTGAAAGATGCGACAAACCCGGATGGTTCTAAAAAGTTTCGTTTAACAAATGAGGTTGATGATTTTCCGGATAATTCGTGGGTGGATGGAACTTGTTATAGTGAACATATTTGTGGCACCAAATGTGATACTTATGATTATGGTAAAGGTGGTTGGCAGTCAGGACGGGCGATGATTGTAAATGTTAATCCGACTTTTGTACAGACTTTATTTGATGGAAATACGTCTGATTTCCGTTATAAAAAGTTGTGGACTTATGAAAGAACTGGATTAATGATTTATGGATATGTTTTAAGAAAATACAGATGTTTTTATACTGGGACGAAAGCAGCGCAAAATTTTCCAATTATTCGTTTGTCTGAAATGTATTTGATGATTATGGAAAAAGCTCCTTTGACAGAAGCGAATGAAGTTTATAAAGAATTTTGTACAGCTCGTGGTATTGAATATGTGCCTTTAACGGAAACAGATCGTCAGGAACGAGTGTGTAAAGAATGGATTCGAGAGTTAATAGGAGAGGGTCAGAATTTCTTTACATATAAACGGTTAAATGTAAGAAATATGATTTTTGGAATAAGTGAGTGTAGCGAGGAGCAATATATATTGCCTATTCCAGAAAAAGAATATTTAGGTGAATAAAAAATTAGAAGTTATGAAAAGGTTATTTATTATTGTATTCCTATTTTGTTTAGGAGTAGCTTCTTGTCATTATGAGAAACCGGAGTTTTATGAGGAAGGTGATTATATCCAATTTTATTATAGTAATTTGATAAATAAAGATACTATCGATCGAAAAACTGCTCCGTTGAATTATCCTTATGTGAATTCAAATCGCTTGCGGGATACGGCTTGGTTTAGATTACAAGCGGTTGGGAGACCGGCCCCAAAAGATCGGTTAGTACGCTTTGAACCATACATTAATAAGGCGGATAGCAATTATATTACTGCAGTTCCAGGGGTGAATTATGTCGCTTTTGATGATCCGGAAATTCAAAGACATATGATTATTCCTGCGGATTCTGTTTATATGAATATACCTGTGGTGATTCTGTATGATGCGGAAACTAAAGGAAGTGTTGCGTTGAATTTTCAATTAGTGCCAACTGATGATTTTGAATTAGGAGAGTTGACTTTGAGAAAAGGACGTTATTCATATTCTAATTATTAAAAGGTTAATAAGAAATGCGATGAAGAAAATAATATTATTGTTAAGTTGCATATTTGTGATGACATCCATGTCTGCGCAGACAAGTTTTCAAGAGCTTACGCTTGAAAAAGCATTAGAGCAGGCCAAAGTGGAGAATAAGTATGTGTTTATAGATTGTTATACTTCTTGGTGTGGGCCGTGTAAGATGATGGCAGAGAAAATTTTACCATTGAAAGAAGTTGGAGAATACATGAATGGGAAATTTGTTTGTGTAAAGTTCGATATGGAGAAAGGGGAAGGACGGGCGATCCAGCAAAAATATAGAGTATCTGCTTATCCAACTTTTTTAATTTTAGATACAGACGGGAGTTTATTACATGCGGTAGTTGGAGGTACGGCTACTGGAGAAGAATTTTTAGAAAAGGTAAAAATCGCATTTGATGACAATTCAGTCGGAAAGTTGGCTGCGGAATACAATCGGGGAAATAGGAATATGGACTTTTTACTGAAATATATAAAGGCTCTTGTAAAATCTTGTGATTTAGAGAAAGCTCAAAAGATAGCTCAAGATGTAGTGGTTGCCTTGGACGATGTGGAAAAATGTTCTGAACCCTATTGGTTTATTTATGCCAATCGAGATTTATCGCCTGTCGGGTCAGGTAATATGGTATATTTGTTAAAGCACATAGAGCAGTTTCGAAAAGGTGTTGGGAGAAAAGAGGTTGATTCAGTTGTTGCAGATTTGTTTGCCGTCCAATTAGAAGACATCTTGCGTGGCCGGAATAAAAGTGCAACGTTAGCTGATGTGGAGGCTGCCGAGAAAATGTTGGATTCCTATAAGTTAATAGGGCAAGATTATTTATATGAGTATATAGCTTTAATTAAAGCGGTGAAAACAGAAAATACAGACGAGACGCTTAGGTTATGTAAAGGGATATTTCCTAAGTTGTCAGATCAAAAAATAGCTTATTTATACTTTAGTCCACTTACGATGTTACAGTACAAGTGGAATAACAAACAGAAAAAGGAATTAGTTGCTTTGACAAAGCAATTAATTGATCAAGTTGAGATGTCACAATTGAAGCATTCTTTAAAAAATTTTGCCGATACAGGGATACCTCATTTAGGAGCAAAATAGAAGTTGGTGCGTGTTTGATGCCTTTCTTCCCTTGCTTATGGGAAGAAAGGTTTTTATTGTGGTACGGGAGAATTTTGGTGTTATTCTGATTTTACGAGAAAATGTATTGAAAGGGAAATATATTGTTTATGAAAGAGTTTGTTCGTGTAAAATTTGATGTATGGCTATTGTTAAAAATATGTTGGTAATATTTGTGTGTTTCTTGATGCTAGCGGCTTGCGATCTCAATGAGAAGACTACTTTTGAGGTATTGTTTCCTGTCGAAGAGACAAGGAATGTTGATTTGGAATTTAGAAATGAGCGGGCAACTTTAGAGTTTGTCTTGGGGGATTCTTTACGGAAAAGTGTAATTACAATTCCTGTGTCGGGGGAACAGTATGCCCGTTTGTGGGTCGGCGATATGCCATATGTTATTTGGTTGGAAGCGGGGAGACCTTGGATTGCAAAGTTCGAGGGAAATCAATGGTATTTTGCGGGGAAAGGAGCAGATGTGAATAATTATTTGAATAAACGGTACGTTGAGCGAATTTATTTCATAGATTATTATCGAATACCGAATCGGGAATTTCGGGAAAAATTAGATCGAGTGATGGGTAAACGGGAAGAGGCTTTACGGGAAGATGTCTTGAATCCTAGATTTGTAGAGCAGGAGAGAAAGCGGTTGCGTTATGTTAAAAATAATCATTTAGCTTCGGCGGTTGTTTATGGAGAAGTGAAAGATGGAAAATTAGATTTGTCGGAGGATACTTATGCTGAATTACAAAAAGCCGTAATTGAAGATTCTGCCTCATGGAAGATACCGGAATATCGGGAGTCTATGGATCGTGTGATGCTTGCGTTAGCCAAAATGAAAAAGTTGGAAGGTTCATTTTATGATATATCACTAGAGGTGTTGCATGGGACGATATCAACGTTTAAAGATGAACGGTTGATAGAATATATTGTGAATAAGAATGTGATGGCTTATATGAAAGCTTTGAGTGTAGGTACTACAGGTGAGATGGATTCGATTTTTAGGAAATGGGTACATCAACCGATTTTGGTGGAGGCTTACGACAATTTGTGTCGTGCCAATAGAAAGTTGGAAAAAGGGCAGCCAGCTGTTTCGTTTACATTTCCGGATATCAATGGAAAAGAGGTAAGTTTGTCGGATTTTAAAGGAAAATACGTGTATGTTGATTTGTGGGCCACTTGGTGTGGACCGTGTAATGCGGAAATTCCGTCATTAAAAAAATTAGAGGAAGAATTTCAAGGACGAAACATATATTTTGTGAGTATATCTTGTGATAAAAGTCAGGATGAGTGGGAGAAATTTGTGAGAGAAAGGCAAATGGGAGGAATTCAATTACATATGCGAGGTAATAACAAATATATGGAGGAACTTGGGAACAACGGGGTTCCTCGTTTTTTGTTAATAGACCGGGAAGGGAATTTCATAGATGCTAATATGTTACGTCCGTCTGATCCGAGGACACTAAAAATATTGCAGGAGTTGGAAGGGATCTAAATATACTAAAAGTAAAATTGAAAAAGGCTCTTTGAAAATAGATTATGTCTATTTTCAAAGAGCTCTTTTTTGCGGATATTGTTGTATATTTGTGCAGATGGAATTTGGATAGATGTCTGATAAGAATGTATAACTATGGATGATAACGGGAAACACTTGATTGCGGGACTTAGGAGAGGTAAGGAAGAGGCTTTTGCTTATGTGTTTCGGATGTATTACAGTCCATTATTAAATTATGCCGGGCGAATCTTGAAGGATACTGAATTAGCGAATGATGTGGTGCAGGAATGTTTTTGCAAGTTGTACGAGCGGCGTAAGGAATTGAAAGAAGAACTTGAGGTGCGTCCCTATCTTTATAAATCCGTGTATAATAGCTGTATGGATGCGATTAAGCATCAAAAGGTGAGGGATAATTATATCAATCAAGAATTGTTAGATTTTTATTTTTCGAAAGTAATAGAGACTCCGGAGGCGGAACAGGCATTGTTGGAGGAAGATTTGAGAGGGGCAATCCAAGATGCGATCGATAAATTGCCGGAACGATGTCGGGAAATATTCGTGTTACGTAAAATGGAAGGACTTTCGAACAAACAAATTTCAGAACAGTTAAATATATCTATAAAAACTGTTGAATCTCAAATGACTACGGCTTTTGTGCGTCTAAGAAAAGAGTTGGGATGGTTGTTATGTATAATTCTTTTTCAAAATTTCTGAAATTTCTCTAGG
>ERZ791927.2855-NODE-2855-length-10221-cov-1.905469_pt1 | contig 10221 bp, 6 predicted proteins | sample MGYA00510130_ERZ791927 | MGnify/ENA primary metagenome ERZ791927 (study PRJEB30046, sample SAMN00792055) | human gut metagenome | study: EMG produced TPA metagenomics assembly of the A metagenome-wide association study of gut microbiota in type 2...
TCACGGTAGATATGCTCCGCTGGGGCGAACCAGGATGGGTTACCAAGGCGTTTTCCATCAGCCAGGAACACGGCCTGAGTGCGCGCTATCGCTGGTATAAAGAAACGCTGGACGCTGCTTATGCAGTGTATGGCCTGAAATTCGATTACATCAGTGCAGATCAAAATGAAACGGATACACCAGATGAGGCGTGGATTCTTTACCTGCGCTATCGCCTGGATCATGAAACCAATGCGCCATATGATTACAGCAAAATCAAGATCATTGCTTCAGACGAAGTTGGTACACGCAACATTGCGGAGCAAATGGTGGATAACAGTGCGCTGCGAAATGCAGTCGATGTAATCGGACTGCACTATACTACATATGGTGATTCCTACACCAATTTGTTAAACGAAGCATACGGAAAAGAAATCTGGTACAGCGAAGGCATTGCCCCCTGCAACGTACCGGAGCTTACCGTTCAGGCAGATGAATCCGGACTGACCGGGAAAAATGGCACCATTGATGTGGCAAACCGGATTATCAACAGCTATTACAACGGTAAAATGGTAATGTACGAGTTCCAACCGGCCGTTGCCTCCTATTATGATGGCTCCTGCTATTCCCCGAAGCAGCTGATTCGCGCCTGGGAACCGTGGTCTGGTCATTTTGTCATCGATATTGGTTTTTGGATGGCGCTGCATTTCAGCCGCTTTTCGCAGAAGGGCTGGATGTATGTCAACGGTGCCTGCTATGGTGACGGCGATGAAGATCACGCCATTACCAACACCTCACACAATTTCATGACGCTGACAGCGCCGGATCGCTCTGAACTCTCCATGATTTTCACCAACGAAAGTCCGGAAGTACGTACCTATGCTGTACAGGTAAAGGACATGGGATTTGAACCCACCACCTTCAATACCGTTATCACAAGAGGGCCGAACAGCCGTCAGGCATATGATGCGAACTGGTTCCAGACCGGCAAAAAAATACGTGCCAGCCGCAATCATAAGGATGTTTTCCTGATCAAAGTGCCGCCGAAAAGCATTATGACTGTAACCACACTGGATACCAGCTGGGTGAACGGCGTGAATTCCTTCCCTGCGTTACAGCCGCCAAAGGCAGCCCGTCTGCCGTTGCCGTATCATGATGATCTGGATTATACCACTGAGGAAATCCGGGTACGCGGCTGTGCACCCCGGTATATGACCGATCAGGGCGGTGCTTTTGAACTGGTAGAAACAGAGGAAGGCTATGCTATCTGCCAGAAGATCACACCGCAGATTATGCCTACAAACTGGCGCTTCCGCGGAACGCCCCAGCCTCTGACCTGCTTCGGCGATGACAAGTGGCGCAGCTACAGCATGGAGGCACAGGTAAAGCTTGCAAACCTGGATGAGCACAACTATGCCGGCATTGGCATCCGGTACAACTCAGCTGTCACCTGTGAATATTCCTCTATGTGCGGCTATTCCGGACGGCTTTATGGAGACGGCAGCTGGAAGCTCATGGACATGGAAAATGTTGCGGCAGAAGGCATTTTACAGCATATCGATCCCAAGCAGTGGAATCGCCTGAAATTGATTATCATCGGAAACTCTATCTTTTTCTTTATTGATGGAAATCTGCTGACAAAATACACCCCACAGAATATGATCAACAGCGGGCGCGCCAGTCTTTGCAGCGAATTTGCATGGAATATGTTCCGGGATATCCGCATTGATCCGATTTCGATTCAGCAGCCCTATGTCCGCCGAATCGACTGCTTCGGTGACGGCGTTTTGTATAACGAAAACTGGGAAATCAACGCAATGGAAAGCTATCAGTTCTACAACCGGACTTCAATGGAAGCAAAGCAGGGCGCTGAGTTTTCCTGCAACTTTGAAGGAACCGGCATTGCTGTAATTGGTACTGCAATTCATGCAGAATTTACAGTTCTGGTAGACGGCCACACGCTGTATGACAATTTCTTTGTTGCAGAATGCCTGCCGCGCCAGGCTTGTCTGGTGATTGATTCCCTGCCGGAAGGTGCCCACAATATGCGCGTCTTTGTCAAAAGCGGTTCCTTTAAGCTGGATGTTCTGGAGGTACCGGAAGCATACGCACGCATGACAGATGCATTGACCATTCCGTCCAACATTCGTTCCGAGCTTACTGCATTGCAGCGGCAAAAGCGCATGCAGTCTGCGAAAAAGGAAGAGTTTATGGATGCAGAGGCAATGCTCTGGCACATGGAGCATCCATTTATGGAAGAACCGGAACCGCAAACGGAGGAGATTCCTCTTCCTAAAACAGAACCAGCAGAAGAAACCACAGATGCAGCAGAAGAAAAAACAGAAACTGCTGCTGAAAAGGAAGAAGCGTCTGTATCAGAGCCGATACAAACAGACGAAACGGCAGAGGTACAACCGGAAAGCGCAGCACCGGAAGAAGCACAGTCCAGTGCACCGGAATCCACATCAGCAGAAACAGATGCGACTTCTCCGGAAAAGGAAGATCACACATCCAAGGAAGACGAGACGGATGCTGCTCCGGCCGCAGAAACGGCAAATACCGGTGACTCTCCGGAGGACTTGTATGCAGCGTTTGGCGCCGATTTCTTTGGCGATGCGGCACCGCCTGCGCCGGATGAAACCTTTGACTTTTCGCTGGAAGAAATCAACGAGATTTTAGGCACCGGAACGGAAACCCATTATGCTGACAATCCTGCTGAACCCAAAGAATCCTGAGCCACTCTACCGACAGATTTGCAGCGGCATTCAAAATGAAATTGCTGCCGGGAATTTAAAGCCCCAGGAAAAGCTTCCTTCCCGGCGCGCACTGGCGGCGCATCTCCAGACCAGCATTATGACAGTGCAGACGGCCTATGAGCAGCTTGTGGCGGAGGGCTATCTCTACACAAAGCCCCGTGCCGGTTATTATGTAGACCCGGATGCTGCCCTTTTATTTCACGGGGAAACGGACGAACTGCTGCCTGACCTGCCAGCTTCCCCACCTAATCCCGGACAACCGGCTGACTGGATTGATTTTTCTACCGCTGGCGTGGACTTAGATCAATTTCCATTTTCCACATGGGCCAGCTTGTCCCGTCAGGTGCTGACCTCGAAGCAGGAAACCCTGTTACAGGCAACGCCTTCCATGGGGTTATACGATCTCCGCGCTGCAATTGCAGATCATTTGCGTGCATTCCGGGACATTCATGCAGTACCGGAACAAATTCTGATCGGCGCAGGAACTGAATACTTACTGGGAATGCTGGTACAGCTCTTAGGGGCTTCCCGGCGCTATGCCGCCGAGGAACCAGGCTACCCCAAGGGCAAGCAGATTTTACGAAGCAATGGCGCATCTGTAGTGCCTGTTCCTATGGATGCAGATGGTCTGGATCCAGAACGTTTGCTGCGCTCCGGGGCGTCTGTAGCACTGGTAACGCCTTCGCATCAGTTTCCTACCGGAAAGGTTATGCCGCTGCGCAGACGTGCCCGGCTTCTGGAATGGACGAGTCAGGCACCGGACCGATGGCTGATTGAGGATGACTACGACACGGAACTACGCTTTCATGGAAAACCGCTTCCGGCGCTGTTTAGTCTGGATCGCAATGCCCATGTGATTTATCTGAATACGTTTGCGCGCACACTGGCGCCCTCTCTCCGGATTGGATATGTTGTCCTTCCGCCGACACTGGCAAAACGGTTTCAAAAGGAGTTTTCCTTTTACTCGTGCAGTGTCCCCAGCTTCGAGCAATATACCCTGGTGCAGTTTCTGAAAAAAGGTTGTCTGGAACGGCACCTGCACCGAATGAAGCGCACTTATCAGGAACGCCAGACGCTCTTGACACAGCAGCTGCGTTCCCATCCTTTTGCAACGCGTCTGACAATTTTGGGAGAAGAAGCCGGACTGCATTTGCTGCTTCAGGTCGATCTCCCCTGCACAGAAAGCACATTGGTTCATGAGGCAGAAAATGCGCATGTTTCCGTCTATGCACTTTCCGCATATTGTGAGATTCCGAATCAAAAATCAGAGCGGCTCCCGTGCATTGTCATGGGCTATGCTTGTTTGTCACCGGATGAAATCAAAGCCGGTACCAAACGGCTCCTGGATGCATGGCAGCGCTTATCGGAAACTCTTACTTAAGAAAAAAACGGGTACAGAAATTCTGCACCCGTTTTTCTTATGCTATGCGAGAACTATCGGATTTTTAGCATCCACAGCCGCCGCAGCCATTGTTGCAGCCACCGCCGTTGCCGCAACCGCAGCAGCAGAACAGAATAACCAGCAGAATGATAATCCAGCAGCATCCACCATTTCCATCAAAACACATAATACACAATCTCCTTCATGTCAGATTTATTTGAAACAAACTGTTTTTTGTCTGTTTCATACTACATTGTATGCCACAGCTGAAATTGTGTGACTCCTTCGACAAATATTTTAGTTTTTTTGTGGCATACTTGTCTATGGAATCCATTGACAATGCCGGAACATTCTTCCGGTCTTGTCTGATACGAGACATAGAGCACACAGAAAGGGAGATTTCACGAATGCGTTATACAGAGGGTTTTACAGGAAAAGCAATCATTTCAATGAAGGAAGCCATTCACGCCGCAGAAGAATTCGGGCACACCTATATTGGCAGTGAGCACCTGCTGCTGGGCCTGATGGAAGAGGGCACCAACGCTGCCGCCAGTGCCCTGGCTGCGCAGCAAGTGACCTCAGAGCGCCTGCGGCAAGCGGTAACGGATCTGGTCGGGCGCGGCGTTCCGGCACAAGTCCGGGAGGACTGCCTCACACCATCCCTTGTGGCAATATTAGAGGATGCCAAGGAGCGCGCCAGAGACAGTGAAAAGGCGCTGGCCGGAACGGAACATCTTCTGCTCTCCATGATTCATGCTCCCTGCTGCAGCGCCGTTGCCATTTTGAAAAAATTAGGGGTCAGCCTGAACCAATTGTGCATGCTGTGCAGCAATGACAGCGCATATGGGGTGCGTATGGAGCGGCAACAGCCGGATACGATTTCACGGAAAACATGCCCTTCCCTGTTTCAATACGGCAAGCGCATGACAGATCCGTCCCGCCCCCACGCTTACGATCCGCTGATCGGACGGGAAAAGGAATTGCAGCAGATTATCCGCATTCTGTCTCGCAGAACCAAGAACAATCCCTGCTTAATCGGAGAAGCCGGCGTTGGGAAAACTGCAATTGTAGAAGGCATTGCCAGAAAAATCATGGAAGGCGATGTCCCGGAATCTATGCAAAACATGCAGCTGTTTGCTTTAGATTTGCCGGCGCTGCTTTCTGGCGCTAAATACCGGGGCGACTTTGAGGAGCGGTTGAAAAATTGTCTCACAGAAGCGGCAGATCATGGAAATATCATTCTCTTTATCGATGAGCTGCACACAATTGTGGGAGCAGGTGCTGCGGAAGGCGCCATTGACGCTGCAAATATGTTAAAGCCGCAGCTGGCTCGAGGTGAGATTCGTCTTATCGGCGCCACAACTCCTGACGAGTTCCGCAACTCGATTGGAAAGGACAGCGCACTGGAACGCCGCTTTCAGCCTGTCACAGTGGCAGAGCCTACTCCGATGCAGTGCTATACCATGTTGCAAGGATTGAAAGACACCTATGCCAAATTTCACCGGGTTCTCATCTCGGACAGTGTTTTGAAAAATACCATTGCCTATGCAGACCGTTATCTGCACGACCGGTTTCTGCCGGATAAAGCCATTGATTTATTGGATGAAGCTTGCTCGCGCGCACGAATCCGGTGGGAGCGTTCCGACGCTCTGCAAGAAAGCCCCGCTTGCGTCTCCGAAGATGATATCGCGGCCATTATTGCGGGCAGAACTGGCATTCCCACAGAAAAAATCACCGCAGCGCAGCGGCAGAAACTGCTGACACTCGGTGAAACGCTGAAAGCAAAGATTGTGGGACACGATGCCATTATCGATCAGCTAACAGCCGCATTGTTCCGTTCCAGTACAGGACTTTCCGATCACAAGCGTCCTATTGGAACCTTTCTCTTTGCCGGCCCTACTGGTGTGGGAAAAACTGCAATGGCGACTGCTCTGGCAGAACATTTGTTTGATGCGAAAGAGAATCTGATCCGAATCGATATGTCCGAAATGATGGAAAAGCATGCTGTATCCAAACTGATCGGCGCTCCTCCGGGATATGTGGGTTTTGAAGAGGGCGGCATTCTCTGCGAGCGGGTGCGCCGCCATCCATACTGCGTCATTCTATTTGATGAAATTGAGAAGGCGCATCCGGATGTCTGCAACATTTTGCTACAAATTATGGAGGACGGTGTACTCACTGATTCCTGCGGCAGAACCACGAACTTTTGTCACGCGCTCCTGATTCTCACCTCCAATTTGGGCGGCGAGGCCATGCGTACCGGAGAACAACTGGGATTTTTGACATCGCCCCAAAGCGGCATTAACGCCAGTGCACAGGACACACTGAGTCGACACTTCTCCCCGGAATTTTTAGGACGGCTGGATGGTACTTTGTGGTTTCAGCCGTTGGAGACAAAGAGTCTGGAGACAATCGCGGCACAGCTGCTGCAAGGATTGCAAAAGCGGCTGGCCAGCATGAAAATATCCATGGAATTTACGCCGGAGGCTGTGCATCTTCTGGCAAACGCGCCACGCACGGCGCAATACGGCGCACGCCCAATGAAGCACTATCTGGCACAGATGGTAGAAACCTCTCTTGCCGGAAAAATTTTGCGGCAGGAAATCCAGCCAGGAGATCATTTCGATTTGACCGTACGGGAAAATGCGTTTCAGTTTTATCGGAAAACAGCTGCCGGAAAATGCTGACAAAACGGCATCTGATTGCCCTATGAAAAAAGGCACAGTTGGTATAAATCAACTGTGCCTTTTTTATCTTCTTCATCAGAATCATCTATACTGTCGGTCATTTCGCAGTTAAGAAGCAAGAGAGAAAATTTCATTCAGATAATGAATTCCCGTTTCCGTCTGAAAAATCCTATCCCGGAAGGATTTAATGCTCCGCTTCGGGAGACCATCCTCATAGGCATTTACAATGAAATCTGCTTCCACCAGAATTTGCAAGTCAACATCATCAATTGTATCATAAGAATGATGATGCGCCACCAGTTCACAAACGCGGTTGGTAACCGCTGGTGAAAATTCCAATGCCATTAACATTGCCCGCGCAATCGGCGGCCCTTCCAGTTCCTGATATTCCCCTGCTGCGGAATGATACTTTTTTTCAGCTGCATGAATTCCGATATCATGCACCAATGCGGCTGCTTCAATGATTTCCCGTTGTTTGGATCCGATTTGCTCTTCTTCTGCAATCATTTTTGCAAAAGCATACACCTTCATAAAATGCTGCACACGCTTCGGATCACCGCTGTACAATGTTACCATTGCCATCGTCAATTGACTCATGGATGCCATATCTGCCGCTCCTTTCGTCATATGATTCCTGTTGTACAGAACAAGCCTTTCTTAGAGCTGATCTGCAATATCATAAATGAGACGTTCTGTCTTTTCCCAGCCGAGGCACGGGTCAGTGATGGACTTGCCATAGCAACCATCGCCGATTTTCTGTGCGCCGTCTTCCAGATAGCTTTCTACCATAAAGCCCTTTACCAGTGACTGAATATCGTTACTGTGGCGGCAGCTATGCAGTACCTCATTGCAGATACGAACCTGTTCCAGATACTTCTTTCCAGAGTTTGCGTGGTTTGCATCGACAATAACAGCCGGGTTTTTCAGATTCTTCTTTGCGTACAGGCCACAAAGTGTCATCAGATCTTCATAGTGATAATTCGGAATGGTACGTCCCAGCGGATCCACTGCGCCGCGGAGAATTGCGTGAGACAGCGGATTTCCGGCAGACTTTACTTCCCAGCCGCGGTACAGGAAAACATGAGAAGCCTGTGCTGCTACCAGAGAGTTCATCATAACGGCCAGATCGCCGCCGGTGGGATTTTTCATACCAACCGGAATATCCAGACCGCTGGCAGTCAGACGGTGCTGCTGGTTTTCAACAGAGCGCGCACCAACTGCGACATAAGACAGCAGGTCGGACAAATAACGGTGATTTTCCGGATAGAGCATTTCATCAGCACAGGTGAGACCTGTCTGCTCAATGGCACGGGTGTGCATTTCCCGAATAGCAATCAGGCCTTGCAGCATATCCTCTGCCTTTTCCGGATCCGGCTGATGTACCATGCCTTTATAGCCTTCGCCTGTAGTACGGGGCTTGTTGGTATAGATCCGGGGAATAATAATGATCTTGTCCTTTACCTCATCCTGCATTTTTGCAAGCCGACCGGTATACTCCAGAACCGCATCTTCCCGGTCTGCGGAGCAAGGACCAATGATCAAGAGCTTTTTATCGGATTCACCTGTGAAAACTTTTTGGATTTCCGCGTCACGCTTCTGCTTAATTGCAACCAACTTTTCAGACAGTGAAAACTGTGCTTTCAGATCCTTCGGAATCGGAAGCTTGCGGATAAATTCCATATTCATAATGTGATGATCCCTTCTTTCTATGATTACCTTCTTAGTATACTATATTTCAGCAAAAAAAGCAAGTTAGTTTCAGAAAATCATGAAAAGTTTACCGGTGTTGCAACCGGAACTGTTTCCGTGCCTGGATCAGGAGCAGTATCAGAAGTTCCAGTCTGTTTCTCTGATTCTGTTTCGCTGGGCGTGATCAGCTGTACAGAGAGTGCACCCTGTGCAGAATATACCGCAAAGAGCACCTGCTGCGCCGGCAGAAGCAAAGCACGGTCAATATCTTCCGGCGATACACCCAATTCCTTCCAGGAATAAAGCAAAATCGGCTCGGTGTTTTTATCTGCAACCTGATAGATGCCCAGTGTGTCCCAAAAGCAGTAACAAACCTCTTTTTCAGCGCTTTCCGCCAGCATCGTTTTTTCCGTCATTTGTGGCGCAGCTGTGATCGGTGTTCTCCACAGCGCCCCATCTGTTACGATTACATGGGAGAGGCACATGGCATTATCTGCCTGCTTTTCCCAAAGCAGCATGCCGGATTCGCCGCTGCATACCCACTGATACACCGGTGTCAGCTGCAAGGTATTCTCGTTTACCCCCTGCACAGCACATAAATTTCCATTTCCATCCAGCGCCATCAAGTAATCTTTTTCATCCACCGTTGCAGTCAGATACACACGGTCTGAGGCATCACTCCGCACGCTGGTGTAGACCAGTGTCTGCTTGGTGCTTTCATCCATATCCAGCAGCGCAGAAAGCCCCATTTTTCGGGAAACAGTGCCATCCGCATTGTACCAAACCAAACGATACTGCGTACTATAGTTTTCGTAATAGCTTTCCCAGTCAAATTCGTTAGGATCAAAGTCCGGATCATCATAGGGAACTGCGGTGCTGTTTTCACAGATCAGGCCGCAGATTGTTCCGTCAGACAAAATGGTAAAGTCCACCATACCCTGCATATTTTCTGCCGCATCTCCGGAAAACAGCTGAGAAAACTGCGGTTCCGGCTGCACTGCTGCACGGAACAGCACACTTTTTGTCAGTTCATCCTCATTTTGATACTGTCCCAGCAGATAAACACAGCCGTCATAATACCGAATCACCTGAACAGAACCAAGCTCCTCTGGCAGTTTCCATTGCGTTACTTTTCCCTGAATTGCAGGTAGATCGGCTTCCTCCTGGGGCTTGGTATCATTCTCTGAAACCGCTTCTGACTCATCTGAATCCGCAGAAGTAATCAGTGGCGGCAGTTCCGTGGCTGCCTGTTTGGATGTATTGGAGTGATCCGCACCGGTGCAGCCTGTTACACAGAGCACCGCACCCAGTACCAATGTACAAACACGGTAATTCCGATTCCCGTACATTTCTCACTGTCCTCCATTCGTCAAAAATCTTTGTTTTATTATAATACGATTTTGTCAAAAAGTCAAGACAATCCTGCACAAAGATGGCGCAGGAGAAGTCCTATCTGATTTTTCAGCACATTGCACAGAAATTTTGCAGAAACAGGACGATACAGCAGCGATTCTATCAGGTATTTCTGCCGGATTGCGCTGCCGTAATGGCCTCTTGCAGGTGCTTTGGAATTTCCCGGTTTTCGATACACAGGCTGTTTCTGATTCCGGTTCCAGGCAGAATCTCCGGTTTGATCTGCGGCCCATGAAAATCCGAGCCGCAGGTGACCAGAAGATGATGCTTTTCCGCCAGCTGCAAATAGAACCTGGTCTGTTCCGGGGTATGCCGG
>ERZ791927.2866-NODE-2866-length-10190-cov-2.963592_pt1 | contig 10190 bp, 8 predicted proteins | sample MGYA00510130_ERZ791927 | MGnify/ENA primary metagenome ERZ791927 (study PRJEB30046, sample SAMN00792055) | human gut metagenome | study: EMG produced TPA metagenomics assembly of the A metagenome-wide association study of gut microbiota in type 2...
GCCCAGACCTCCCGAAAAGGCAATATTCCATCCGTTGGATGTAGGCAAACTCCATTGCAGATCCAGACGAAGGTCTGGATAGATCTTACCCTGCATCTCATATTTGCGGTCCAGCCCCAATAAAGACTGCAAACGGATACCGGCTGTAAAAGCCAATTTATGCCTTTTTACGGGAAGACTCAACACCTCTTCGGCATAGAAAGCAAAAGGTTGCAGTCCCGGTATATCTTTAAAACGGCGCGGACGCGTACTTAAACCTTCACTGATAGGTCGTGTCACATCAAATACCTGGCCTTTCCCCAAATTCTTCTGGTAGTTCCATTCCACTCCCAAATTCATCCTATTTTGCAGTCCACCCAGTGGAAAAGCCAAATGTGTACGTGCGGAAACCGTGACATATAAAGGTTTACCGTCAATCTCCATCTGTGCCACATAATTATAAGGCAGATAGATACCGTCAGATTCTCCGGTCTCTGTCTGAGTGGCAATGGCAGCCGGACGATTCAGAGAGACGGATTTTGTTTCACGCATCTTCTCCCACTGCCAACTAACAGAGGTTGCCGCATGAATCTCACGAATCCACGAATGATTCGAAAATTTCAGATTCCATTTTCCCGCCATTTTGAAGCTGCTAAAGTCTGATTTATAGGAATCTTCCTTTACTGTCGCATCTTTATCCCTCTTTGCATCATCAAACGAACCGGTATAATCGGTACTGAGGTTCCAGTGAATATTGCGTTCATTCCATAACCACTTTCCATCCAGGCGTGCGGAAGCTGTGAGACGGGTATAGTTTTTCACACTATTGCGGGGATCTATCTTTGAATCCAGATAACTCAAATCGGTATTCAAAACATAACGTCCGTTCCCATCCAACCGGAATCCTTTGCCTACAGAAAACAGCTTACTGGTCTTATCGGCTTTGAAACGTGCGGATAACGGACTTTCACTGGTTTTACGCTGAATAATCACCGCACCGTTTGCCACGTTACCGTAAGCTACCGAAGGAATACCACGAATGATCTCCACCTTTTCAATATTATCAGTCGGGATAGTACGCATGTCCACCCCTTTTGACATCGTACTCGTTGCATTTACGGCAGAAGTGCTACTCGGCATATATTGCAGATTCGCATCCGTATTCTGAAAGATACCATCAATATAGAATCCGACTCCCAATGAAGAGATATCTTCCGTCTTACCCGTTTCACGTATACGGATCAGATTAGCCTGTCCCATCTGAGGATCAGCCGATTTTCCTCCGGGTACCAATTCCATCAAATCACTGAAACTGCTGGGTTGAAGATGTTTCATGGCGGTACGGTCAACTATGGAAGCACTGGTCGCACGCTTTGATTCGGAAGCAGTCACTACCACTTCGTTCAGCGCCATTTTCGAGGGCTTTAAATAAAATATATCAGAAGTATTTCCCACAACCTTAATTTCTTTCTCGGTAGAATCATATCCTAAATAAGATATGATAATCCGATAGGTCCCAGGATGGATATGAAGAAGTTCAAAATGTCCGTTTGCATCTGTTATTCCTCCATAAGCAAATTGCTTTTCCACAAACAACTGAATGGTGGCATAATCCAATGCCTTATGAGTCTGTTCATCCAATACAGTACCTCGGAATGCAAATGTCTGTCCCCACGCAAGAGATACATTGCAGCAAATTAGAAAAGAAAAAAATGTATATGCAATTTTACGAATCATCTTACTTTCTATTAGCTCGCAAAAGTATAAGATATCCGCAGCAGAGGCAATACCAAAAATTAGGTATAATAGTGTATCTATTCACAAATAGGATACCTACATTTAGGTGTTTACTTAACAATCATCAACGTAGATACAGATACTCTGCCAGACAACGTAGCAATCACCTCTTCCGGCAGTCGATCGGCAAAGTGTAAGACGGTTATCACCTTTTTTACATAACAGAAATCATATCCGGCCGGCTCCATCACTTCGTATAGAAAACAAGATTACTACAGGGGATAATAGACGAAGCGCCCCCTAACAATGGATGTTTATTGTTAGGAGACGCTTTATCCGTCTTGCCTGTCGGCAGAATGTAATACTTTTTAGAGTCTGTTCAGATGATTCTTACCTGTCGACCGTATACTCGGATTTCCTTTATAAGAAATTTCTCCACTACCTTGGATATTGGTGTCAAGTGTCTTCGTGGCTGTACAGGAGATTTCCCCTGATCCATTGACATGAGCCGTTACATTTTCAGCATCCAGTTTTCGCGCACTGAGTTCTCCCGACCTGTTCAAAACCAACGTGGCATTACAAGCAGAACCCGACAAAGTCATGTCTCCTGAGCCATCCAACTGTCCGGATACGCTATTGGCACGAATATCCAATACATCCATATCACCCGAGCCACTCAACTTTGCCATTACAGTCGATGTGATATTAGTACTTCCAACTTTCAAGTCACCCGATCCCTGAAGCATCGCACTGATTTCGCTTCCGGTAACACCTGCTACTTTCAAGTCACCGGAGCCTTGCAAATTCAGATTCACACTTTTAGCACGAAGCTGCCCCTTCACGTCAATGTCACCCGAACCTTTCAACAGGGCAGAAAAATCACTGTTGCAAGTTATATTTTCCGCAACAATATCACCTGAACCGGTCAATGATACATCCAGCCCTTCCACTTTCAGACTTCCTAAATGGATATCGCCAGAACCTTGCAAAGAAGCGCTCTTCAGCATCGGACTGGAAACCAAGATTTTCAGTCGTCCCTCTTTACCATAAGAAATATTGGTACGTGACTTCATATTCACTATCAACGTACTTCCTTCTACACGGCACTCCACCAAATCGACCAAATTATCCGATCCTGCAATTTGTACTTTGGATGCTCCCGGGGACTGCGTATATTCAATCGTGGGACTTCCTTTCAAATAAATCTGATCAAACCGGGTCACTTTGATATTCTTTGTTATATACTTACCACTTGCTGTGATCACTCTCTGTGCATTTACCATAGTTGCCGACATCAGTAACGACAAAAAAAGAAATACACAAATCCCTTTATTACAAATTGCTTTCATATCGATTATGTTTTTTGATTATAGCTATTAGACGTTACAACAACACAAAACGTTGCATGGCCGATCCTCTTTTTTGAAAATAGGTAACGCAGTATCTTTTTTAGTAGAGTTCCAACCCAAATTCTTCCTTCAACTGTAACAATGCATTATTCTTTTGAGCCATCATCTGAAACTTTTCCACACGACTGACAGCACGTACATTTTCGGTTGCTTCACTGACGCGGACAGTCATTGTCACCTTACGATTCTTCAGCGAACCACGCAAGTAAGCTTGTATACCGGGAATCAGAGCCGTGAAATCTTTCGCAATGATTTCATTATCTACCACCACCTCAAAAGTCGTGTCGTTGAGCAATGACAAACGCATATTCTGCATACGCATGGCTATCGCCTTTTGTTCGATCGGCATACGTCCGGCATACTCCTGCCAATAATAATTCAGATCCCGTTCGTTAAAAATAAAATCTTCTTCGATCTGCTGCGTCGACATATGAGCAGTATGGACAACACCCGCTCCCCGCTGTTCTTCCTCCTTTTGCGGATGCTTGATGGAAAGTCCAAGACTGGACTTTTTCATGACAGGAATCTTCTTTTCCTCTTTAAATTGAGCCATCCGTACCGCATCGGGCATAGCACCCGATGGAGAAACTGCTCCACCCGGACGTACATTGACAGCTGGGGAACTGCCAGCCTGTTGAGACACAGCCTGCGGAGCAACAGGTGTAGCAGCATTCATACTCTGAGATGGTGAAGCAATAGGTGCTACCTGAGGCTGCTGAGCAGCGGCGGGTTGCGTGAAAATGGGTTTTATAGCTTGTTTAGGGCCACGCCCACCACTACCATCATCCCCCTCGACGGTAAGCTGCGCAACTTGTATCAAAGTCAGTTCCACCAGCAAACGCTTGTTTTTGCTAGCACGATAATTCATGTCACAATCATTGCAAAGCTTCATGGCCCGGTACAAGAAAGGTAACGCACACTTCTGCGCTTGTTCCTGATAGCGTTGACGAATACCGGCACCTACCTCAAGCAACTGAAGCGTGGCGGCATCTTTACTAACCAGCAAGTCGCGGAAATGAGATGAAAGTCCGGTAATAAAGTGACTTCCGTCGAATCCCTTGTTGAGCACATCGTTGAAAAGCAACAAGGCATCGCTCACTTTATTCTCAAGAAAACAGTCTGTCAAACGGAAGTAATACTCGTAATCCAATACATTGAGATTCTCAATCACACTCTTGTAGGTGATATTTCCTCCGGTGAAACTAACCACCTGATCAAAGATAGAGAGAGCGTCACGCATACCCCCATCCGCTTTGAGCGCAATCACGTTCAAGGCTTCAGGCTCCGCCGTGATTCCTTCTTTAGACGCTACGTAAGTCAAATGGTTCACAGTATCATCTACGCTGATACGGTTAAAGTCGTAAATCTGACAACGCGACAAGATGGTAGGAAGAATCTTATGTTTCTCCGTTGTTGCAAGAATAAATATGGCGTGGCGGGGAGGCTCTTCAAGTGTTTTCAGAAAAGCATTGAATGCCGAAGCTGACAACATGTGTACCTCGTCAATGATATATACTTTATATTTGCCAATCTGGGGCGGAATGCGTACTTGCTCCACCAACTGACGGATATCGTCTACCGAGTTATTGGACGCCGCATCCAGCTCGTGAATATTGTACGACCGTTGCTCGTTGAAGGCGACACACGACTCACATTCATTACAGGCTTCGCCATCTGCCGTAAGGTTCATACAGTTAATGGTCTTGGCAAAGATACGTGCACAAGTCGTTTTACCCACTCCGCGCGGTCCGCAGAACAGGTAAGCATGCGCCAGTTTCTGAGTGGCGATAGCATTTTTCAGTGTAGTGGTCAGTGCCCGTTGTCCCACAACCGACTCAAAAGTGGAAGGGCGGTATTTACGGGCGGATACGATATAGTTTTCCATATTCCGGATAATCTCTATTTTTGAGTTTGTGCAAATGTACGCAAAAAAGTGCAAGGATAAAAAAGGAAGCGAAATAAGTTTTAGAGCGGAAATGATACGTTTTAAGTTATTAGTTTTATCTTTGCAACTGGAATTAATGAGAAAATCATGGGCAAATTAATCACTATCTGGGAGTTCATAGGCAGACATAAATACTGGATTACCGTTGTGGCATTCGGTGTCATCATCGGATTTCTGGACGAAAACAGTATGATCCGCCGCATCGGCTACGCACGCGAAATCAGCCGCTTGCAGGGAGAGATTGATAAATATCGCGCAGAATACGAAGAGAATACGGAGCGCCTCAACGAACTGAGTACCAATCCCGAAGCTATCGAACAGATAGCGCGCGAAAAATACCTGATGAAAAAGCCCAACGAAGACATTTACGTATTTGACGAGGAAGAATGAAACAACTGATACCCGCACTTTTCGCCGTAGGCGCAGTAATGGCCCTCATAGGGGCCGCTGTCTTTATCACCGGATGGGTCTATGCACCTTATATATATACCATCGGGGCAGGTTTTGTCGCATTGGCTCAGGTGAATACTCCGCTTCGGGCTAAAAGCAAGACGCTCCGCCGACTGCGTATCCAGCAGATCTTCGGTGCATTAGCACTGATATTGACAGGAGCTTTTATGTTCACCACACGTGGCAATGAATGGATTGCCTGCCTTACTATCGCAGCCATACTGGAATTATACACGGCATTCCGTATTCCGCAGGAAGAAGAAAAAGAACTTTCCAAATAGAATTTGTTTTCCGATAGGTAAGACAGAGCTCTGGTCAACAAGACAACAGTCGGCAGGATGCCGCATTATCATTTTAAATGAATGACCACCGTAGTATCTCGTTTAAATTCGAAACAACACTTTTCATACGAAGGAGCTCCCATGATACCCTCGGCATCATTGCTGAATCCAAATTTCTCTAAAGGGCGCCCGAATGAACCGGTGTCTAACTTTCCATTTCCGTTTTCATCCTGAAAGAGGGAGATGGCATAGGTCCCGGCAGGAATTCCTTTACAAGGTATTGTCATTGTACGGTCTTTCACAGCCACCCGAAAACCGAAAAGAGGTTTCTTCATAAAGTTCTCTTTGGACGAATAGATAGCCACATAAAGAGTTCCCTCCACATGTTCCACGTCTTTAACTGTTAATGTCAGACTTTGACCGGATACGGCCACACTTGCTAATACTGCGATAATTGAAATAATCATTGTTTTCATAATGGTATAATATTTAAAAATTAGAAACATCATAAGCTACCTTCTTACCCAATGTGATATACACTCCCAGATAGAAAAAGTGGTCGCTTGAAGTACGGACAGCCTCTCCGTCAATACGCCCGTATTCATTCTTACGTCCCAGCAGATTGGTGGCAGAAGCATGTACAATCACTTTTTTGCCCGCCAGAACCGTAATACCCAAATCGAGAGAATGATAGGGTTTTACTTCATCATTCATCAGTCCGGACAGTTCCGGATTGTGGTAGGGACGCCCGCTTGCCACCCCATCGGTCACGCTAAAGATGGTTCGCAATCGGGGAACACTGTATTTCAACACCAGCGATGCGTGATGACGGGTAGCATACTGTGGCACCGTAAGTTCTGTATATTCCCGATATTTACGTTTCGAGAGGTTATAAGAGTAAGACAAACGGTACTCAAAATTCTTCCATAGGACATTGTCACAAAAATACAGATCAATACCTTTACTGTATCCATATCCATCAGGAGTGATACCGTCCGGAACCGATAATTCCAGTTTCTTATAATTTTTATAATAGAACTCTGCTTTGTAAAACCGGCCTCCCTGTTCATATTGGAGACTAAAAAGAACTTGTCTGCAAACATTAGAAGGCAAAGAGATATTCCTTATCAGATAGTCGTTTTCCGGAAGTTGGGTATATTGCCCTGCTACGACCGACACCAGCAGATGATTCCACGTATAACTGACAGCAGCCCGGGGAGACCAGTTCATTGTCCGGTTTAACGAAGTATATTCGGGGCGGAGAGATATTTCAGTTTTAAGATTCTCCGACAGATAAAAAGCAGACGAAAGAAATCCGGCATAGATAGTGGGATACATTTGATGCATATCACGCAATGTTTCCAACTGATAGTGGTTCCGATAAGAACGCACAAAAGTCTCCACACCCATATCCAGACGCAACCGCGAAGTAAACAGTTTGAAGAACTTTGCTTTCAGATGGAACTCTTGTTGGCGTTCGTTCCATACATCCCGGTCCTTCACTGCTCCTTTCACTTTCCGATCATAAAAAGAGTAGGCAGTTCCGATAAACCAATTCCAATCGGAAGCTGTACGTTTGCGGAATGTTGTATTGAGGTATATATTGTTTTCACCCAGGCCGAAAAGATGATGATCGATATCTGTGTAATTCGAAAAATCCGTACGATCATATCCCACATAAAATTTAAAAAGGGTCTTTTCATTCGGTGTGTAGCGAAATTGGGTCGCACCGGATAGCATGCGATACGGCCGTTTAAAATCTGTGCGCGAAGGATAAACCCGATCATAAGGAACCAGATTCTGATAATCGAGATTCAATGACAATGAGGATCGATTGAAAGCCCGTGTACCGCCTCCACCCATTCCGACAGTCGAAACATTCATCCCGAACTTATTAACCGTACTATAGTCTTTGGTCTCCAAAGGAAGAACAGCAGACAAAGCCTCTCCATACTCCTGCGACTGTCCCCCGGAAGCCAGATTGACACCACTGAACATAAATGTAGAATAACGCCCGCGTGCAGGAGTATCAGTCCCTGTAGTAGTATAGGGATTCAACACATGCATGCCGTCTATATAGGTTTGTGTCTCGTTGCTGTTCCCTCCACGTACCAGTAAACGACCGCTTTCACCTTGGAGTTGAACCCCCGGAAGTGTTTGCAAAGCCCGATATAAATCTCCGTTGGAACCTCCTACTGTTACCAGATCGACAGGTTGCAGATCACTCCAACGACTGTTGGCCCTCGGTGTCTTATGTGCTTTGATTACTACCTCGTCCAACGATATACTATCATTGAAAGTGGCCAGGAGAATGGTATCCGTAGCTACACTTTGTGCAGCAATCGGGAGCGAGAGTAACATCAGGCTCAATGCGGCTGGTACATAAAATCCTTTCATGGTGATCTGTTTGCTAACGTTTTCATCGGCAAACATAAAGGATTGGCACAAAGCAAAAAAATATCCGGGACGGACAGCCCGGATATGTGATAAGCAGCACCTCACGTGTGACGAACTGCATCCTTTTGTGATCAATAGTTAGTCGCCAGAGATACCTTCTATCAGTTCTTTAACCTGTTTCGAATAGCCTCGGGATACAGGTATCTCTTCCGGGCAACCCTCCAGGAGCAAACGATGTCCCTGGGAGTTTCCATTCACTTTCACCACCTTACGGACGTTGACCAGGAAGGCCCGGTGACACTTCAGCACCAACGGACAAACGGCTGTTACTTCTTCTGCCTGCTTCATGGTTGCACGCAACAGACACTGAACGTTTTTACCTGCTTTCTGATAATTTACCCGGATGTAGTTTCCATTGGATTCTACATACAACAAGTCTTTAGAGTCCAATTCCAAGGATTCCCGGATGCCTCCTTGAAACAAAAGAAAAGGGCTGTCTTGTTTTGTTTCCACAGATTCGGCCGGCAATACCGAACGTTGCAAATGGAGATTCATCTCGGTAGCCTCTTTCAGATGAATGGCCAACAGTCTATTTTGATTCAACAAAATGAAAAGTACAGTAGGAAAAAGTCCGATGACCAAAGTGAATAATGCAAAGGCACAAAAGACATCCCAACGTAATCCCCAACCAAAAACGAGAGTAGAATAAATCCAGTTCCCGATAGCTATAAAAAAAAGTATCTGTAACAGATTGACAATCTGTTTCCACACAGTCCATGTTTCTTCTTTATAGAACTTCGGAAACAGTTTGCCAAAGACATACATCGGAATACTCAGAGATACTGCCGTCACGCCCATAAAGCCCACAAGTATCCAGAACTTATGCTGCCTAATGCCGGATATCCCAAATGGCTGTAAAACCAGTAATATCAGAAATACAACCAGGGAAGAAATCAACACAACCTTCCATCTTTGATATGCAACCGGATAAAGGCTTTGCAGGTATCTTCGTATTTTTTCACCCCAATGACTTCCCATATATTGTATTTTATTCGCTTTCCCTGCAAAGTAATATAAAATATCGGACAGATACGATAAACAGGGAGATTATCTTAACTAAAAAAAGAGGCAACCCGGTAATTGGAATTGCCTCTTCTATTCTATAGTATAGTAAACCGATTTTATTTCTTAGCCACAGGAGTATATCTTGCGTTAAGTCCGTCTACGATCTCTTTAGTAATGTTCAGTGTGCTATCGGCATACAGCAGATTATCAAAGCTGGTATTGCTGATAATCAGGTTATAACCTTTTGTTTTATTATATTCTTTCAGAAAAGCGTTAATAGAGTCACGCAGAATCTGACTGTTTTTAGCATTCTCCGATGCCATCTCTGTAGCCAGTTTGTTCTGCAGAGCCTGCAAATCCTGTTCCAATTTACCTAAGCGTGCATATTCCTGCTGTGCTCTTTCCGGAGAAATAAAAGCATTACTTTCATATTTCTTCTGGAATTCCTGTTGAGATTTACGCAGTTCATTTGCTTTCTGATTCAGCACCATGCGGCTGTTCTCCTCTTTGCTGATCATGTCAGCATTCAGGTCTTTGCAGAAATTATATTGAGACAACAAAGTATCTACTTCTACATAAGCGATTTTCAAACCAGAAGTGGCATTTGCATTTCCGGAAGCGGCAGGAGCAGCAGCATTATCAGCTTTACCAGCGCATTGTGAAAAAAGAAAGAGGAATGCAAGAGCAGCAAATCCGTTAATGAGGTAATTCATTCTCTTCATACTTGTAAAATATAGTTTTTTAATTAATTAGTTCATACTATCGTTTAAGGCTTTTTCAATTTCATCAATAGAGAAACGTCGTTTCTTCTGTGCTTCCCGGTCTTGGGACTGTGCACAACTTATGCCTCTCTCCCTTAACGCTTTATTGCCGCTAACGTGCCCGTTGGGAAATTTTCCACCCTTTGTAAAAAAGACTTTTATGCCT
>ERZ791927.2875-NODE-2875-length-10171-cov-2.417754_pt1 | contig 10171 bp, 10 predicted proteins | sample MGYA00510130_ERZ791927 | MGnify/ENA primary metagenome ERZ791927 (study PRJEB30046, sample SAMN00792055) | human gut metagenome | study: EMG produced TPA metagenomics assembly of the A metagenome-wide association study of gut microbiota in type 2...
GATGTAATCTTTCTCTTTATTCGAGCAAAGTGGTTGGTATCACATTATGATACCAACCACTTTTGCTTTATTTGAGCGTGTAGAGATTGGAAGTGTTACTCCCGTTGGGACGATACCGGGGCAGCTTGGCAAGATAACCGTGCTGCTCCAAGTCCGCCAGCGCCCGCTTGACGGTGCTGCGGGAGAGGTTCATATCTCTCGCAATCGTCTTGATCCCCGGCCAGCAGCTTCCTGCGCTGTTGGACCGGTCCTTGAGGTACATATAGACGGATACAGCTCTGGGCGGCAGGAGCGTGTCGGCGTAAATGCTGTCAAAGTAGCTCACCGATCCACCTCCTGCCGGGGAAGATTGTAAGGGGCGCGCTTGTGCGGCATGCGGTCATAGTCGATGTCCTCTGCCACCACCATCTCCTGCGCGGGCGCGTCGTGGAGCTGCCCCTCGCCCTTAATGGAGCGGGTAGTCTTCTGCTCCGTCAGCTTGGGCGGATACTTCCGCACGATGGCACGGGTCAGCGCATTCTGGTCGGCATAATAGACTTTTCGGGCCGCCTGTTCCTCCACGCGGTATTCCTCCTCGAAGGTGATGCCCCATTCGAGGAACAGGCGCAGGCGGGTCCGCATGGGGTGGCATCCGGTTTTCTGCACGATAAAGCTGCCCTTGGGAATCGACTTGAGCTCATCTGCCGTCAGCAGGGGGCGTTCCATCATCTGCAAGCTCTGGCTGGGATCGTTTTTGCCGCGGCTCACAGAGCCGGAGAGCACCGTGCGGCTGCCGAGGGCTTTGGAGAAGGTATCCGCCGCTTCACTGTTGGGCGCAAAGCCGCCGCAGATCACATCCTGGCAGTTATCCATCAGAATGGATGCACCTTCTTTGCCATAGTTCTTTTCCAACTGCGCCAGTGACTGGATAATGGGTACCAGCGTCAGGCGGCGAGAGCGTCCAGCACTGAAAAGCGGCAAAATATCAAAGGGCGGCATGGTACCCAGCTCATCGCAAAAGAGGATAACACGATTTTTCAGTTTACCGCCGTTCTCATCCGCTACCGCGAACAGCTCACGGGAGAGGTTCTGGATCATTAAGCCCGCCATGAAGTTCTTCGTCTGATCCTCCTCCGGCAGGATGAGAAAGATGGCGGATTTCTCGGCAGCGAATATTTCCGCGTCAATGGCACTGTCGAAGCACAGGATCTGCTCCAGCTCACTATCAAGAAACGAATTGAGACGGGACAGCACCGTGGACATGACGGATGCCATCGCCTGCTCGGAGCTGTTGAGTGCGGCGCCTGCCAGCCAGCGTGCTTTGTGCTCGGACGGCAGCTTGTCCATGAGCAGCTGGAAACGGGAGCGTCCCCGCGCACCACGCGCCGGCTCCAGCAGATCCTGCACCAGCTTGAATACCGACACGATGTGCCGCCGCTCCTCCGGGTGCTCCTCATCCGGCGGCAGAAACTCCGCAAGCAGCAAGATCGTGGAAGACAGCAAGCCCTCCGCCGCATCGTAGAAGAAGGCGTTCTGCCCGTGGTCGGAGTTCCCCTCCGGGCTGACAATGGACTTGGCGAGGATCTTGGCGTACTTTTCGGCTTTGGCGCGGGCAGCGAGATTGTCCGGTTGTTTTCTGGCGATGTCCATATAGCGGTTGATGAGCGTCAGCAGATTGTTGCCGTCAGATCGGGTGGGGTTGCGCAGATCGATGACGGAGATATGCTTGTAGCCGTAATACTTTTTGGCAATAGAGCCGTAGTTGCGGGCGAGATCACCCTTGGTATCCAGCGCCAGAAAACTCATGCCGGACGCGCAGGCATATTCAAGGTTGGGATAGAGGAAGAATGCGGTCTTGCCTGCACCCGAGGCCGCAATCATAAGGCAGTGGATGTCGTCGCTGTCCACCAGCGCAGTCAGTTCATCTTTCTTGCCCTTGCAGCCCAGCACCAGCCCTTGTTCCGAGGGAAGATCTTGACCTTTTCGCCAGTCTCTGACCTTGAACGGCACATGGGCATAGGTCTGGCGGATCTCCTTATCGGTCGCCCAACGCGCCGTGCCGTGCTGTCCGTCACCCACGGTGCGGGACTTGATGCCGCTGAGTGTATAGTGATAGGACAACATAGAGAACCCACCGATGACGGCGAACATCCCCAGCCCTGCCGCGACCAATATCCCGATGTTGGAGCTTTTGATCGTGTCCCACATTGTCAGCAGAAGGTTTGGCATAGCTCGCTCCTTTCCATTTTGTTTTCCTGTTCTGCCTTGAGATCGTCGTTCCAGTCCTTTTGCTGCGGCACGAGCCGCTCTGCGGAGATACCACGCTCCTCCAGCAGCTTCCCCATGCGCTCACTGGCGGCATGACCGGCAGCGTCATTGTCCATGCAGAGATACACCTGCTGGAGCTGGGAGAGCTGTCGCAGCATCTCCAGCACGGGGATGGAGGATGTCCCGCAGCATGCCACATAGTTATGCGCCTGCCACCCCTCCGGGAAAAGGGAGATGTAGGAGAGCAGGTCGATAGGGGCCTCGAAGACATAGAGCGTGTCATCGCCGCCGAGATAGTGAAAGCTGTGCTTCGGGTCGCTGCCCTCAATGTTGCCGCGATAGCTTTGTCCCATGGTATACAGCCCGCGCTTATGCCCGTGACGGGGAACGCCGTGTTCATCGAATCCGACGAACACGGCGTTGTGATATTCCTTTGTCCCGTCCTTGGATTTTTCACAGCTTTCGTAGATGAGCTTCTTGCGCACGAAGGCATTGAGTATCTCACGGTCGATGCAACGCTTTTGCAGCAGGTATGCATACACACGGCGCATGGACTCACTCTGCGCTGGGAGCGTGAAGGGCTTTGCAGGCTCCGGCTCCTTCTCCCTTGCCGCAGGGTAGCTTCCGCCGAGATCATCGCCGAGGAGCAGAGACATGGCGTCCGGGTAGCTGAGTCCATAGAACTGCTTGACGAAGCTGATGGCTCTGCCGCCCTGTTCGGTGGCGTGATCGAACCACTCGCAGCCACGGATGGTGATGCTGTGGTCGCTGGCAAGGCGTTTGTCCCTGCCGGATGTGATGAGCTTTTCTCCACGGCGGCGGAGAAACTCCTCCAAGTCCACCGATGCGGCTCGTTCTTTCTGCTCGGTTGTAAATGGAATGTACTTTGACATAGTCCCTCCCTTATTGTGTCTGTTGTGTCAGTCCGCGATCCTCGTGGTCATCCGCCTTGTGCCCCATTGCCATGCGCTTCTCCTGCAATCTGCGGCGACGCTTCTTGTCGATCTGCATTCCTGCATAGATGGCAGGCTGGGCGGCGTTCTCGCGGAATATGCGGCTCATCTGATGGAGCATCCGAAGGATAGCGGTTCCCGCCGCTGCACCGGAGAAGTCGTCCTGATGGTCGATGAAATACTGCGCGTAGGAGTTGCCCTGCGCCGCTGCCTGTGCGAAATAGCGCAGAGCTTCTTCACGGTCCGCTTGCACCTCCTGTCCCAGCAAATAGAGCTTTCCCAGCGTGTATTGGGCAAACGAATTCCCTTGTGTGGCAGAGTCCTTCAGAAGCTGAATGGCCGCATCTACATCCTTTGGCACACCTTCCGCGCCGGTGAGCAGCAGCTTGCCGAGCCGGTATTGTGCGTATGGATCGTTCTGCTCCGCTGCCTGCCGCAGCCAGTGAAGGGCCTGCGGGAATTGCTCCCGCTCCAGCAGCAGTTTGCCCAGCGCGTATGCGGAGCAAGGATTACCGGCCTCCGCCGATTTTTGAAACCACTCTGCCGCCGCTTTTCGGTCAATCGATATGCCAAGCCCGTTCTGATATGCCTTTCCCAGTTGGTGTGCCGCGATGGTATAGCCCTCCTCCCACAGACGGCGGAGGGTGACCCGTGCCGCGGCTTTCTCACCGGGGTCCGACTCCAAGTCGTGCAGCACCTTTTTTGCCCTGCGGTAAGACTGTGCTTGCTGATGGATTATCCGCTCCGCACTTGGATCTGGAGGAACAGGCGGTTCTTCCGACTCTGGCTCATCCTGCATGGCATCATCCTCGAAGGTGAAGTTCATTTCCGAGAGCCGGAGCGTTTCCCGGATAACCATGTTGCGCACAGTCTTGAACTCCTTTTGCTGCGACAGCGGTACTCGCTGCGGCGGTGTCTGATTATAGTCAGTGCAAAGCTGCTCTCGGAGATCCTGCCATAGAGCGTAGGCGGACGACACTCTCTCGTCCTTTGCCAGTTCGTCCACGATCTCATCCACGATGCGTTTGACACGGGGCGGCAGATAACCGTAGACCTTTTTGCCGCTGACCTCCCGAAGCCGCTGGGCGAGATCCGTCACTAACAGCTCCAGCTTATCGCTTTGCAGAGTACCGGTTGCCATCTGCTCGATGAGCGTTGCCATCCGTGCTTCCGCCTCCTGCCGGAGCAGGCCGCGCTGTTCATCCTTCTGCTCATAGATGTGCAGGCGGTCGTTCCGGTAGATCGTGCTGACCAGCGCGGACTTGATGCTGCGGATACCTTGCCGGGAGAGGTAGCCCTCCTTCGGATCGGTTGAGAAGAGCACCATGTGAACATGGATGTGCTTCTCCTTTTCGTGCATAGCCGCGTACCAACGAAGGCGGTCCGGATGGATCTTATAGCCCTTGGCGATGTCCGTGATAGATGCGTTGATGAGCTCCTGCCAGTTTTTAAGGTCGGTATAACCCAGCCGCTCCGCGTTCTCACGGGAGAGGGAGATGACTGGCGTCCACACATTTCCCGTGTGCCGCGCCACCTCTGCCACGGCATTCTCCAGCGACGGGACCTTGCCATGGGCATCCCACAGGCCGTGTTCGCCCAATGCTTTTACGCCGGGGCGGTTTGCGACATAATCCAGATAGTTTTCCCGGCCATCCATGGGCTCGATGAAGTCCTCGTGGATCTGCGCGATGAGCGCAAAGGCTGTCTGCCGGTTAGGTGTGTTTGCATAGTCCTCATGCTCCGGCAGTTCCCTTGCCTCCGGGAAGCTGCGGAGCAGACGATGGATGTACTGCTGTTGTTTCTTCGTGACAGGAAGATGTACATTGTCATCATTGAGAAGCTGCACACCTTCGCGGGTGGCGAAGTAGCGGGTGCGATGGGCCAGCCGAGCGGCATCTCTGCCGCCCTTCATGTATGGAGAGATAAATATCAATCTCGCCATGTGTCATCCGGCAGCTGCCGTTGGACATCCTGGGCATCCTCAAACCTGATCTGACCATTGGTGCGCTTTACCTCGTCCACCACATACCCGCGCAGGGTGCGGCGATCCTCCAGCGTATCCCGGAAGTGGGCGGCGATGGTATGCGCCATGATGCCCTGCTCCACCGCGCACTTGAAGAGAATGCCGTTGGTGCGGTTGGTGCTGTCCGCGATGATCCCGCGCAGCGTTGCCACCAGCGCGTCCGAGAGATACTCGGAGGTATCCTCCGTTCCCAGATAGCCCATGTAAAAACGGACCGCCTTTTCAATGAATTCGCTGCGGCTCCTGCAGTTCGCCTCCTCCAGCCATGCGTCCATGCGGCGAATGACGCTGGGCCGCAGCCAGATCGTGGTGCATTTCTTATTGTCCTCCATTTTTCCTCCTTCCGCTGCCATCGGTCAAAAACGCCGGAAAGCCCTGCAAACGCCGCACTCCTCCTGCGGACCGACATCGGTTCATCTTGGCAGAGCCTCAAACCGACATTGGTTTGTGACCTGTGAAAAAGCCCCGCACTGCGGGGCTTTGTGGACAGCCCGCGGTCGCTTCCGACTGCGGGCGTTTATCTTGTGCTTTTATCGAACAGGCAGGTTCCCAGCACAGTTCCCCATAGGAGGGGCGAAAGCGGGGGCAAACAGCGCCGATGCCTGTCCGGGGTGCAGGGATTCCACCCTCGCCCCCAAAGCCGCACACAGCGGCTCACAGGGGGCATAGCTGGCGAAACAGGGAGGAGCCGCCCTCTGGGGGGCGGCTCCTCCTGTGTGGTGTGGTCAGCTGACTTGTTCCATCCATGCCTGCTTTTCCGCCGACGTCTTTTCGATCCAGTCCAGCAGGTTCTGAGACTCCTCCAGCCACTTTGCCATCTCGAACAGCCTCGTCCTGGCGTAGGGGCTGTCTACACGAAGTGACGTTTCAAACAGATCCCAGATGTTATCCAGCGTTTCAAGTCCGCTGGCATTCATGGGCAGTTCTTCCTCCGGCAGCACATGTGTCACCGTGCCATTTTTTTCTGCGGCGTGGATGGCATCCAGCTCGCGGTCCAGGAGTGAGATGACCTCCTGTGTGTCACCAAAGGGGATGTCCCATGCCGTCCCAATGTGTGAGATGCACTCTCGGTGGAGCTGCACATCTGCGGTGGGGTGGAGCACCAGCAATGCCAGTCCCTCTTTTGCGATATTCATCTGCAGTTCCTTTGCGGTATCAATTGTCATGTTTGTTTCCTCCTGATTTTTGATTCGGGCAATGCCCGTGCAAACACAATGGCACGGCGCAGGGAGAAAAGCTATCCACGAAAAGCAACAAAAAATCCATGGCTGGTTTTGTGAAAAGCCAATGGAAACCGCAGTTATTACATGGTTTGCTCCTGCGCGGTGTTCCGCATCTTTTAGATAAGCCGCGGGTGCAAAAGGGAGAGCCACGCCAGTTGGCACGGCTCTCCGGGCAGCGGATTCGGTTTCACACATTCCCAGCGCCGACGAATCGCGCTGCTCCTGTTCCGGTGTTAGGATAATCAGCCAAGAGAAACTCCGCTTTCTTTTCCTTTACGATCACAGCTGCAGCTCCGCAGTATGTGCCTGCTCCTCGTGAAGCTGTTGGGCATACTCGCGCAGGCTCATGCCGGTCTGCTGCTGACAGAATTCCTCCATCTTCCGCATCAGCACTTCCTGCTCGGCTGCATTGAGCGGGTAGCTCCAGCTCTCCTCGGAGCCGTCACCCTTGCAGAGCGTCAGCTCCAGCGTGTCGCAGGGTCTATCCTCCGCGATGTCGTAGTTGGCATAGATGTTGAGCCAGTCATCGTTTTTGTCCGTGAGGACGAAGGTTCCGAAGGCAGCGTCCACATCAAAATCTGCGTCCACATAGAAGTTGAGCTTACCGTCCTCATCCATCATGATCTCATCACTGAAGGAAAAATTCCGCGCGGAGAGATGTCCCGCCGAGGTGATTTCCATGCCATCCAGCAGCTCCAATAGTTTGGAGAGCTGTTCATCCGCCGAAGCAAAGCGCGACCTTGTGGCAAGGTAGACGGACGGGGAGACATCCCGCATCGCCCAGGTTCGCCAGCCGTCCATGATGTGTACGGCGGAGAACTCCCGCTTGTCGAAGTTCACACGCCGCGCACCTTGCCGGTGTTCTCCATGCGTACAGCGGTCAGGGCGTCAAACTCTTTTGCTGTGATGGGTTGCCCGCCGAAAAACATTCCGATAAATTTGTCCGGCGCAGTGCCTTTCTCTGCGGCGACATAGCCGCGCAGCTTTTTGCAGGCGACCAACAGCTCCTCACCGGGCGAGGTCTTGAAGTACCACTCCTGCCCGCGCTCCGTCACATGGTAGGCGGCGTAGGTGCGGGCGGCCTCTTTCTTTGCACGCTGCGCGGCAGCTTCCGACTGGATTGCACAGCTGATACGCTCATACTCTTGCTCCGGGAGCTGGTTGCACAGCTCATCCAGCACATTCTCCAGATGCTCCTGCAGGGTTTCACCTTTGAGATGCTTCTCGATGGCATCCTTCCAACGCCGGTCGATCCACAGTGTGATGTCTACATGATCCGCCATCTCAGTTGCCCTCCTTCACAGCCGCAGGCTTCGGCTCACTGCTCTGCGGCTTGGGTGCGGCGGGCTTGCCCGTGCGCTTGGGCTTCACCGCCGCGGGAGCGGCCTTGCTGTCCAGATACTCCCGCAGCGGCTCCGGTACGGTTTTTTCATACAGAGCGTTCAGCGCATCCTCCAAGTGCTCCTGCACAGAGGAGTGATCCTTGCGGAGCGAGAACTCCAGTGCGCCCAGCTTCTCATCGTCAAAGGTGACGGTGACAGTTGCTTTTTTCATGTGCGTGTCCTCCTTCTATATGCTATTTTCAGCGTTTTTGTGTTGTGGGGGGTATCACTACCCTCCGATGGTCGCACGAGGTTTCAATCCTGCGGACGTCCGGCATTATCAAGGGCAAAATTGGCCTTTTTTATGGCATTGCGCCGCTGCATCTTTTCGGCATCAGACAGCACCCTGTTTGGTACGATCTTTATCCATGATTTTGGAATGGTGTAGTCAACTACCCGTCCGCTGCGGGACGCTTTGACGAGCCTGCAATCCTCCGGTCTGTCCCGCGCCAGTGCTGCCAGCTTCTGACGCAGTATCTTGTTGTGGGTGTAAATACCGGCGGTCTTTTCTTCCTCGTTGAAGTTGATAATGGTTTCCTGCTCATAACGAGCCATGTTCATGCAACGCACCTCCGATCACAACATCTGCGGCTCCTGCGGAGCCTGTTCCATTTTCTGCTGTGGGTGGTCGGTCAGTGCATACCAGCAACCATGCTCGTCTCTTTTTAAGGACAGCACCTCCATCTCCAGAAGTTCCTGCGCCTCGACCGGCATCTGACATCCGCTGACTCCGGGATGTGCCATAGTCGCTTCGCCGTGTAAGAGCTTCTCCGTTTCGGAAGGAGTCAGATCCACAAAACCGCACGGCGTCATGAGCTGAAAGTAATCATCCGGATAGCTTGTCAGCAGTTCCTCAATAGTCTTCGGCTGTATTGCATAAACCATATCACGCACCTGCGTTTGCCGTGTCTCGTCATATAGACCTGTGAGCAGACTTTGGAAGGTCTCGCCCACATCCACAGTCTGATGCTCCATCCAAGCCTCACTCAGAAGTTCCAGTGGCTTCTCCTGCTGCAGCAGAAAAATCATCTTCTTGCGGGAAAGATTTTCTCCAAACGCCATCAGCTCGGAGTGGCAGGTCATCATGGCGGAGATCTCATCTGCAGCCTGAATCAATTCGTCACGAGAGAGCTGGTCGAGCCGGTTCATGTACCCTGCCATCTCGTTTTCTGTTTTGTTGAACAAAGCTGACCACGCTTCGCCAGATGTCAGTTGCTTTTGACTAATGATCTCACCATGAAGGAAGGCCGGTACATCGATGGTTTCCACCGTACTGAACCAAAGGTCACCGCGGTAACCAATTTTCAAAGCAGAAAACTCCTTTGCTGCGTTGATCAGTTCTTTCGGACTACCGGGCGGGACTTCCTGATCCCAGCGATACCAGTTATCCTTCGGTTGGCAGGGAGCGAGTTTAAGGAGGACATAGTCCTCCGGCACGAACTTTGGATAGCGGCAAAGCTGACCACCTACGGCATAGTAGGGTTTGCCCTCGCACATCACGGTTTGCTCCATGTACGCTTTCATTTTAGGGAGGCTCTCACAGAACCAACACTCGCTGTCCTCGAAGCGGCGGATCTGACCGTCATCCAGAATGCTGTCGAGGCGATCTGCTTTTGCCAAGTGGTACACCACCGATGGTGCAGGTACTTTTACATAGGCCATTCTATATTCCTCCTACATCTTCAGTTCAGGCGCCAGTCCGCCACCGAACAGTCCGCTTGCCGCCATATCAGACAGTTCTTGTGAACTTGCACCCTGCTCCGCGGCTTCCGCTGCGGGTAAGATCTCATTGCTCAGCAGCGCATTGCCTGGCGCATGGATCACCTGATAGACCGTCTCCACGGCACGAGGACTGAACCGCTTTGAAATCTCTTGGAACGCAGCTACCAGAGAAGACATTTCCTGCTCGAAGGCGGTTTCCGCACCATCTGCCAGTTCCTCCGCAAATGTGATCCACGCGGCAGTGGTGTGACCATCGTGCTGCGGAATCAGCTTGTCCAGCATGTCTGCATACTTCCTCTGCGGTGTTCCCACTGCCCATTGGTATTGAAAATGCTTCTGCTGATCATCATGTCCGTGAACCGCTGATTCCGATGTGGCACTGTCTAAATCTTGATTGGCGTATTGCTGCATAAACAAATTGAACAATTCCAGCGTTCTCTGCTTTGCCTCCCGGACAGAATAGTACGGTCCGATGGTTTCGGCACATTCCATTTTGTCGTCACGCACATAACCATAATAGTGATTACAGAGGCTTCCGGGGTCGTGTGCATATCGGCGCTCCCGCTCTGCATAGATAACGACCTGAAATCGTTCAAAGGTTGTGGCGGGGGCGCGTCCCTC
>ERZ791927.2890-NODE-2890-length-10106-cov-5.886280_pt1 | contig 10106 bp, 10 predicted proteins | sample MGYA00510130_ERZ791927 | MGnify/ENA primary metagenome ERZ791927 (study PRJEB30046, sample SAMN00792055) | human gut metagenome | study: EMG produced TPA metagenomics assembly of the A metagenome-wide association study of gut microbiota in type 2...
GCGCTTTGTGACAAAGCGGGCGAAAGCATGCAACAGGCGATCGCGGCGGCGGGTGCGGACGGCGACAGCGTCGGCGGCGTGCTCGAAACGGCGGTCATCGGACTGCCTGCGGGCGTCGGCGAGCCGTGGTTCGACACGGTGGAGGGCGTTCTTGCGCACATTTTGTTTTCCGTTCCCGCTGTCAAGGGCGTGGAATTCGGTGACGGCTTTGCCCTTGCCGACAAGCGCGGCAGCGAAGCAAACGACGCCATGCGCTATGAAAACGGCGTTGTGACCGCAAAGACCAACCACGGCGGCGGCATCGGCGGCGGCATCACAAGCGGTATGCCGCTTCTTTTCCGTTGCGCCGTGAAGCCGACGCCGTCCATTGCCAAAGAGCAGGAAACGGTGGACATCGAAAAGAAAGAAAACACCACCCTTGCCGTCAAAGGACGGCACGACCCCGCCGTCGTGCACCGTGCGCGCGCGGTGGTGGACGCCGTGACGGCGATCGCGCTGTGCGATCTGCTGACGGTGCGTTTCGGCACGGACTTTTTGGCAGATAAGGGGGAAACGTGATGCAATACGGTTGTATCGGAGAGCATCTCTCCCACAGCTTTTCAAAGGAAATTCATGCAGCGCTTGCCGATTATGACTATATTCTGAAGGAAATTCCGCAGGATGCGCTTTGCGGTTTCATGACGGCGCACGATTTTTGCGGCATCAACGTCACTATTCCGTATAAGCAGGCGGTCATCCCGTTTCTTGCGGAGATACAGGATGCGGCAAAAGCCATCGGCGCCGTCAACACGATCGTCAACCGCGACGGGCGGCTTTGCGGCTATAACACTGATTTCGGCGGCATGGAAGCGCTCATTCATCGCAGCGGCATCGTGATGCGCGGCGCAAAGGTGCTGGTGCTCGGCACGGGCGGCACGTCAAAGACCGCGACGGCGGTGGCAGAACGCATGGGCGCTGCCGCCGTGTACACCGTGAGCCGCAGCGGCAAAAACGGGGCGCTGACCTATGAACAGGCGCTTTCTGCACATGCGGACGCGGATGTGCTCATAAACGCCACCCCCTGCGGCATGTTCGGCAATTCCGCCGGGGATATGCCGATCGACCCCAAAGCGTTTCAAAAGCTGTCGGGCGTCGTGGACGCGATCTATCATCCGCTGCGCACGCCCCTTGTGCTGCAGGCGCGCAGGGCGGGGGCGACCGCTGTCGGCGGACTGTATATGCTGGTGATGCAGGCGGTTTTGGCAAGCGAGATCTTCACGGGGCGTCACTATTCCCGCGAGACGGTCGAGGCGGTCTATCGCAAGATCCGCCTGCAAAAGGAAAACATCGTCCTCACCGGCATGCCCGCGAGCGGCAAGACCACGGTCGGCAGCTTGCTTGCCGAAAAGCTCGGCAGACCGTTCATCGACACCGACGCAGAGATCGTCAAGGCGGCGGGGGTCGACATCCCCACCATTTTCAAAGAACGGGGCGAGGCGGCATTTCGCGACCTGGAGACCGCGGTCATCAAAAAAGCGGGCGCCGAAACGGGCGTTGTTATCGCCACGGGCGGCGGCGCGGTGCTGCGGGAGGAAAACGTGGACGCGCTGCGGCAAAACGGACAGCTCATTTTCCTCAACCGTCCGCTCGAACAGCTTGTCCCCACCGACGACCGCCCGCTGGCGGCGTCAAAGGAAGCCATTTTCAAGCGCTATTCCGAGCGCTTTCCGACCTATATCCTGACGGCGGACATCGCCATTCCCGCGGGGAGCACCCCCGCAGAGGTCGCCGCGCTGGCGGAAAGGAGATTTTGTGATGCAGATCTTAGTGATTAACGGACCGAACCTCAACATGCTCGGCGTGCGCGAGCCCGCGATCTACGGCAGCGGCAGCTATGCCGCCCTGTGCGAGAAGATCGAGAACCACTGCCGCGAAAAGGGCGTCGGAGTCAGCTTTTTCCAGTCCAACCACGAGGGCGATCTCGTCGATCGGATCCAGGCGGCATACAGTGACGGCACAGACGGTATTGTCATCAACCCCGCCGCCTATACCCACACGAGCGTGGCGCTTTTAGACGCGGTGAAGGCGGTCGGGCTGCCGACGGTGGAGGTGCACATTTCCGCCGTGGAGCAGCGCGAGGATTTCCGACAGGTAAGCTATATCCGCGCCGCCTGCATCAAGACCATCACGGGGCACGGCTTTGACGGCTATCTGGAAGCGGTCGACGCCCTGTGTGCCCTCGAAGGCGGTGCTGCCACATGACCGTGCATATCGGGAAAGGCGCTGCCGTCGGCACGGTCGCCGCGCCGCCGTCCAAAAGCATGGCGCACAGAATGCTCATCTGCGCCGGACTTGCCGCGGGGGAAAGCAAAATTTCCGGCATTTCCGCCGGCGAGGACATCGCGGCGACGATCGACTGCCTGCGGGCGCTCGGCGTGGATATCACCACAAACGGCGATGTCGCGACAGTGCGCGGCATCGACCTTGAAAACGCCGCGCCGACAGCGCCCCTGCGTTGTCGCGAAAGCGGCAGCACGCTGCGCTTTTTGGTGCCGCCGGCGCTGCTTTGCGGGAAAGAAGTGCACTTTGTCGGGAGCAGGACACTGCTCTCCCGTCCGCTGTCGGTGTATGAAACGCTGTGTGCGGAGCGGGGCATGACCTTTTTGCAGGATGAGAACGGGCTGACCGTTTGCGGAAAGCTGACGGCAGGGGAATTTCGCGTGCCGGGCAATATCAGCAGCCAGTTCATCAGCGGACTTTTGTTCACGCTGCCGCTGCTTGCCGGCGACAGCGTCATCCGCATCACGTCACCTGTCGAAAGTCGGTCGTATATCGACCTCACCGTGGCGGCGCTTGCCGCGTTCGGTGTCACGGTGCAGTGGGCGGACGAACGCACCATCACGGTCGCGGGCGGTCAGCACTACCGTGCGCACGACGCAGCGGTGGAGGGGGACTATTCCGGCGCGGCGTTTTTCGAGGCACTCAATGTGCTGGGCGGTCGGGTGACGGTCACGGGGCTGTCCGGGGACAGTCTGCAGGGCGACCGTGTGTATGCCCGCCATTTTGAAAGTCTGAAAAAGGGGACGCCCGCCATCCATTTGGCGGACTGCCCCGATCTCGGCCCTGTGCTGTTTGCCGTTGCCGCCGCAAAATTCGGCGGCGTGTTCACCGGCACAAGACGGCTGAAGATCAAGGAAAGCGACCGCGCCGCCGCGATGGCAGAGGAACTGCAGAAATGCGGCGTGGCGGTCACGGTATATGAGGATTCGGTGGTGGTGTTTCCAAAGGAGCTGCACCCGCCGACAGAGCCGCTTTGCGGCCACAATGACCACCGCATCGTCATGGCGCTTGCGGTGCTTCTGACGGCGCTCGGCGGCGAGATCACGGGAGCGGAGGCGGTCGCCAAGAGCTTCCCCGACTTTTTCGAGAGGTTGTCCGCTTTGGGCGTGGAGGTAGTAAAGCATGACACTGAATAAGGATACCCGCATTCTGATCGTGGGACTCGGACTGATGGGCGGCAGCTATGCCAAGGCACTCACCCGCCGCGGCTATCGCGTGTCCGCCATCACAAAGGAGCAGTCCTCTGTCGATTATGCGCTGCGGGAGGGCATCATCGCTTATGGCACGACGGTGATCGAGCCGGAGCTGATCGCGGGATCGGAGCTGATCGTTTTTGCCCTGTATCCGCACACGTTCATCGAATGGATCAGGGAAAATCAGCAGTATTTTTCCGCGGGCACGGTCATCACCGACCTGACGGGCGTCAAAGGCTGCGTTGTGGGAACGGTGCAGGACATGCTGCGTCCCGATGTGGAATTCATCGCGGCGCACCCGATGGCGGGCAGAGAGCTGTACGGCGTGGAGCACAGCGACGACAGCGTGTTTCGCGGCGCGAACTATATCGTCACGCCGACCGAGAAAAACACCCCCGCTGCGATCGCCTTGTGTGAGCAGCTGGGGCGGGAACTGGGATTTTACCGCATTTCCCGCCTGACGGTGGCGGAGCACGACGACATGATCGCCTATCTGTCGCAGCTGACGCACTGCATCGCCGTGACGCTGATGAACTGCAACGACTCACCGCATATGCAGGCATACACGGGCGACTCCTTCCGTGACCTCACCCGCATTGCGAAGATCAACGACGTGATGTGGACGGAGCTGTTCATGAGCAACCGCGAGGCGCTGCTGCACCACATGGACGCATTCGAAAAGAGCTTCGATGCCTTTCGGCAGCTGCTCGTGAACCGCGATGTCGAGGGGATGCGCGCCGCCATGCGCGCCGCTTCGGCGCGGCGGGCGCTGTTTGACAAAAAGACCGATTGAAAGGGGAAAGAACAATGAACATGGAATTTATCGGCAGACTGCCGATCCCGCAGGAGATCAAGGCGCAGTATCCGCTGTCGGAGGAAGCCGCCGCCGTGAAGGCAAAGCGTGACGAACAGATCCGCGCCATCTTTGAGGGCAAGGACCCGCGGATGCTTTTGGTCATCGGACCGTGCTCGGCGGATCGCGCCGACGCGGTGCTGACCTATATCGAAAAGCTGTGCGCGGTGCAGGACAAGGTCAGCGACAAGCTGCTCATCGTGCCGCGCATCTACACCAACAAGCCGCGCACCACGGGTGCGGGCTATAAGGGTATGCTGCACTATCCCGATCCCAACGAAAAGCCCAACCTCATCAAGGGCGTCATTGCCATTCGTAAGCTGCACATGCAGTCGCTGACCGACTACGGCATGAGCAGCGCGGACGAAATGCTCTATCCCGAAAACCACCGCTATCTGAGCGATCTTCTTTCCTATGTGGCGGTCGGCGCGCGGTCGGTGGAAAATCAGCAGCACCGTCTCACCGCCAGCGGTCTGGACATTCCCGCCGGCATGAAAAACCCGACCGGCGGCGATCTGTCGGTCATGATGAACGCCATCTATGCCGGTCAGCATCACCACACGTTCTGCTATCGCGGCTGGGAAGTGAAGAGCCACGGCAACCCCTACACCCACGCCATCCTGCGCGGCTATGTGGATGCGACGGGCAAGGCGTTCCCGAACTATCACTATGAGGATCTCAAGCGGCTTGCCGCGTTGTATGCCGAGGCGGGGCTGCAAAATCCCGCTGTCATCGTCGACACCAACCATTCCAACTCCGGCAAAAAATATCTCGAGCAGGTGCGCATTGCCAAGGAAGTGCTGCACAGCTGCCGCTATGATGACGAGGTGCGCCGCCTTTGCAAGGGCTTCATGATCGAAAGCTATCTGGTGGACGGCGCACAAAAGGTGGACGGCGGTGTGTTCGGTCAGTCCATCACCGACCCCTGCCTCGGCTGGGAAAAGACGGAAAAGCTCATCTATGAGATCGCGGACAGTCTATAATAATGCAAGGAAAGCCCTTAGGGGCTTTTTTTGTTGCAATTTTTTCCGCGATGCGGTATGATAGCTGAGTGATTATATAATAAGGATTATATAGGTGATGATATGTTCAAACGGTTTCTTTCTTATTACCGTCCGCACAAGCGGCTTTTCGCCATGGACATGGCGGCATCGCTTGCCGTGTCGCTGATGGGCGTTTTCTATCCCATTATCACGCGGCTGATGCTCAGTGATCTCATTCCGAACAGGCGGTATCGGCTCGTGGTGGTCTATGGGCTGTGTTTGTTGCTCATCTACTTTGTGCGGATGCTGCTCAATTTTTTCATCCAGTATCAGGGACATATGATGGGCGTGCGGATGCAGGCACAGATGCGCAGCGATCTGTTTGCCCATCTGGAGCGGCTGCCGTTTTCCTTTTTTGACACACATGAAACGGGCAAGATCATGTCGCGTCTCACAAACGACCTCACCGATGTCAGCGAGCTGGCACACCACGGACCGGAAATGGCGATCACCTGCACCATCTCCATCGTGGTCGCGTTTGTCTATCTTCTGAGCATCCATGTCGGGTTGGCGCTGATCGTGTTTGCCTGTGTGCCGCTGCTGGTGGTGATCTCGGCGCTGACGCGCAACAAGATGCGCCGCGCGTTTCAGAAAAGCCGCCAGTCCATCGCCAAGATCAATGCTGCATTGCAAAGCAGCATTTCCGGCATCCGCGTGACAAAGGCGTTCACGAATGCCGATCTGGAAATTGAAAAGTTTGAAGAGGGCAACAAGGATTTCCGCGAGGCAAGCCGCGATGCCTACCGCTCGATGGGTGAGTTCCATTCCTCGACGACCTTTGTTTCCGACATTTTCAATGTGGTGATCCTCATTGCGGGCGGCCTGTTTCTGTATAACGGCAGCATCTCCTTTGCCGACTATTCCGCCTTTGTGGTGTCGGTCGGGCTTTTTCTCAACCCCGTCAACACGCTCATCCGTTTTATGGAGCAGTTCCAGAGCGGCGTTGCCGGATTTGAACGCTATGTGGAGATCATGGATGTGCCGGAAGAGGTCGATCTGCCGCAGGCACAGCCGGTCGGCAGGGTCGCGGGCGCGGTGTCGCTGCGGCATGTCACGTTCGGCTACGGCGACGGGGAGTCGGTGCTGACCGATGTTTCGATGGATATTCCCGCAGGGGCGACCTTTGCACTGGTCGGACCTTCGGGCGGCGGCAAGACCACCATCTGCCACCTCATTCCGCGGTTCTATTCACTAACGGCGGGAGACATCCTCATCGACGGCATGTCGATCAGGAATATCACCGCCGCATCGCTGCGCCGCAACATCGGCATCGTGCAGCAGGATGTGTACCTGTTCAATGCGACGGTGCGGGACAACATTCTCTACGGCAAGCCGGACGCGACCGAGGACGAGGTCATTGCGGCGGCAAAGCGCGCCAACATCCATGATTTTGTGACCGCGATGCCCGACGGCTATGACACGGTGATCGGCGAACGCGGCGTGCGGCTGTCGGGCGGACAGAAGCAGCGGCTGTGCATTGCGCGGGTGTTTCTGAAAAATCCGCCCATCCTCATTCTGGACGAGGCGACAAGCGCGCTGGACAATACGACCGAGATTCTCATTCAGCAGGCACTCGACGAATTGTGCCGCGGCAGGACGACGCTGGTGGTGGCGCACCGCCTGTCCACCATCAAAAACGCAGACGAGATCGCCGTCATCGACGGCGGCAGGATCACCGAGCAGGGCGATCACGAAACGCTGCTTGCCGCAAACGGCATGTATGCCACGCTCTACCGCCAGCAGTTTCGGGATACGGACGGCATATCATGACACCGATGCACGGGTGCAAAATTTTTTTCGGGAAATCGAAAAAAATGCTTGCATTCCGTGCATTTCTGTAGTATTATAATTAGGCGTGACTGCGAGAAGTGGGTGAAGTATGCCCGTTTTTCGCCGTGACGAGACTGCACGATATGCGATGACGCGGGAGGTTGCGGCAGGTTTTGCCGGTTTTTCCGCTGAGTATGTCCGATTTCAAACCGGGCGACAAGAAATACTGCATGATGTCTGACGGCAGGGAACGCCGCTCCCCAACGGTGTGCGCTCCTTCCTTGCGATGCTGTCCGATATGCAGCAGGACGCTTGACCGATTCCGGACGCAGTGATCCGGTTTTTTTAACGGCCGGGAAAGAAACACCCGGCGGTGTGTACGGTTTCAGCGTCGCCCGCCAACTACAATTTAAGGAGGCGTTTTTCAGTGGCAGTCAAAGAAAAAATCCGTATTCGTATCAAAGGGTATGACCACCAGCTGGTCGATCAGGCAGCAGAGAAGATCGTGGAGACCGCGCGCCGCACCGGTGCAAGAGTTTCCGGTCCCGTGCCGCTGCCGACCGAGAAAGAGGTCGTCACCATCCTGCGCGCTGTTCACAAGTATAAGGATTCCCGTGAGCAGTTCGAGACCCGCACCCACAAGCGTCTGATTGATATTCTCAGACCGTCCAACAAGACCGTTGAGGCCCTGACGGGCCTTGAACTCCCCGCCGGTGTGGAAATCGAAATCAAGCTGTAAGGCTCTTACGGCTTGTCAGATTTCCTGAAAGCGAGGTCATGTTGATCGGAACATGAAAACGCGCCGTCCGGAACTCCGAAAGGAAAACCGCCGCGTCGTGAAAAAGTGTCTTCGGTCAACCAATAACCAAGGAGGTATACACTATGCAAAAAGGTATCATCGGCAAGAAGGTCGGCATGACGCAGATCTTCGACGAAAAGGGCAATGTCGTTCCGGTTACCGTCATTGAGGCGGGCCCCTGCGTGGTTGTCCAGAAGAAGACCGTTGAGAACGACGGCTATGCCGCCGTGCAGTACGGCTTCGGTGATGTTTCCCCGAAACATGTCACCAAACCCCTCAAAGGCCACTTTGACAAGTCCGAGGTTGCTCCCAAGCGCACGCTGCGTGAGTTCCGTCTGGACAACACCGACGCTGTCAACGTCGGCGACATCGTGAAGGCGGACGTCTTCGCTGCGGGCGATCACATCGACGTGGTCGGCACCAGCAAAGGTAAGGGCTATGCCGGCGCGATCAAGCGTTGGAACCACAGCCGCCTGAAGGAGACCCACGGTTCCGGTCCTGTGGCGCGTCACGCCGGTTCTCTCGGCGCGTGCTCCACGCCGTCCCGTGTCTATAAGGGCATGAAGGGCGCCGGACACCTCGGCTCTGAGCGTGTGACCGTTCAGAACCTCGTGGTGGTCAAGGTCGATGCGGAAAACAATCTCATCGCTGTCCGCGGCGCCGTCCCCGGCCCGAAGAACGGCATCGTGGTGCTTTCCGACACCGTCAAGAAAGCCTAAGGGAGGAGGATTTTGAATGCCTACTGTAAAGATTTATAACATGCTCGGCAAAGAGGCCGGCGAGATGGAACTGTCCGCCGACATCTTCGGTATCGAGCCGAACGCAGCCGTTCTGCACAGCGCGGTTGTGAATTATCTGGCAAATCAGCGCCAGGGCACCCAGTCCACCAAGACCCGCACCGAAGTGAGCGGCGGCGGCAGAAAGCCCTGGAGACAGAAGGGCACGGGTCACGCCCGTCAGGGTTCTATCCGCGCTCCCCAGTGGACGCACGGCGGTATCGCCCTCGGCCCGAAGCCGCGCTCTTATAACTATGTCCTGCCCAAGAAGATGCGCAGACTGGCTCTGAAGTCCGCTCTGTCCTCGAAGGTGGCGGACGGCGCGCTGCTGGTGCTCGACGAGCTGAAGCTGGACGAGATCAAGACGAAGACCGTTGCTGCCATGCTGACCGCGCTCAATGCGGATCGCAAGGTACTGCTGGTCCTGCCGGAGAAGAACGACGTTGCGGTGAAGTCCGCACGCAACATCCCCGGTGTCAAGACCGCACTGGTCAACACGATCAACACCTATGACATCCTCAATGCCGACAAGCTGATTGTTGTGAAGGATGCCGTTGCAAAGATTGAGGAGGTATACAGATGATGAACGCACGCGACATCATTCTGGCTCCGGTTATCACCGAGAAAGCCGTCTCTGTCCTTCCCGAAAAGAAATACACCTTCCGTGTGAAGAAGGACGCGAACAAAATCGCGATCAAATACGCAGTGGAAGAGATCTTCGGCGTCAAGGTCGCAAAAGTCAACACCATCAGCATGAAGGGCCATCTTCGTCGCATGGGTCGTAACGAGGGTTACACCTCCGACTGGAAAAAGGCTGTCGTCACGCTGACGGAGGACTCCAAGACGATCGAGTTCTTCGACGGTATGTTCTGATCTCTGCAGATCAGGATGAAAGCGGGTTTTGTCCCGCAAGGCAACGTATGGGATGCGGTGGCTGCAAAGCGGTCACGACGATCCCGCAAAGCCAAGTAAAGGAGAGAATTTCGGAATGGCTATGAAATTGTATAAGCCGACGACTCCCGGTCAGCGCGGTATGTCCGTCATCGACTACAGCGGTCTGTCCAAGACCGGACCGGAGAAGAGCCTGTTGGCTCCCAAGAACAAGAAAGCCGGCCGTAACAGCTACGGTCGCATCACCGTCCGCCATCGCGGCGGCGGCAACCGCCGGAAGTATCGTATCATCGACTTCAAGCGCGGTAAAGAGGGCGTCGGCACTGTGCTGACGCTGGAGTATGATCCGAACCGTACCGCGCACATCGCGCTGGTGCAGTATGAGGACGGCGACAAGCGCTATATTCTGGCGCCGGTCGGCATCAAGGTCGGCGACACCGTCGCCAGCGGCGCCGACGCGGA